>Ga0182004_10002362_pt1 | contig 14612 bp, 10 predicted proteins | sample Sormic07211540_1_FD_120479 | JGI IMG/M metagenome (GOLD analysis project Ga0182004, IMG submission 120479) | Endophyte microbial communities from Sorghum bicolor roots, Mead, Nebraska, USA - 072115-40_1 MetaG | ecosystem: Host-associated > Plants > Roots > Unclassified | place: USA: Nebraska...
AAGTGGCACAACCCAACCCAAAGCCAAGTAGCCAACCAGCGGTGCGGCGCGACCGCGAGACGCGCCCCTGACCGACCGACGACTTGGAAAAGAAGGAGAAGAGTACCCGACCCAACCCATCCAAGCCTCCGGCTGCCGCCGCGTCGGGCTGGGGCTCATACCACACCGCGTCCAGTGTATATAAGCCAGGACGCCCTGCTCCGCCGCCTCGCCTCGCCTCCTCGCTCTCCTCCTCCTCCGCCGCTATTCCACCTCCCAGTGCGCGGCGGAATCCCGCGACGCGTCGCGATGGAGTTGTAGCTGGGTTGCATGATCCACCACGGCAATCTTCTCACCCTCGTCTAAACCCTCTCGCCCAAAACCCCTTAGTCCGTCGATGGCGGACGCGGATGCCGCCGAGACCGTCGGCGCCGCGTATATGCCGGTCGCGCCGCCGCTGGTTTTGCCGGACGCCGCAGTGCCTCCGCCGATGCCGGCGGCAGTGACCGTCGTCACCCTGCCGCCTGTAGCCGCTGACGCCATGGAGGCCGCCGTCGCGGCTATGTCGGTCGCTCTGCTTCCTCCACCGCCCGAGCAAATGGTAGCGACTCCTGAACCTCTCTCCTCTAACTCCGTGAGGAGTGCCCTCGGATCAAGTGTTTATGCGAAATTGCTTTGTGCGATCGCTGGGGTTTTGGGCTCTTTCGCCGTGAGTTTTGCGAGCGCCTAGCTTCACCGTTGCAAGTTCGGTTCTATTAATTGCCCTGCACCTTTCCCATTGGGTTCATCACTGGCATTTGATCGAGGGTTGGCTGTGTTCTAGCAAGGAGACAAACCTGGCTAGTTTTTGAAATTGTTTAGAGATTCGCATTGCCTTGCCGCAATTATTCCAAGTGTGTCAATAAGCGAGTCCCGTTTCAATTGCTTTTATTGTTTGTATACTATTTCAGTTTCCCCTGGATATGCCACAACCAAGTTTTGTTCAGGTCTAGTCACAGAAAAAAAAGAAGTTTTGTTCAGGTCTTCTAACCCTCTAATAAAGTGTTCTGTGTCATAATTTGTTCAAAAATCTTGAATATGGTGTTTTCCCTCGATCCTAGCATCCGAACGTGACAACTTGTTAGAGCCAACGATTTTGCACTGCGCAGAAAACTATTCAGACAATTATGCAGGCTGTCCTGTTATTGCTTCACCATGTATTGCCGTCCAGTTATTCGATCTCACCTTACCGTTCATTGTAGAGTCAGTCTGTGATGGGTGGTGGAGAGGACTCAGAGGAAGAGTGTTTGCAAGGTGAATTCCATGAGGTAAAATCTTGAATATGGTGGTTTGCCTCGATCCTAGCATCCCAACGTGACAACTTGTTAGAGCCAACGATTTTGCACTGCACAGAAAACTATTCAGACAACTATGCAGGTTGTCCTGTTATTGCTTCACCATGTATTGCCGTCCAGTTCTTCGATCTCACCTTGCCGTTCATTGTAGAGTCAGTCTGTGATGGGTGGTGGAGAGGACTCAGAGGAAGAGTGTTTGCAAGGTGAATTCCATGAGGTATGACTCAATTACCCAATGTTTGGATGTAATTGATCAATTACACCTCCTCTTGTTCCTCATTCTGTTAGATCATGGATGAGTTTGATTGATTGGTTGATTGAAATAGTCCTTTACTTTTTGTAGGCTGTTGAAAGCATTGAGGTTCTGCTATCTTCTCTTGCTGATAATCAGAAGCCCTATGACATGGTAAATAGTCCTTAATGGTTTCTAACTCTACAATATAGGTGACCGATGGTCTAGTTATGAACGAATTTCTCCAATTTTGTCGTTTAGATGGGCTATATCATCACAGAGAAGAATGAATGTGAGCAGGACAGAGAATCTCTTCCAGAGGTATAGCTATTTCTATGTGCATATTTCAGCGACATCTTTACTTGCTTATTTTTTAGACTTGGTCAAAATCGTATTTTTTAGCTGCTAGACATAGATGGTGGGGAAAACTTGGAAGTTCCATCTATTTCCTCTTCTATTGATTAGGAATCCTATCTTCTATACCGCCCTTTGATTTATATGGTTATATACTCTTGAAGTCCAATGTCATTATGAAAGCCTTATATTCTATAGAAGTTACTATCTTCTCTTTGTACTAACTACCTCTGTCCTAAAAAGGATGCAATTCTACTTCTATCTTTAGTCTAATTATCTAAAGATTTTTCCTTCAAAAAAATTATCTAAAGTTTGACTAAATTTGTAAAAAAAGAATACTGATATTTATGGCACAATATAGTTATAGTATGAAAATATTTTCCATGACAAATCTAATACTAAATCTGTTCCAAATTATGACACATTTTGGCTTTTCTAGATATGTTGCTTTTACGATGTATCTAGACAGTGTATACATATGTGTATAGCAAATGCAATGTATCTAGAAAAGCCAAAACGCCTTATAATTTGGAACAGAGGGAGTAACACCTAATTGGTAATAATAAATATCAATATATTTTTGTATAAACTTGGCCAAACTCAAAATTGCTCAGTATTATGCTAGAATTGCATTGGGATGGAGGGAGTATATCTATATGGTGAGAAATCCCTAGTTGATGATATAGTCAATATAATGGTGAAATGTATAAATTTAATCCTACTTTTTTGTTTGAATGTTGTTGTATTAAAGTTTAGTTTCTTTATGTAGAGGTCCGACCAGCTGTTGCCATTCCTTCCTATGTTTGTTTGTGATAGTTGAAAGGATTATTGTATCTTTGAATTGGAAATGATGATTTTTTTATTGCCATTCCTTTTGATGTGTAAAATAAAATTGATTGTGCTATGGACGATGAGCATTTATATGAGGAAATGTTCTTTTTTGGTGGGCCACGAATTGGGAATTTTGAATTCCATACCTATTTCTGTAGTATTTTGCTTGATTATTAGTTTCTTAATAGGTCAGTGATATCAAGGAAAATGAAACTGACCATGACCATTGTTAGTGGTGCTGCCTTCTAGTGATAGTGAATCCTGTCATACAATAACTTTTCTCAAGCTTATTTCTTGGTATATACAAGTTCTTGTTCCCCAGGTTAATTCTAATTTTGTCACCATTTTCATTATTTACTTTCAGAAGAAGCTTTACTTTCAGAAGAAGCTGCCTGAGGTGACCGTTCAGGCTTTGGGGCATTTACTAGAAGAGGAGCAGCCAGCCATGGTACGACAGACTATCATATATTATCCCTTCTATCACGACTGCAACCATCTACTTCTGACTCGTGTTATTTTGTTTTCTTTGACCCCATTACCTAGGCCATTTCTGATAACAGCAAGGAAAGTGACAAACAAATACCACCTCCATCACCATGTCCTTCAGACGAACAGCAAAAACCTAAGGTGACAATTATTTCAACAAGAGTCGTTTCTCAAAATATGATAGTGTCTCCTTCCAATCGAATCACATTTACTCCTATATTTTTGGTTCTCAGTTGGGCTGTGCTAGTAATGTTACCTTGATATGTTTCAGTTCAGTATTTTACGTGTGCTGCCTAAATATCTTTCATGCAAATGAGCAATGCATTGGTCACAACCCTGCAGTGGAGGGAAGGGGTACCTAGAAAAGCCAAAATGTCTTATACTTTGGGATGCAGGGAGTAGTATAATTAGCTAATTAATGATGCTATTTCTGAATTGATTCCTTATCCTTCCTCCCAGTGGCGAAGGTTGACCATAGGAGTAGGGGGGCCAGTCTATATAATTGAATATTAAACACTAATGAACAGTACAAAATCACTGTTTAGACAATAGAGTGAGCAAGAGTGCCCATGGCCCAGCTTGGTCACTAAGCTCTGCCCCTGCTTCCTCCATATTAATCTCTCTAATAGCATCTTATATTAATTAATACTTAGGTCTTTCTATGATTTTCTCCATCACTTTTGTTTTTTTATTATTGCCTACTAAAAATATAGTTTGTTCCCACAGTACACCCTCTAATTAGCTAGTTAATTGTAATTAGTGCTTTGCTTGTTTGCTCTCTCTAAATTGATCTCCAGTGTCATCTACTTCCTCCATGTCAAATTATAAGACCTTTTGGATTTCTGGATACATAACTTTTACTATATTTTTTTTTCTTGAAAACGCAGGAGAGCTGCGCATCATTAAATTAATAAGATAATAAAATAGGATAAGAACCCATACAACACAACACACACAAAACCACACACAACTCTACACACACTCAGGCTGCTGCTGCTGATGCTAGGAAATTAATGCGCCCATGACATAAAGATCACGACCAAAGTAGACAGGGTGCTAACCACCCGGAGCAAGGGCATCCAAGAAGGATAATCCTCAAGCCCCCGCCAAAGACCTTGACCTTCTTTCATATTCAGCTACAGCAAGTGCGCCTGCAACACTTACGTCTGCGCCATCAAAAACACATTTGTTGTGGTCTGTCCATAAGGTCCATGCTCTCAGGAAGTCAGGATTATGAGAGTTGGTTCCTTTCCTTAACATGTCACTAGCAGCATTGCTCACTTTCTCCCACCAAAAATGGAAGGATGTTTCTGTGGGTTGTTGGGAAAGGTTTGGAGTCCAATCCGAGAAAAGAAACAGAACCAAAACTCTATTGCAAAGGCACACCGGCCTAAGAGGTGATCAATAGTTTCCGCCTGGTCATACAAAGGACAGTGCTCAGGATGAGGGCGCCCTGCAAGGCGATCCACTGTCCAACATCGGTTGTGAGCTACCAACCAAACAGAAGGGATTTTTGTGGGGTCCACATCTGATGGGCAACACATTGCTCTTTTATAAGTTTGTCTTGAGCCCCATTGCTTCTCCAAAAAAAATGAAGATACCCATGCACTTAGAAAGCCAAAATGTCTTATAATTTGGCACTGAAGGAGTATATTATTTAGGATCTAGTCTTTCTTTTATCTTATCTCCTTTGTTCCTGTTATTACCATGATTCTTTTTCTGGACTAAGAATTAGATTGTCGGGTGAAGGTTAGGGCTAATTAATTTCCTGTTCTCTTTAATATTTAGTGTTCTTTTTTAGTTTTCAGCTTTTTCTTGTATTGTATCATAAAAGTTTATCTGGTCATTACCTATCCTCTTGCCATGTGCGTATTTCATCATGCATGATTGTTGTCGGTTTGAATGCCCTTCCCCTCTCCTCCCCCCCCCCCCACCCCCATATCCAAATCCTGGCTCCGCCCTTACTAGGTGCTTTCATGGTCTGATTTGATGCACTACCTTTGGTACCTTCACTTATGTTTTTTTTTGTTTAAAAGTGTGATGTTGGGTGTTACCGATGGTATTTTAATTACCAAATCAGGATTTTGCTATTTGTTTAATTTCCTTACCAACTGTACTTCCATCATGTCGACCCTGTTATTTGCTCCCGTGTAGTCATTAAAAAAACTGCATGTGATTACTATTGTTAGCTATCCCAAAATGGCTAATGACTTTACAAAAGGGGGTCATGTCAGCCTCATCATTTCATTTTACATATGGAAGAACCATCCACTGAAAGGATCTTTTTCTTGCAAATTGCAATGATCATATTTGCTCTGTAGTGCATACTTGTTCTTCACTTTTCTAGGAGAGTGACATAGACACACTTGCATGGACAAACAAATATCATTTTTATGGTGTTATATTCTGTTCCATTTCTTTACAGGACAATGGTGATCTTTCAGACGATTCCCCTAACTCTAGTGACCATAGTGATCATAGTGATGGTGAACATCATTACGACATTCCAATACATAGTCTGTACAAGTATGACCCGTTTCGATTTATGCATGGAAGAGAGAGAAGAAATTGTGGATATTCATGTAGTTTTAGTGACAGAAGAAACCACTGGAATGATGGCTATCCGTTTATGTATGGCTTTCGAAACCTATGGAATCCCATGGTGAGTTTGTAAGCCATCTACTATTTTAACTATTCTGTGCATATCAGAATAAATTGTAGTTTTGATTTTTCATTTAAACCTTCTTCATGCATATTTGCAGTCTTCCTATTTCAGATTAGACACTGCAAATTTTATTGTTTATAGTTTTGGTATTTTGATATCCTAGTCATTCTTTCCTATTTGGATTGTTTGATTTACACATCTTCATCTCTTCCTTCTGAGATTTTTCCATAGACTTCTCTCCATACTGATGATCATTGTTGTTTCAAAAAAAATACTGATGATCATTGGAGTCGTTGGCCCTCTCCTGAACCTGACCAGAGAAATGAAAGATACAATTCAGTAAGCTGGGCTTGTGTTGCACTTTCATACATTATACTCCCTTCATTCTAAATTATAAGTCATTCCAAGAATCTTGGAGAGTCAAAGCATTTTCAAGTTTGACCAAAATTATAGAAAGAAATACTAAGATTTGTAACATAATGTGAGTATACTATAAAAATATAATTAAGGAAGAATCTAATGATACTTAGTTGGTATCATAATAATAATTATTTTATCATAAAAATTTGGTCAAACTTAGGATAGTTTGACTCTCCAAGATTCTTGGAAAGACTTACAATTTGAGATGGAGGGAGTAGATTTTTTCTGTCCTGATACTGAGCATTGCAAATTTCATTATTTATTTTTGATCCTTTGACATCCTATGATCCTAGTAGTTTCTTTTCATGTAATCATGTTATATATCTGTTGTTGACATCTTCCATTTTTGTTATGTCCTAGAGGAGTTGTTGGTCTTGGCCCTCTCCAGAACCAGACTGTGAGAAGGAAAGCTACACTGTGGTAAGCTAGACTTGTGCTGCTGTTTTATGGCTGAATTTTTTGTAATGCAGCCACTCACTGCAGTTCTATTCCACTTGAAATCAAGGTAAGTTATGAACTGAATTGTGTTTTTGCACAGGGTGCTGGGCTATCCAATCCTCATTTGTGGACATGTTTTCTTAATTGCATACTCCAATGTATGGTTCACACAGTTCCTCTTGTATTGAAGCTTCGGAAAACTGATCATCCAGATCCATGCCCTCGTAAGGATTCTAGTTCAATCATCACGAGATTGTTGAGCATCTTATCTCCATTCTTACGTGTTATGTGATTTGATATCTTTAGGTGCTTCAATTGGATTCTGTTGTTACTGCTCCCTAAAACAGCATGTCAATGAATCTATCAGGCTCTCTGGAAGTTCTTTCTACCCTGAGATTTTCATTAATCGCCTGAAATGTACGCTTTTCGAACCAACCTTTTTAGCCACTCCAACCAACCTCTTTACCCTTTCCTTTGCAGTATTTTTCCTTGTACTAGTTGTTTAGTCTTGTGGAATTTTGAGACTTTTGGAACTACTTGAAAGTTGAAACACATGATTCAATTGCACTTTAATGGGGTGATGATTGTTTGAGCTGAATATATTTCTTCACGTGTGATTGGCAGCAATTTCGTCAGATTTTAAGAGTGGAGTACAACAAGATGCGCAGGAGTTCCTCCGCTGTTTGCTTGATAAATTGGATGAGGACTCCATTGCTCCCAGGTCCTCTGAAGAATCCTCTACGACTAAAGAAGGTAGTGTGGTAAAAGAAATATTCAGAGGGTGCTTGAAAAGCCAGGTGTGTTCTGTTGATCCTGACGATCTCAAATGCTTTGTTATTTAATGATTATATATTTATATACTTTTCCCTACTTTTACTTAGTTGCGATGTCCAGAGTGCGACCGTTGCTCAGATAAATCTGAGCCTTTTCTTGATCTAAGCTTGGATTTGAACATGGTGGAGACTCTAATGGATGCTTTGCAATCCTTTACAAATACTGAGTTAATCAAAGACTTCATGTGTGATGGATGCAAATCTCGTGTGAGCATGGAAAAACACTTCAAGATAGAGCAGGCGCCTGAAGTGCTTGTAATCCATCTCAAGCGATTCACTAATTCTGAGTCTAAGATTTGGGACAAGGTCAAGTATCCGTTGGAGCTGGATATAAACTCCTTCATGAGTTCTTCGGATGATGTGAGCTGCAGTTTCTTATAATTTTATTTTAGTCCCCAACCATTATTTGGCTCACGTCCAGCTGTGTTGCAGACACTGCAGAAGTATGATTTGTATGGAGTTGTAGAACACCTCGGTGCATATGGCAGTGGTCACTATGTTTGTTATATCCGGTCATCTGAAGCTGATTGGTACAAATTTAACGATGACAAGGCAAGAGAATTTACCTCCTGTCAGTAAAATATTATTTTGTTCTCTAAGCTATCGTTCAGTTGCATGGTTATAACCATTCAGTTGTGCAGGTCTACCAATGTTCCGTGGATAGCGCTTTGGAAAATGCAGCATATCTTCTTTTCTATGTGAAGCAAGGTTCATCCCCGTGGTTCTCTACCTTACTTGAGAAAGAAGACAAGTGTCCACTGGATGGTTCAGTAAGCTTGGAAGAACAAGGCAAAGTTGCTCTCGTCAACAAAGAAGAGGAGGCGACATCTTGTCATGGGCAAAGAAATGGACCTACTCTCATCGACAAAGAAGAGGAGGCGACATCTTCTCATGGGCAAGGAAATGGACCTACTTTGCCAGACCTATCTGAACAGTTACAAAGGAATGGAAATGGCAATACCTTGTCGGATGCATCAGATGAACTGGAAGAAGGTTTCAGGCTGGGTGAAACATCAACAGGAACACAAGGACCTAGCTGTCTTATTGGATCAGACAAGAATGGCCATGCCGATGGGTGTTGGGAGCCGTCAGGTAAGATGAAGGATGTCAGCCCAAGGGGGTCATTGAACAGGAAGGAAATGAAGCCAAGCACATGTGGATCTTTAGAAGTTGATCATGCAGTTACACATGGTGGCTCTCCTCGAAAGAATGAGAATAATTGCCACTTGCTCCAACTTTCACATAAATGCAAAGATAACTGTGACTCTTTAGAAGTTGATCATGCAGTTACACAGGGAGGCTCTCCTCGAAAGAATGAGAACTATTGCCACTTACTCCAACTTCCACACAAACGCAAAGACAACTGTTGTCACAGGAATCTCTCCTTGCAAGGTAAGGATGACCTCATTCCTATGTTAATGGAAATCAATTGGTAGTTATTCTAATACGAAGTGTGCTCAGTGCTAGATTTGATTGCTACTCCTCCATTCCAAATTACAAAACTTTTTATCTTTTCTAGATACATTGCTTTTACTATGCATCTAGACATAGTGTAGAGCTAAGTGCATAGCAAAAATTTGTACTTAAAAGCCAAAACGTTTTATGATTTGGAATTGAGAGAGTAGTTTTCTAAACTTTGTAGAGATAAGTTGTGTTAGTAGACTTAACTCTTCTTATCTTGCTTTTTCTAGTAGATGAAATCGGGGGTTGTTGTGGAGCACCATCTATGGGGATGTGCACTTCAGGCAAAGAGAACGAAAGAGTAGAGTCCATGTTCCACAAATGTTGAGAAACGACAATAAAGGCACTAGGAAGGGCATGCAAACAGCTCTAGTCCAATCGTCCATAGACTAGGAGCATGGACATACCCCAGTGTTTTTTTGTAATGCACCCACTCACTATTTTTTGAGCGCAACTCTATATATTTGTACCCTGCTGTTGCTCACTCTTGAAACCTTGTGCCGTGGATGTTCTAAAAACACAATAGAAAGAAAGCACCATATGCAGCATTGTTGCTATCAATTTGCCATGCACCAAGGCTTGACATGCTTCATGCCTGTGTATTTTATATTCTCTTTTTCGTGCCTTCCAAGTTTAATAACAGATGCACCTTTTTTTTTGTATACACAAAGACATTATTTTTCTCCTGAAACACGTATACCTTTTTTTTTCCCACTTGCTTGACAAATGCTATTCATGAACCTTTGCTTCGGGCAGGTGGTGGGGTGTACCTTTTTTCTTCCACTTGCTTGGCAAATGTTATTCATGAACCTTTGCTTCACACAGGTGGTGGGGAAGAAGGCAGAGGAAGAGGAGGGGGCCAGATTAAGAAGCGGAAGTCTGCCGCTGGTGTTGAGAGTAAGAAGCGGAAGTCTGCTGATGGTGGCGAGTCAAAGGCATTAAGGAAGCGCCAGAAGACGAAGCACCGCACCGTAGCAAGGCAGTTCGCTCTCTGTTGGTGGAAGTGGCAGGTACAGTAGGGAAATCGAAGACGAGGCAAGGTGACGACATATGGTGAGTTGGCGACTAACCAGCAACCACGGCGTATATAGGTAGAAGAAACGGCAGGGCTTGTACGATAGGATAACATGTGTGTCTGGCTGAAGGAATGAGTTAGTCCATCACCTACTTATTTGTTATTTCTTGTTTTTTTTGTTTGATTTATGGAATAGACTAGGTTGATGCATTATTATCCCATTCATCACGAGCTAATACTAATATGAGGAATGGAGCCAATCTACCAAATTAACTAGGACTAGTATGAGAAATAGAGCCATTTCACCAAATTGAGGAATTAATTTACAATAGACCTCTTTATCTAGAATGGAGTGATTCTCCAAACAGAACACACCATATAGAACCAATAGGGACCGTGGTAACATGCCGACTCAGATACAGAACTTGTATTTTGGGCACCAATGGAGGCCTGTGTCGTCTAGTCCTTCGCTACCATGGCGTAAGTTGTGTATATCTTAAAAACTTCACACTCCCTCTCGTAATACTTGCCTACTACTCTCTCTATCCCAAATTATAATACATTCTAAAAATCTTGAAGAGTTAAAGGATGTTAAATTTGACCAAATTTATATGATAATATAATAATATTTATGATACCAACTAAGTATCATTAGATTCTTCATTAATTATATTTTTATAGTATACCTATTTGATGTTATAAATCTTTATATTTTTTTTATAATTTTAATCAAACTTAAGATGTTTTGACTTTCCAAAATTCTTGGAATGTCTTATAATTTGGAATTGAGAGAGTAGTTTTCTAAACTTATTATTCCCTGCATTCCAAATTATAAGTCTTCCAAGAATCTTGGAGAGTTAAAGCATTTTTAAGTTTAACCAAAATTATAGAAAGAAATACTAAGATTTGTAACATAAAGTTAGTATACTATGAAAATATAATTAAGGAATAATCTAATTATACTTAGTTGGTATTATAATAGTTATTATTTTATCTTATAAATTTGGTCAAATTTAAAATACTTTGACTCTCTAAAATTCTTAAAATAACTTATAATTTGGGATAAAGGGAGTACATTCCATGCTTGCAAGCACCACTAATGTATACTAGGGCTTATAATCTTGTGAAATCATATCCACCGCATTTGTGGTGTGGAATGAAACCTAGGCGTTTGAGCTGATGAAAGCTTGATAATCAAGACTGCTGGAAGTGGTTTGGGAGAGGTCTAGACATCAACTTGCACGTGGGGAAACTCCAAGGCTATCCAAGGAGTTATCTGACCGAGAGCTTGATCTTAATGAGGGGCTTTAATAAGGACTAAAGGAAAGTGAAGAGCTCCCCAATACCTCAGAAAAACAGTTAACAAGAGTTTGCATTCTCTTAGTTAAGCTTTCACGTTACTTGCATTCTTTTGGTTGTGTGATTTTGCTTCCTAGTCTAGCTTGCTAGGTTAGTTGACAAGATTAGAATCTAGGGTGCAAAACTCTCTTACGGTAGAGATAGTAATAAACACTTGGAAAAACTATAGCAGACATCTAGATAGATACTCCCTCCATACCCAAATTTGTTGACGTTGTGGGCTCTAGGCCCATTTTCGCAAAGATTGACATTCTACTCATTGTGTATTGTTGACGTATTTACCCCTGGGCAACCCACCCGTTCAGCTCCTAGCCAGGCAATGCAAAGCCATGCAACAACAAAAAAAAGAGACCACATCGGGACTTGAACCTGAACCTCATGACTCAACCCCTCCCTCCGTACCCAAATTTGTTGACGCTCTGGGCTCTAGGCCCATTTTTACAAAGGTTGACGTTCTACTCCCTCATGGTGTTTGTTGACGCATTTATCCTTGGGCAACCCACCCGTTCAGTCAACCCCTCCCTCCGTACCCAAATTTGTTGACGTTCTGGGCTCTAGGCCCATTTTCACAAAGGTTAACGTTCTAGTCTCTCATGGTGTATTGTTAACGCATTTACCCTTGGTCAACCCACCCGTTCAGCTCCTAGCCAGGCAATGCAAAGCCATGCAGCAACAAAAAAGAGGCCACATCGAGACACTTGAATCTAGAACTCATGACTCAACCCCTCACTGTCCTGAGCTAGCCACTTGAGCCTTTGATTGCTTCTTAGAAGAAATGCACCCACAACTATATTTATTAGGAGAAGAGATGAAAAACCAACCTCTAATTAATTACTTCTTGGTAAGCACAATCATGTCCTAAACGTCAATAAATTCAGGTATAGAGGGAGTATCTTTTATAGGTTTTGATGAGTATTTTTTAGTTGCCATGTAGTTTCTAAGTTGCCTAATTCAATCCCTCTCTTATGCGTTATGATCCTTCACTTAGTTACCGGTAAGTTATTTTCGGTGATGCCAAGTTTAAAAGGAATCTCAGTATTTTCTATCAAGATAGAGGAGAAAGAGGGTTGAGGATCTAGAATACCTTATATTTTAGTAAAAAATTTGAACTTTGAATTCCTTATATTTTTGGACGGAGTTAATACTAGTACGACCATTGCTTATCGTTTCAACCTATTCATGCTAACCCAAAATTAATCATTTATCTAATTATAGCATCAATTACCATTTATGGTGGTGACCCAAATGTACTGATGACCTAAAGGCGTTCTTGGAGAGATCTAGGGTAAGTTAATCTACTTAAAGTATAGCATCACTTAGACATACTTTTACATAGGGATATAAGTGGACTAGCCTGTGAGCCCACATATAAGCTTAATTTTATGGGTTCGTAGGCTTGCCCACTTGCATCCCTACTTTCACAGCAGAGGAAAATGCTTGTAGGTGTGAGCTGTTCATGAGTGTTAGATGGATTTTGCATACCGGTGAATGACACACATTATCAAATCGTGACTTCATGGGGATTACCGAAACTGTCTTTAAAGGTGCTCATATGGATATGATTTATATGCGTACGTGCATTTTATTCTGATGAGTCTACGTGCACAGTGAGCATCTGCGTTATACTATGTAATTAAAAAAACAAATCGTTTATGTGCCTCTTCTAAATACAAGTAACTCCAAAAGTGCAATTTACATGTACATATCAGGGTGCAGGTATATATTTCCACACTAGTTGCATTAAAAATTGGTTCAAGCATAACTCAAAATATTAGGTATGCAGGATGCAGGCACGACACACGACTACTTTCAGGCCAGTCCCAATATGAGTTTCATGAGTTTTATTAAAGTTTCAAGACATTAAATAAGTTAACATGATATAGAGTAAATGAAGAGAGATGATAAAGTTTTATAGAATAAAATAAGTTTTATAGATATAGACTCATTTTTTATACCGTTTCTAACACATGGATCTTGGAAACTGAGATATATCTGCTATTGAGACTGGCCTTATAGTTTGCTAACTGACTACATGTTTCTGTTAAAATATGCAAGGTCTGCCTGAGGGAGAACACTAGTAGGGATTTAAAATATAGATTTGTACTATGTAATCACGCTTGATTTCCTATCACACTTAAAAAAAGTAGTTCTTAATACTTTGATACAATCCAATATTTTCAAAGTTTTTTCTAATCAATAAAACGTCGCCTATAACAATTCGCAACCATAAATATGTTCGTGTCGCACTTGCACGTATAAACGGAGATAAAACCAACGGCAAAAAAACAATTCTAGGCAAACAGCTTTGCACTCTGGCTTAGGCTTAGAGCATCTCCAAGGAACTATGCAAATGACTTTTGCATTTGGTGTTGTTTGCAAAGTCCCAAACTCATTTGCAAAGTCTAAAAATAGTCTAACTCCAAGGGACTTTGCATTTAGACTTGGCAAACCCAAAGTGTGGCACCATTTTGACGTACGTTGTGCGTGCCAGTCGCCGCCCAGGCCAGGTCGCCGCCAGTTGCCGCCCAGCCCAGGTCTTCGCGCCAGTCGCCGTCCAGCCTAGGCCTCGTTCGTCGTTCGTCGCCGTCATCGTTCGTGTCAGTTCGGCTCCGTCCACCTCCGTCCTCCTCCGAGGGAAGGTCCCCGCGAGAAAAGGTCCACCTCCGTTCCCGCGCCGTGGCCGCGTACGTCGTCGTTCGTGGACGCGCGCGAGTCTCCGTACCGTGCGCGTGGTAGGGAGGGCGGGCGCGCACGGCAGGAGGGACGGCGGGCACGCGCGGCAGCTGGAGGGCGGGCGCGCGCGGCAGGGAGGGCGGGCGCGTGCGGCAGGAAGGGCGGACGGGCGTAGAGAAATCGTGCGAGGTAGGGGGGGCCGAGGGGACGGAGTCCGACGTGGAAGGCCAAAATTGTAGATGCAAAATGGTAGAAAGGTTTGCATATATGCAAAGCCCCAACCTCTATTTGCAAAGTTAATCAAATTGCAAACCTTATTTGCAAAATCATTGGAAGGGTATTTTCTACTCTTTTTTACAAATAGGACAATGCAAAGTTTGTTTGCAAAGCCCTTGGAGTTGCTCTTAAGGCCGACCAAGGATGAAATTACAAACACAGATAATTGGAAAACATGTATGTACTACTCATATAATTATCATTTAAAGCAAAAGTATATATCTCGAACCGAAATAAAACCAACTTCAAAAAGACA
>Ga0182004_10002363_pt1 | contig 14611 bp, 12 predicted proteins | sample Sormic07211540_1_FD_120479 | JGI IMG/M metagenome (GOLD analysis project Ga0182004, IMG submission 120479) | Endophyte microbial communities from Sorghum bicolor roots, Mead, Nebraska, USA - 072115-40_1 MetaG | ecosystem: Host-associated > Plants > Roots > Unclassified | place: USA: Nebraska...
ACCTTCTCATAGCTGAACTGAGAAAAAGACTTTGATCCGGTCACATGGTTTATCTTTCTATTGTGCCGATTACGAGAATTCTTGATGCTAATCCTCTGCACAATGAATTATTTTTTAAAAATAGTGAATTGCTCGAAACGTATCCTTTAATTAAGCAGGTATAGTTGGAAAGAATAAAATAAATGTAATGAAACCTGAAATTCTTCGCTATCAAAATACATCACCAGATAGTGCCATTCAACAATGTCCAACTCTTCTAGCTTGTGTCTCATTCTCTCTTCATAGGTGGTGTATGCCCTGTACGTAGCACTTAATGTCGATCGCCATCCTTTGTAACGCTCATTTGCGATGGTCCATATCTTTTTCCTATTTTCCTCATCATTCTCAATGTCCCACTTATTCTGTTGAACAAAAATATAAATACTAGGCCACTTCCTAAATAATTTGGTAAATGTGTATGCAACCAAAAATAAATCAGAACTTACCATAATATTAGATGCTATTGACTTTTTTACATCTTCATGGATATCTCTCCATGTTCTCACTCCAATGAGTGGTGCTTTTTTCCTTGTAAACAATACTATTTCATCAATAAATGTGCGTGTGTTCTCACCGGCAACTCCTCCAATTCTAGAGAATTCGACTTTAAGCTTCTGACTGCCTTGCTTAGATCTCTTATGGGAGGCTGCCAATCCTTTCAGGGTACCTCGTGCCTTTCTCGTTTGGGAGTCTTGTAAATGGAAACAATATACAATGCAAGAAATTAAACAAAATTGTTTACTAGGGATAACTGAACTAACCTCAAACTAAATTCACAATAAGCATTACTTACTATTTCCTTGTGTTTTCTCACGTCGAGCATGAGATGGGTGGTGCACATGTGCTGTTAGATTTCTATCTTGACTTGAATTTAGTAAATCAACCTGATTCCTATGGGTGTCATACGCAGCTGCAGACAATATATAGGTCACATGTGTAAGTTGTAAATGGTTTGCGAACAACTAATCATAATTTGGTTTAAATTTTGGCAAAAGTTGTTATGTTACAAATATCATCAAGTTGTCCTTGCACCCTTAACCATTCTTTGTAAGTCTCGACTGTGTCGTCCCTGTATATATCTTTAAATTCTGCAAAAACATGTTGATATCGGTGACGTGGCCATTGCATTATATTATAATATAACCAATTAAAATAAAGCAACAACATAACTTACCCATGAATTTTCTCTCTTCATGCATTTTGTTAAGCCACACCTTGTAATCATCAATTGATGACTCATCTATAGAATCTTCACTAACCGATGCCATTCTTGGCAATTTAATTGGTGTTATCTCTACATTTCGCTCTGTTATTTGATCCCTTGACAATAATAGTCTGACCTCCCTCTCCTCTGCATTACTTGATACATTGCATTGGTATCGTCATCATATTCAATCTCATTTAGTGTTGCTAAAGCATTACCACATCTCCTCTTATAGTACAAGTAGTCCCTGGCACCATACCCCAAATTTGATTTCATTGTTATTAAGTTACCAAATGTGACCTCGTCCCTGTCTATCATGTACTGAGCAAATTATTGTCCTCCTATTGCCCCCTTACAAGTGAAATACATAGTCCATGTTTGTTCCGAGCTGTCACAAAATAAAATGAGAAATATAAGCACAGGTGATGAAACAAAATTTAAAGAAGGAACAACTTGAGAAAGGCTTCGGGGAGGATTAACATCTTTTCGGGACTCGTATAATATCTACAGTGAGAACACAGTTGTGCATTAAGTCTAGATCAAGCAACCAAAGTTATTGTACTCTTCATATTTAAAATAATATCTGTAATACTACATCCAACAGGGCTATATCACAGGGAGTAGGCAAATCAATGATTATAGATAATAAATTTTCAAATTTAGACTCCAGTGCATGGAAGTCTGACACTCAATTCTGAGGCAACCTTGAACTGGACAACACACCTGAGCAAATTAAGCTCAGATAATGGAACACATTAGATGCAAAGGAAAAGACTTTTCTTGATTCAGGTAATAACATATGGCAGTCGTCATCAAATTGATTGTTGAAGCCCAGTGCATACACAATCTAAAAGCCACAACCAGAATTAAAATATACTCGAGATAACAACTATGCTGTAATAGAAACAGCCACCTGAGCTTGTCAGCAAAAATGATTGTGTTAGTTTGCATTTCACCTTTCCAATTTCCAGCAACATGGTTACATAAACTCTAAAATCTTTTTTAGCAATAAACTACAAAACCATTTTACTTGAAAGGAATAGAGTGGGCTGTTTAGAAGGTGGCCTTTGCAACACTTTCAGTGGAAAGCAATCATATTAGATTATGTGAATTGTACTTTGAGAAAAAAAATCAGGAAGTGTCTCTAGGGGCAGGATAGTTTGGTGAATTCATGGTTCACGTAGGTACCTGTAAACAACAAAAGTCTGTACTGTGTTCTCAGATAAAAGATGACTGATTTCAAAAAAAGAGTAACCTGAAACTTTTATTCAGATAAAAGATGTACTAAAGTTATAGTCGTCTTTCACCCAAAAAAAACATATGAATTCAGGTTTCTGCTACTACTTTTCTTTCCCCCAACTAAGTTCCTTGACTGAATGAAAGCAAATAAATCTGAATGTTTTAGGAAAAGGAAACTACTAAAGTTTCAGAAGTGGAAAACAGATGGTTGTGCACATGTACGAATGATTATATCTGCATGGGATACTATTTTCATGTAATTAGATGAGATCAGAATATAGATAGGGAATTAGCTTAGGGTAGGGTGCTCGGTTTCACACATCAGGAAGGGATGAGAAGGGGTTTACACTCTAGGATTACAGAATAGGTAGATAGATACATGTGCCCTTACCTGTCATCAGTCTGAGAGGAACGCCGATGCCTTTCTCATCCTTGACTGCCGTCACCTCCATCTTCATCGGCAGGAGGTGTAGCCGTCCTGGACAAAGGTGTCCGAAACAGCGACATTGTCGCCATGGGTCTAGATGTCGTTGAGGCAGGTCGACGTGCTGACATAGGGGTTCCCGTGTAGCACGAAGGTACCGTCGCCGCAGCAGGTGTGGCCATCGACGACGACGCAGGTGTCCTCGTTGCTGCTCTCGCTGGTGCCTCCGGAGGGGTTGCCATCTTCTTCTCGCTGGTCGAAGCCCAAAACCCTAACTGGCGCCCGGCGGCTGCGGCTATCTGCTCTCCCACGTGAATAGAACAGAGTATTAGGAAGGGAGATGAATAGTCACGTAATGTGGGGAGGGAAAGACGTGAGGCCAGTTGTGGGCGCGGGATTTTTTGTGCTCTTTTTTTTTGCTTTGGGGGCTCGGGGATTTTTGGCGCTAGAATTTTGGCTGCAAAGAATGATGCCACTGAGTTTTATTTAGAAAGTTTGGTGAGATCTGTGACAGTGGTGTAGGTCTCCATTTTCAAACATATGTAAGCTGGTTGTCGTCTGATCACGTATGTGGTACATTAATGATTTGATGATGTTTGAACAAGTTTAACAAATATTGAAATAAATAAAATGTTAGCTCCATTAAAAAAAGGTGAATCAAGAGCCCTACGACATATCTATTTCTTTTGCCGTTATGGCCAGATGTTTTTTTTAAAAAAAACATGGTCACTTGAAATGTCATATTTTAAAATCAGGAACATTAGATGCCTCTCACAATTTGATTGCTAGCTATCCATGAACTTCATGTCTCCATACAAGTAGAGCGTGTGCCACTTGCCATTCGGCCTTTGCACTCCGGCATCCTTTTCACATGGCTACAGAGTCATGGGTCTGCAAAGAACATACGAGTGTACCGGTTCATGTCATCCATTTATGTGTGCGTGGGCAACGAGGTGGGCGATGGCGTGGCGCACAACATGGCGCCGCCCATGACGAATGTGCATGCCGCCCTAGCGGTGGGCACAACCACATTAATATGACGATGTTGGTGTCACAAGCCCTCCTGGGCGGGCATGTATAGCCCAACGGCATCTCAGTTACCTGTACCTGGCCTGAGCCTATAACCCAAATCGAAACCTAGGCATGTATAGCCGCTCGCCATTTGGTCTTTGCACCTACCAATACTTCCCCTATGGATTTAGCATCATGGTTCCGCAAGAACATCCAGGTGTACTCGTCTATGTCATCCCTTTACGTGTGTATGGGCAACGAGGTGGCCTGTGGTGTGGCGCAGAACATAGTGCCGCCCATGAAGAATGTGCAAGCACCCCAGTGGTGGCCCATTGAGTATATACGGGCCCATGTTGTGGTTCTTGGCCCACATCGGATATTTTGGATTTCAATAAAAAATAAAAGGAATTCTATCAATTTTTATTTTTCATTTATTTAGTTTATTTTCTTAATGAAATTTAAATTATTAACTAACGGAGCAAACACAAATAAAGAAATAACTTTGCTGACCATGATAGATTTGGGTATAAGTTTGGGTATATAGAAATACAAACAAAAAAGAGAGGATAGAGGATAGGCTCATTACATAAAAAAAAGATATGGAAATAGTCATAATACATGACAAAAAAAGGAGCGGGAGAGCCAAATAAACCGTTGATGGCCAACATCTACCCATACAGATAGTTCCATGATGAATAAATTTTACTGGTAGTAGTAAAAGGTTTCTTAACATTAATTTCATAGGGAAGGGAGAAAAAAGCAATAAAAAAATCAAAAAAAATATTTTTCATCAAAGTAGCAAAAAGCAATAATGTCAAAGAATTTTGGGAAGTATAGAATAAAAATTAACAAAATAGTTCCATGATGAATAAATTCTACTGGTAGTAGTAAAAGGTTTCTTAACATTAATTTAATAGGGAAGGCAAAAAAGCAATAAAAACATCAAAAAAATATTTTCGTTAAAGTAGCAAAAAGCAATAATATCAAAGAATTTTGGGAAGTATAGAACAAAAATTAATAAAAATTGCTCAACACTGGTTCGAACCTAGGAGGCAAAGATCACGCAAAGCCTGTTCTACCACTGAGCTAAAGAAGTCTATTGGTCAAAGGACGGCCTTTATTTTACTTGTAGACTGGCGTAGGTGATTTTTCTTAAGTGCATTGGTCTATGGCTGGGGAGCAGTATGTTGCATCTAGTCTGCAAAGGGTGTGGTTCGTCCTGCTTGGAAACACAACTCGCTCCTAGTTTTAGCCAAAGGATCCAACTGGTTCAACCCCAACACAAAGGACGAAGCGAAAGGTTCTCGACCCAATCGAACCTAGGGTCAACCCGCGGCCTCCTCCCCAGCTCGCCGCCGCCAAGCCGCCACTACGTACTCCCGTCGCGGCTCCTCCCTCCCTGCAGTGGCGCAGCAGCCCCGCGGCGCGGCTTCTTCCTCCACGTGGCGCGCCTTATCTCTCCCCGCTCTGTCGCAGTCGTCGTCGCCTTCGCCGTTGACTCACTGCTCGACCGCCACTTCATGCCCACCTCAACAGCTCTATTCACAGTTCCAGCCTCCGGTCAGTGCTCTGCTCCGCACCGCCTCCACCCATCTCCCTCGCCCTTTTCCCCTTCAGTAGGGGTAGCTTAGCTCCTCTGTGTTTTTGATTGAATGCTAGAGCAGCGCCAATCAATGACTTGAGCCAATCCTTGGGCAACATCTGTAGTCTGTTCCATGACAATCATGATTTTGTGACGAAGTTTGGGAGAAACTTGCTAGGAATTTGGTGGCTCGAATCTGATCTTTTTTACCAACAAACAAATTTGGTTTGATTGGAAACTGTGAGACTGTAAGTATTGTTGATTTTAGGAAGCAGGGCGTATACAATAGCAGTGTGCAGACATGTGGACTCAGACTCATTCACGTATAGTTGACAACATTTGCTTGTTTATAAAAAAAAAGTTCCTGATGGAGCTTTTAGTTCACTGATCACAGATGACTTGACCGTCTTGAAAATGAACTTATTACTTATATTATTTTGCCACTGTGAGCAAATTTACATGAATGTCTTTACTTTCAGCAAAGGGCGTCACCGCCACCGCTACGGGTGACTGAGCTGCACCCTTCGCAATCTCCATGGGCAGTTAATCCTCCGCCACCGTCACTGCTGCCACAACTTCCATGGGTGGCTTGTCTCTCTCCACGACCATCAACACAGGCAGCCTCCGACAACCCAGATCGTCAGCCATGGCCGGGCAGTTGCGGTTCCAGTCTCCTCCTAGTGACGCTGGAGTCGACGCCGTCGCTAGTGGGGGACACCAAGGCGTTGGTGCTGATGTTCACGACTAGGACCACTCGTTTCGTATTGCTGGTGCCGATGTTCAAAGCAACAATAATTTGCTGAAGTGTGGACAGATGTGCACGAATGAGCTTCGCAAGCCATTTGAAGAAGCATCAGCCTGTTGTGAACAACTTATGTTGATGGATACCTCACAGAAGTTTCAAAGGACCCAAATAGACTGTTGTACAATTTTTTTAGTCTACTTGAGACAATGGCTTTTGTTCCAAAATTGCTCTGTAAGAGTTGATCATTTATCTGAAATTTGTATACAAGGTTATTTGAATGAAGATGGAAACACTATTTTGTGGGATGAAGATGATATCACTACTTTGTTTGCTTTGGTTGTGCTTGAGACCTGTCTAAGTCGTATCTTTGTCCTGGTTTGCTGTGCTGCTGCAGCCTGGGTTGTACATTGTATTATGTCTAAAAGCTCTCTTTCTGGTCTTATTAAAACAAAAAATCTATGGGTATTTTACTTTAAAAACAAAACTCAGTGACAAATTTGAGAAGATGATAAGAAGGGAATTGGAGTTAGGAATTTAGAGTAAGATACGTCTGGATGGAGCAATATAAAAGGCATGTTGCCATTTGAATATTACTGGAGCTAAGCCTTTCAGAAAACAAAAATTATCCAACTTGCTGATATTTATGCTTATCAGTTACGACAGGAACCAATTAGCCTGAAAGAGTCCAGCTGTGGCTTTCCATGGGGTCTGGACATCAATATTCAGCAAGAATACATAAGGAATCAACTACAGTATGTGTCACAGTTGAACAAAAAATAAGTATTTAAACAAAGAAATCATCTTCTTCGCTTTCTACCACAACTGGTGCAACAACTCCATCATCAATGTAGGTGTCATCTTTATTATCATCATCCTCATCATCAATTAATATCGCATCATCTGGTTCAGGAACTGCTTTAGCACGCACTTGATTAATAATGGAAGCATCACCGGTTGTGGCTTCCTTGTCTGCCCTTGTCCAATTTGACAAATCCTCATTTGGGCCTACTAAATTCATATCTTGGATTCCCACATCAAGTAGACCGGCTTCCATGTCACCCTCATTTTCTATTTCTGGCATGGCAAACAAATTTCCTGGTCTCAACAACACTGGACCATCCTGACTTGTTCACGATGTTTACAAAAAACACCGGTTCAGCCTGTGTCGCCAGAATGTAAGGTTCATTTGAATATCGGAACCTAGAAGTATCGATATCAATAACACCATATTTATCCCTACTGTATCATCTACTTCTGCTCGTACTGGCAGCTGGCACATCGTACCAATCACACTGAAATAATACAACTTCTTTTTCGGTATTGAATTCGAGTGAGATAATTCTTCTAATCACTCCATACCAGGTCATGTTGCCTGTAGTAACGTCACCCCTCACAAGCACACCACAGTTTTGTGTGATGAGGTTTCTTTCAACGGCAGTCGTTCGAAATAGCCAGTTATTGATATAGCATCTATTGAACACATGAGCTCGAGGGTCCGGTCCTTGAGAAAGGGCATACATCAGTTAACTTGCTTCCCCTTTCTCGTATAGTTTGGTGATCTGAAAACTCAGTTTGAAAACACATGTATCTGTTAATTAGTACATTGTTCTAACTATCACATGGAATTAAAAAATAAAACTAACCTTCTCCTCAAACTACCTTACAAAGTGTTGTTCATGTCGTTTATTAAGATTCCTTGTACTATTTTTTTTGAGTTCTTCCATATGCTCCCTACATCAAAATAGCCAATTAATTAGTTGACACCACAAATAAATAGTACAATAATTAATACTGATATTTTGCAACTTACTCGACCCAGTGTCTCGCTTCAGCGCAGTTACTAATTATGTAGTGCCTCATCTTCCTAACTGCATCTCCACTAAATGTCACACAAGTCTGTCCTCTCCTCTTATAATCCATTTCACCAAATATGCTCAGACCAGATGACGGCTCATTCACAGTTGTACTTTCATGACGATCAACGTGATTCAGCTTGGTGTCAACATCGAAGAATCTAGAGCAAAATGTAAGGCACTCTTCGGCTATATATGCCTCGGCTATTGAACCCTCTGGGTGTGCCTTGTTCCTCACATAGCCTTTAATAGTACGTAGATACCTCTCAACTGGATACATCCATCTATAACACACGGGCCCTCCAAGTTTGGCCTCCTCAGCTAGATGAACCGGTAAATGAATCATGATATCAAAAAATGCAGGTGAGAAAACCATCTCTAGCTGACAAAGAGTCTCTTTAATTGAAGTACTAAGTTTGTCAAGATCATCCTCCACTAGCTCCTTTGAACAAAGTGCAGTGAAGAACCTACTGAGCTGAATCAATGGCGCAACATCTTCTGGCAAAATTCTTCTAACGACTAAGGGTAACAATTTTTGTAGAATAATATGGTAGTCATGACTTTTGAGTCCGGATACCTTGCATGAATTGACATCCACACATCTCCTTATATTAGAGCTAAACCCATCAGGCATCTTTACTCCTTGTAGAAATTGGCATAAATTTTTCTTGTCATCTTTATCTAAAAAGTACAAGGCTGGTGGCAAGGTATACCTATCATTGTCAATTACCGGGTGCTGATCTTGCCTTATCTCTAGCTGTTCCATGTCAAGTCAGGCCTTCTCATTGTCCTTACATTTACCTTCAATTTCAAGCAAAGTACCTAATATGCTATCGCATATGTTTTTCTCAATGTGCATCACATCCAAATTATGCCTTATGAGCAAAGAAGACCAGTAAGGTTGCTAAAAAAAATACTCTTCTTCCTCCAATTGTGCCATCTTTCATCTTCGTCACGCTTCCTCTTTTTTGATCCCGTCTTTCCAAAACTCACTTGATCAAAAGTTTCATACTGCTCCAATACCTGTTGACCAGACAGTGGTACTGGAGCCTCCCTAGTCTCCACCTCATTGTTGAAGCTGACCTTGTTCATGCGCCATGGATGGTCCGAGGGCAAAAAACGACGATGTCCCATGTAGCAATGCTTGTTCCCAAATTTCAACCATAAATAATCTGTATCCTTGTGGCAGTATGGACATGCAAATTTGCCTTTTGTGCTCCAACCAGAAAGTATCGCATATGCAGGAAAATCATTAATTGTCCAAAGTAGAATAGCATGTAACTGAAAATTCTTCTTTACCTTATCATACCATGTATCAATGCCATTTTCCCATAGATCCTTCAGCTCATCAATGAGGGGTCTCAAATATACATCAATATTTATTCCAGGAGATTTTTTACCAGGTATCAACATTGACATCATCCAATATAGTTGTTTCTCAAACAACCAGGGAGGCAAATTGTAAGGGATTAGGATAACGGGCCAACAAGTGTACGTAACATTTTGCATGCCAAAGGGATTGAAGCCATCAGAAGCAAGACCCAACCTAATATTACGAGCATCCTCTGCAAACCAGCAATACTCCATATCCACATGCTTCCATGCCTTTGAGTCAGCAGGGTGGCGCATTTTGCCATCACTAACCAATTCTTCCTTATGACATCGCATCTGTGATGATGTGCTCGCTGTCATATATAATCTTTGTAGACGAGGAGTAAGAGGAAAGTAATGTAGTATTTTACGTGGGACACGCTTCTTATTTGTTCTATCAACACCACCATCCGCATTGCCCCTCTGATCATTAGCACCATCATCAGGCGTTTTCCACCTAGACTCGCCACATTTGGGACATGTATCCAAATTTTCATTTTCCTTCCTAAATAGCACACAATTGTTCTCACAGGCATCTATCTTTACATAGTTCAAACCTAGATCTCGAACCACCTTTTGCACTTTCTCCATTGTGTCTGGTACACAGTGGCCTTTAGGCAGAATCCTTGAGAATATATTAAGTATCGCCTCCAATGCACGGTTACTCATGCCAGTCGAGCACTTAATCTGAAAAAGTTCAACAATAAAAGAGACCTTAGTAGCTTTTGTGCAACCCGGATACAATTGCTTTTCTGCCTCCTGTAATAATTTCAAGAAGATCTTGGCATGTTCATTTGGCTGTTCATTGTCATCAGTGATCTCGCCACATATAGCAGCTCTGATTAGGGATCTAACCATATTAGTGGCACCAAGTTCTTCACTCGGTGCGCCTTGTTCATTATTGTCATCTCCAATTTCTTGTGATGTGACTTCATTGGCTACTTGTACATCAATTGGTGGTGGTGCATCATTGTGTACTTCTACATCAGCTGGACGTGCATCTTGGTTGTGTAATTCCACATCTGAAACTTCTCCTTCCATGATAAAGTCTTTATCAAACCCTCTAGTAAGAACATGACATTGAACCTCAGACTGTGGTCTGTATGACATGCACACACATCTAGGACATGGACAAGGAGCAGTTCCACCTCTTGATGTGCCACCAAATGTGATGTCCAAAAATTATCGAAATTTCTGCTGCCACTCAGTTGAAGTACGAGACAAGCTCATCCAACTCCTATCTTCACGTGACATTATATATTCTGCATGACGATGATCACATCAAACAAAAAATAATTAGAATTCTATCAGATATCTTTAAAAATAAAAATACACATAGACAGAGGCATGAGCTAGCATTATGCATGTAGAGATATATATCCACTGAATATAGATACATATAAAACGTTAGTAAATTACCTAGTTGAGAACTTGATATAAAGATTATCCACTAAAAAGTCTCAAATTCAGTGTGACCTATGTGTTATATAGGCAGCAGAACTCTAGAATGAACTACTGTAAGAATATTATATATGTCAAATTCATGAACCTTCCAGCTTTTACTGCCTGAGTTTCAATTTTGCTTTCATTTTCAGACATCGTGTTTTTTCTCAAGTTCAGAAATCCATAATTACCAACCTGTACAGAAAGATAAATTGGTGCATGTGCCTATGGTGAAGTGTCGTTGATGCAAACTGAATCAGTAGAATACACTTACAATGCAGCAGCATATCAACAAGGCTCATGACATGGTAGGTTCAGATTTGTATGAAAAATTGTAGCCTAACATTATGTGAGGCGTGGTTGTTAAGAATATGCCAGCAGAATCACATATATATTAAGAATGCAGTGCAGTAGGCAGGTACCAATGCGTATCTCATGAACCAACCTAAACAAAAGATATTTTCCAACTCTCCCTATGTCTGTATCGAAACAGTAGCTGCTCTGCATTCATAAAAAGTTACAAATAATGGCAGTTTACTCCTATATTTGTACCGAAGTTTTGTCAATTATTATTACTTGTTAACCTAATCATTAAACAGTAAATCTTCCACCTGCGGTACTAAGGGAAAGCTGAACGATGGCACATGCTAAAGTTTACTGGATTCAGCTTCTGCACTGCTCATCTTCTTGTTTTCAGATTGTTAAGAACAATGCAGATACAAGAATTGCAGGAGATGTTACAGTGGCATAAACCACCAGAAGTTGCAAGCTCAAAATTTTTTTTGGTTTGTCTTACATTAGATCCTTGTTCTCATAAAACAAAAAAAAATCCTACATCTCCTCCTATCGTTGTACAGATTCTTATCAGTGGCAATGCAACCTCTCCTCCTTTATTCAGAAAAAAACCAAGAAGAAAGAAAGAAGCAACCCAAGAAAGGAGAGGAATTTTTTCAGTATATAAACTGTAGACGTGATATATGTTAACAGAAATATACTCATAGTCTAATATCTAAATTAAAAAGGGAGAGAACTCTTAATCGAAATACTGACTGCTTTCCAAAAAAAAAGGGAGAGAACTGTGAGTAACGCACCTGAACTGAATTACAGATCGCATCCACAGGAGAATGCGAGGAATCCTTCAACTCGGCAGGTAACCGTAACCCAGTTTGCTGTTACGCTTTGCTGTTGTTGGCGGGTGTGTGTAGGACGATGTCCGAGGTCGAGGCTGTAGGGTAATCCGGCACGCCCTGCAGTCCTTGAAACGCAGACACCTCGCCGGGGAAGGAGGGCAACCTAGGGGATCGCTGCAACAATAGGCGGCACGGAGCGGACTCACGCAGCTGCACGGTGGCTGGGGCGTCGGGCTGCACGGTGGCTGCACGACGTCGCGGCTGGGTTGGAACCCACGGGATCGTTGCAACAGGAGGCGGCGCGGAGTCGTGGCTGGGTTGGAGAGGTTCCACGGCGTCGCGGCTGGGTCTAAGAGGGTTCCACGGTGGCTAGGGCGGCAGTCGGAGATGTCGTGCTGAGGAAGATGGTTGTGGTTTCGCTGGGCAAGAGGCCGCGGATTTCACGGCGACGTCGCGAGCACATATGATTTCCTTATGTGTATGGCAGATGAGCGAGGACTACCAGGCCTCCACGTAACTACCAGGCCTTTTTTAGAATCAGAGAAAACGAGGCAACTACCAGGCCTTCACGTACTAAGCCTACTCTAATATACGTACTAGTATAGTATTAGAAACTAGACTATTTAGAATACTAAATATTATTATTTTGGCCCAAAAAGCAAGTACGCCAAAGTCCAAAGGCCAAACACGGTGAGCCCAAAAAAGGGACGCTTAGCATGCATGTCTTTCTTCAGTAATATTGGCAGTAACTTTTACTTGAAATCAAATATGAAGTTATAAGAATTTTTTGCTTTCAAAAAAAAAGTTATCAGAAATTTTTAATTATTTTTTATATAAATGTTGCATCCGGATTTAGTGTGACAATATTTTATATAACACAACATGTATTTTTTATCATATTTATGAAAGACCTTGAGTTAGTTTGTCACTATATACATATGACATCACGTATGCTGCTAAGTCCTCTAGACAAACAAAGGCCTACAAAATAAAATAGTCTATAGCAACGCAAAAAGTCGTTGCAATATTAACATGGTATTGCATCCATTTAGTATTTTAGTTGCAATAATTACCTAACAATCGCAACGCCATAGAAGACTATTACAACACTAAAAAACTGTGGTAATAGGAACATTCTATTGCATCTATCCACACATTTTGTTGCAACAACTGCCTAGCAATTGCAACACCACTAAAGATTATTGCAACCCAGAACAACCATAGCAATAGTTACGAGTAAAAGCAACCAAATTCAATATAGTTGCAATAACACGAAGTAATTGCAACAAAAAACAATACTAATGCAACTCCAAAGTACCATAGCAATAGAGCCACCTAATTGCAACACAATTCTAAATTGGTTGCAGCATCCCAAGTCTATTGCAGCGACAAACAAGACATATTGCAACACATTTGGTCTGTTGCATTATAGCCACATATTGCAACCATTTTATGGAAAGGTTACAATACGACCCCCTTATGGCAACCAAATTAGTAGTGTTGCAATTGTATGGTGTGGCATTAGACATGAATCCTTGTAGTGCTTGTACCGATTTGGAAGCGGGATTAAATCATATGCAGGAGGATACGGTGTCCGATAAGAGTAAGTGTTGACTTTGGGTTTTATCCCAAATTGCCCCTCATTACTTCAGCAATCTTATCGGCCCAATAAGCATCGACATCTTGCCGATGGGGTGGTTGTGGATCTGGCGCCTGCTGATACACTTCCACGTGTCGCTGAGGCGCACGATATGCATGGAACATGGGGTTGATTGTCTGACCACCAAACGGTTGACCAAGATTCATAGGCTGATAGGCCAACCCTTGATTGTGGAACCCAGGTTGGATCTGGCCTTGTTGAAACCCTATAGCCTGATGATTCTGTTGAGGCATCTGTGGAAAGACTGGCTGCCTCGTCCATCAACTGTTAGCATTCATCGGCATGAACCCTGCTGATGGCTGAAGATTGGGCATCATCATTGAATTGCCAAACCCTGGCATCATCATTCATCTGGAACATTGGAGCTTGAGAATTCCCAGTGTAAGGTCTTGCAGTAGTAGTTGTAGTATACTGGGGACTCTGATTCATCGACAAATTTGGAGGAGCCGATGCCATAGGAGCTTTGCCTCTCATATCAGCCGTTTGAGATGTGCCAAGAGTCTTCACCGTCATCTCTGGAGGCATACCATAACCCCACCAATTAGGAGGAACTGATCCCGACATTGCCGATGCCAATAGATCTGTGGCAAGCTTGATTGACTCGTCTGATGTTGATGGATTGCTCGTCATCGGCGTAGATTGCGCGTTAGAGACTCCTAACGTGCTTGGAGGAACGGTAGTTTCTGTACCCGCAGCGGCTGTAGCAGCCGATGGAGCTGTGACCACTGTTGATCCTGGCTGATGATAGACAGGGACCACATAGTTTGGTGGCAATTGTCCTTCTTTGAAAGTTCTAGCTACGGCATTAAAAACCGTATTGGACAGCACACCAGCTTGATTGATCAAGGCACGGTTAATAGCACTATCAACCATGTCTTGAAGTTTACCAGGATTGGCTTCAAAAGTAACC
>Ga0182004_10002364_pt1 | contig 14607 bp, 14 predicted proteins | sample Sormic07211540_1_FD_120479 | JGI IMG/M metagenome (GOLD analysis project Ga0182004, IMG submission 120479) | Endophyte microbial communities from Sorghum bicolor roots, Mead, Nebraska, USA - 072115-40_1 MetaG | ecosystem: Host-associated > Plants > Roots > Unclassified | place: USA: Nebraska...
CGTGTGGGCCTTTCTTCCGTATTTCCTGATAACCCCCTGCAGAAATAGACAAACACCAAAACTCGTGGAATTCTGTTAGATAAAACCCTAAGTCTAGGTGTTGGTTGCATTTGGATCCTTTTCAATGATTAGTTGATGGTTAAATGTGAGCAGTAAGGACCGTCAACAGTCGCAAAGATTGAGGTATACTCCACCTACAATCTTGGAGCCTCTAACTGCCCCCTTCTTCCTCAAGCAGAATAGGTAGCGGAAGAGATCAAAGTGCGGCTCTATTCCAACATAGGCCTCGCACAAATAAATGAAGGTAGAGAAAAGGAGAATGGAATTCGGGTGCAGATTGCAAATCCCGATCTCATAGTAAAGAAGAAGACCTTGAAGAAAAGGATGAACGGGAACCCCAAATCCCCTTTTGAAATAATCCTCAAAGACTACGATCTCACCGACGCGGGGGTCGGGGTAACTCTCTCCTTCTGGTGCCCTCCAGCCGCCGAGCTCCTGGTTGTGCAGAAGCCCCATTCTGACGAGGTCGTTGAGGGACCTCGTGGTGCTCCGAGACTTCTTCCACTCTTTTGCCATCATCTCGGCCCTTTTCTTCGAATCGCTTTTCGCCATCTCCACAGTAGAGCAAGCTTTGAATCGGTTGTTGAGTATTTGGGGGTGCTGAGGATGGCAATGGCAGGAGGCAGTAGTGGCAAAGGCAGGAGACTGGGATGCAACTGCTGGGTAAAGAACGGGGATGCAACATCGGGCCCTTTATAACAATAAACCCACCTTTTCCACTTCCCGCCTTTTGGGGAAGTGGGCGGATCTCGCGGCAGTCGCGGTGTTTCAGTTTTCAAGAATTATCGCAGTTAATTTGGTAGCCTTTCTGAATGATTGCTGGTTTCCTTTTCTTGATCCGCGCGAAGAGCGGCTGTACAGTTAGCAGGCGCCCCTTTTTATGCAACAGAATGACAAGATGAAAGGATGCTCCGTCACATCGCACATTAATATGGCGATATGATTTTTTTTAAAAGATAAGTAGGATCTTTGGCCAGACGGACATGATAAGCTTGGGGACTGTACCGACCACCGAGCATGATATGCTTGGGGATTGGTCGACTAGTTCGTCCACTCGACAATCTGGGGACTGTACCGACCACTGATCATGATATGCTCGGGGACTGGTCGCCCAGTTCGTCCACTCGACAATCTGGGGATTGTACCGACCACAAAGCATGATATGCTCGGGGACTGGTCGACCAGTTCGTCCACGTGACAATCTGGGGACTGTACCGACCACCGAGCGTGACATGCTCGGGGACTGGTTGACTAGTCCGATCTTTCGAAAATCTGGGGACTGTACCAATCGTTGAGCATGACGTGCTCGGGGACTGGTTGGCCGGTTCTCTCAGCCGCAAATAAGTGTAACACGCTCTCGACTTGGAAAATCCAATTGCATAACGTCTAATCGGATAACTTTTTAGACCTTGCTACAAGGCTCATACTTCACCTTCCAGCAAGCTCGGGGACCACATCGGTACGATGCATCTAGCGATGCATCTCAATATCAAATTTTCTATGAAGACTTTTCTTTTTAGACCCTGGCACTACGTGCCTACGTCACCTACTACCAGGCTCGGGGACTAAGTGGGCACACTTCACCTTGCGGTGAATTTGCTTGCTTTTTGAAAGTCTATACTTTCCAGAAAAGTAAAGTGGGCACACTTCATCAAGAAAGAAATATTTTTTGATTAAGAGCACCATGCATTCTTCGAACAACCTGCTTCTTTGATGTCAATGTTGATTAACTGTCTTTTGAGTTGGTTAAAATACCGTTGCAACTGTTCGGGCGACTTTCCTGCTTATCGAAGACATCAAGCCTCACTTGTCGAAGAAGCTCAAGATGGCATGTTACATCACAATACACTGTGCTCAGGGACTAGCTGTGGGGGTATAAACCCCTATACCCTTACGGCTAGACTTGGACCAGGAGGCTTGGCCCATTACGAGACGAGTTAAAGGCTTGATCCAACTACTCGGAGTTTCGCGCAAGGAAACAAGACGTGGAGATCAAGCCAGATTCTAGTCGGTTAGAATAGGAATCGATATCGTGTTATCTATGGCAATTGTAACCGACTACGATTAGTTTCCGGATCTGTAACCCTGCCCTCTGGACTATATACGGAGAGGCAAGGGACCCCCCCTAGAACATCTCATCTCAACTCAACACAATCCACAACAATACAATCAGACGCAGGACGTAGGTATTACGCCCACACGGCGGCCGAAGCTGGATAAAATCCTTGTCTGTGTCTTGCGTCACCATCAAGTTCGTAGCTTGCACACCTGTCTGCCGATAAACTACTACCGTGCGTATATCCCAAGGTAGACTGCCGACTAGCGATACTCCCTCCGTCCCAAAAAGAGTGACGTTTTTTACTTTTAGAAATCGTGTTTGACCGTTTGTCTTATTCAAAAAATTTATGTAAATTATAAAATAAATAAATTATTAGTAAAGTATCTCTAATGATAAAATAGGTCTTAACAAAATATATAATATTTATGTAAAATTTTTGAATAAGACGGATGATCAAACAAGATGTCTGAAATTCTAAAACGACACTCATTTTGAGACGGAGGGAGTAGATCTCTACTAACGATTTTCTTAAACTTATCGCTAGTATAAATTCTCTTTACAATGGTGGTAGCCTTTGCACAACCGCCAATGTAAATCCAATCTATGAAAAGATTATTACACTGGCAGTTTATAAATTCTAGAAAATTATTTATAAATTCTGGAAAATATTTATGAATTCTTGAAAAATATTTGTAAATTCTAGAAAACAAATTATGAATTCTAACGCCAGATTTATGAATTCTACAGAATAATTTACAGTGGTCACAGTCTTAAGCCAACTGCCAATGTAAACTTTCGCAGAGGCAGTTCTCAAGTGACGCCAGTAAAACTTTCACTAGCCTTTACATTGTGCACATGCAAAAAGTGCTGCCCGTAATACTAGTATATGGGATTAATCGTTGGCATAGCAAAAGTACAAAATATGATGCTATGTCCTATATGTTGCTGGCTCATCAATGCTCTAAGGGCTACTACTATATTAAAATCCGATTCTTTCATCTATGGTTACACATAAATTCCTACAACAAAGCGCGGGATATTCATCTAGTTTAACTAGATGACTCCTCCAATCACGTTTTAATAAAGTATATATATTCTAGTGATCATTCTCCAAGTCATTTCTAGTTCACTAGCAATTTTTCTTAATTGCAAAAGTACCAAATTTTCTTTTCCGCCATATATTATTAAACAATTACATGGATCATGTTGTGATTTTCCTTTTTCCTCTATGATTAAGAAAAGACTCATGGAGATTGGGTTGCTCAATTGCGCTAGGGGAGTGTGTAGAGCCAAGAGAACGAGAGTGAGATCATGGGTTTATGCCTACCCATGCATGGTGGAAGTTTCGCCATGTGAGAAAGGGGAAAGAAAAAGAAAAGGACCAAAAGCAATAATGTTCTTTAAAAGAAACAAAAAGACTTAGTGTTGCCGACGAAGTCTCTACGGTAGCTTTAATCTCATGATCTTATCTGCTCATTTTTCTTGAAGATGGTCATAAGCAGGTAGAAGAGAGTTTTTGTTTTTACAAGAAACACACATAATTCCAACGGTACTACAAATATCTGTCTAAGGAATTCAGTGCAACAAATCTAGCTAGAACTGAGGTACGAGGCATCTTAGCAACATTATATATTGGCACTCATCACATCACCATTCTTATGAGTTGTACACTAGCTTGTACTATAAATATATGCCATGAAAATGTATGTTATTAGGAAATGCTAATAGTCCATTTCATATATGAATCAAAAACTTACATGCATATACAGATATACTGATATACGTAGACATTCTTCCTTTTGGTATGCCTCATAATTCCCGCAATATGGCTAGGTCCTAGGTCGTATATACCTAGCTTTATTTTGTATCTATATGTATATATATATATAGTCATTGCTTTTTTCTTAGATTTATATAGTCATTTGCTTGCGCAGACGATTATTGTAGCATTTGCGGATGGCCTATGCCTGGGCTCGGCACCGACCCGTCCGCCTGCGTCGTCCCCCAACGCTTGGCGACGGCGATCTCGGTCTTGCTGCCGCCGCCGGCAAGCGGCGGTGCGGGTGGCATCGGCGGTGCCATATCTCTGCTTGTCAAATCTTGGGAAGGGCTCGGCAAGCTCTCCTTGACGTGCGCTTGGTCTGCTTGTGCATGCCGGCCGTCACTTGGCGCCATCCTAGACCTAGCTTGTAGCATGGACGACGATGCTGTCAACAAGAGAAGCACCAACACAATTTTGTGTGAGGAAGCCATGAAAACTCTGAAAGAGAGCCTTGGTAAGCTAGCTATCTATCGAGAGAGACTAGCTAGCTAGCTAGTTATTAAACTTGTGTTGGTGCTAGCTAGTAGTTGTGAGAGACGAATGTGTTTGTGTGTTTTGCAATGAGAATGTGAGTTGGCCACGTATTTATAGGCCAGCAAGCGCCTGCAATATCTCTCTGTGTGCGCCAGCTGCACGGGAGTGAACTTTTGTGACCTGGTCAGATATGTGAGGCACATCACCATCACATTTTTCCCTAAGTTTCAAAACTCGTCATAATTAAAAGTGCTTGCTGATGATGTGGTGCAGTACACTGTAGATCGGTTCCTGTTCTTCCTCGATCCATGCATCCGTTCGATCTGGTTCAAAGAACTTAGCATGCATGATTCGATATAAGAGAGGCAGGGGGAATGTTGAGCTGGTACCCTCATGAAATCGCCACGTGGAAACATGACCTATATTGTGGCAACAGCGTGCAACTCGGTGTCCTCTCACAGCACTGTACGTGGGCAACCTTCTGTGCGCTTTTGGGTACACATGCACTGCACACGCGTAGGACCCTCAGCACGATGCCACGATATGATCCTGGCCGCTCCATGGATAATACTGTGTGCGATCCAATTGTGTGTTTCTTTTTTTTCTTTATTATCATGAGACCACGTGTTTTAAATAGCATGCATGCATCTCCACGTTCGTTATATAAAATCTTGGTAAGTCGTTTAGATGATCGTGCAACAAGGTGCACGTTAAGTTGCGAAATATGGATATATTTTGCTAGTACTACCACACAGTACCAGAGGTGTCACCGTGTCAGCGAAAGCAATATCGTCAAAAACATTTTTAGTACCCAACACCAAAAAGGGGCCGGAGCTAACCATATCATCGCCTTACCTCGTTCTTTACATCTATAGTTTTCCAAACAGGCCAAACCCACTAGGTCAACACGGGCATAGGACGATTTGGCCCAGTACGAAAACGGCTCGGCCCAGCCTCTAGTGCCAGTGCCAAGCATGGCACAGCCCCGTGCCCGTGCCTAGGCCGCGATGCCAGCACGATGGCACGATATGGGCACAGTCCGCTTCAGTGGCCGGCACGGGGGCGACACGACTTATAGCTGTTGGATCGGTCTCCTCCTACTCCCGACCGTTGGATCTGCGCGATGGGGGAGGGCTATATAAGCCGGTCGTCGCTGGCCACTCCCTCTAGCTCATTTGCATCTTCACCCTCTCTCTCCTCACTTGCTGCGGCTTCTCAGCTCCTGCGCTCTCCTGCTTTCCATTCTCCAATAGAACCCTTAGCTCCTCTCCTCTCTTCTTCCTGTTTTCCCATGGACGGGACAGGCACACGGCACAACCTTCTTCTTGCTAGCTGTCGAGAGACTGGAGGCCGACAAGAGCGAGATGTCGGACGAGTAAGAGGACATCGGTCACTCCATGACCATCAATGATGAGTTGCGCCACTGCAGGATGACCGGAGACGACGATGACGATGTTCTTTTAATTCTGATCTTTTGAAGTGGTGATGTGGTTTTTGTACCAAGGCACGACACTAGTCCGTTGAGGCTGTCGTGCCTTGTGGCACGACACGACACTACCTGAGGGTTTTAGTGTAGTGCCTGGACCAGAGTCTAGACACGGTGGCACTACACGACATGGCACGGCAGAGCCACCATGCCTGATAGTGCCGTGTTTAATAGTGTCGTGCCTTGTAGTACTAGTGCCACCCATTTGAAAAACTATATACAGACCTAACCAATTTACATCCAACCTCTTTCTCGGTCCACCAAAACTCAACCATGGGATGACTATATACATCAACTTCCGCGAATTCTGTCCACCTCACAAAACGGTTTAGTGGTTGATCACGAGAGCAACATACTCCTCCAGTAGACCACGACTAGTCTGACGATGGGAGGCAAACACGAAGGCATCGCTAACCCTCACAAAAGAGTCCTCATTTATGTTGAAAACTGGTTTTCACAACACCAGTAAACGGTCTCGCAAAGAAACCAACAACATAGCTTTCACCAAACCATCCCCATCGGAGGGAGTGATTTTCTTAGTATATATTGGCTGTCCGATGGTGAACCCAAAACTCAGTCCATCGTTCCTATTTATTCTGATACGCCAACATTGTCGTAGGGGTATCTTGAGCTTTTTGAAGAACAAATTTGCAAAACCAATATTGGGCTAGAGCCTCGGTACCTTCACCAGAATCCACGACAAATTCTTCGCTAACTACATTTCATAAAATCGAGTGAAGCAATCGGCACTGGAGCTAAATCCTTGCATGTTTAAAGCCATAGCAAAGACACAAATTCTAGTGAATGTGATGGGCAGAAGTTCGTGAATCTAGAGGTTAAATTTTGTCAGCACCTTGCCAATGAAGGTTGCATAGAAATTGAAGGCTAGCCTTGAAGAAATCCTGAAACACAGCAACCTCACACGCCTAAGGCGCCTGCACTTCGTCATCCTTGTGTTCCCAAAATCAGCTCCTCCTGCACATATTCCTTAAGCATGGAGTATTAAATATCAATGTTTTAAATAGCAGGCTAAGACGTTTAGCGGTTCATGTCTAAAATAGCTAATAGCAGAACTAAATCGGGCTATAGCGGAATATAGCGGCTAAATTGTACATGAACACAAATAGCAGCACTCTGCCTCAAAAGGCTATAGCGGCAGCTATAGCGGGATATTTAAAACTATGTTAAATATAGATAAAAATAAAAACTAATTACACAGTTTGCTTATAAATCGAGATACTAGTTATACTATGATTGGACAATGTTTGAATAAAAATAAAAGTTCTATAGTAGCGAAATAAAAAAAAATGGCAAACAAGGCCTAAGTTGTTGCCCCGCGCGTGGAGTCGATGGCTTTTCGGCATTTGTTTGTTTGTTTTTTTTTCGGCGTCGCGCGCCCTTTTTTGGAGACGATTCGGCCCGATTCGGCGTTGTCCGGGTAAACTTGACGAACATGGGCCTATAGTGGCCGTGCGGGCGGCTCGGCCCATAACGAAGCCATTAGGGTTTTCCCCGTAGTTGCCGTGCTTTATATACCCTTGTCACGCGCTCCTACCGCCTTCTCCACCTCGTGCCGCCGCCGCCGCAGGAGCATCTCAACTCCGCCTCGAGCCCCACCAGCTCGCCGGTCTCAGCCATGGTGAGATCTCCCTCGTCCTTACTCTCGCGCTTGTTGCATCCTCGCTGCGCTGCAGCCATGGATTTGTCCTCGCCCTTACGAACTCCTGACATGCGACGGCTCTTGTTTCTGGTTCCAGGTGAAGTACTCGAGGGAGCCGACCAACCCCACCAAGTGTAAGCCTCTTTACCGAGGATTTCCATGTCCATTTGCGCATCTGCGGGTTTTCTGATTCGCGTGTGGTTCTCTTTTATTCGTTGCAGCCGCCAAGGCCATGGGTCGTGACCTCCGTGTTCACTTCAAGGTCAGAGATCCTTACCTGTCTCCCTACCGAGATCCTGTTTCAAGAGATCTCATGATTTCTTTGTGTTATTTTTGTGCCGCGTTCGGTTATAATCTAGGTTTTGTACATATAGAAGTTCCTCTTTACTGTTCAAGTAGTGTATGCCGTTCAACTCACGGTGTCACCCTTAATTTTCATTATTGGTGTTATTCCTTTAAGTGATGCCGTTTGCAGTTGTCATCTTTGTCTTAGTATGATATGTAGATGCTTTTGGAAGTAAGGCACCGTGAATTCACCTGACTAATGCTGTATTTCCTAAGCCCTCGTAGAATTTCCGTAATACAGTTTGCAGTTGTCTTCTTTGTCTTAGCATGATATGTAAATGCTTTTGGAAGCACGGCTAATACTGTATTTCCTAAGCCCTTGTCGAATTTCCATGTAGATTAGTTCCTTCTTTTAGTGATCTTTGTAATTGTGGCAGCTTATTTGGTTAAGGCACTAGGTGCCAAAAGAATGTGCTTACATATCCCGGTAAACCTTTAGAATGCCAGCTTCTTATTATTGGGTCGACTAGGTTTTGCAAGTGATGTCTATGTGTTTCTTCTTTTAGTGAATCTCTGTAATTGTGGCAGTTTAAGGCAGCAGGCACCAATAATGTTCTTACATATACTGGTAAACCTTTAGAATGCCAGCTTTGTTGTTATTGGGTGGACCAGGCATTGCAACTTGGTTCCAATTAGATTAGTAAATGATGCCATTTTGTCCTGTTGCTGCCGTGCAAGCTGCTCTGTGGTTGGTATATGCTGCCAAATGAACTGTCTGATGTTTAAGTAAGTGGTTACCTTGTGAGCTAAAGGAAAATTAGGCTCTTTATTGAAATTTTCTCATTGAAACTCCATTAAGTGCAGTTGCACAGTGCTCTACTGTTTGTGGGTGATATTTCTGTTTGCAATGTTCTCTGTAGTTGAATACCCTAAAGAATAAAGCAGGATGCTGTGCTATATAGTGGCAGTATCCCCGTAAACTTTAGGAACACCATGATCATCGTTATTGGGTGAATCATTTGGTCATGTCCATGTGTTGGACAACTCCATGCCAATTGGTTCAGTAAATGATGGCACATTTGTTTTTTCACATATTTCTTATCTAAAGTGTGATAATGATTGTGATAATTTCTGTGTCTACGATGGCACACAACATGGCACAGTGCTCTACTGTTTGTAGGTGACACTCTTGTTTGTAATGTTGGTCTCTGTTGTTGAATACCCTAAAGAAAAAAGCAGGATGTTGTGCTATATACTAGCAGTATCCCCGTAAACTTTAGGAACACCATGATCATCGTTATTGGGTGAACCGTTGGTCATGTTCATGTGTTGGACAACTCCATGTCAATTGGTTCAGTAAATGATGGGACATTTGTTTTTTTGTCACATTTTTCTTAGCTTGGGTGATCAGAAGCTTATTTGGTTAAGGAACCAGGTGCCAAAAGAATGTGCTTGCATATCCTGGTAAACCTTTACAATGCCAGCTTCATTGTTATTGGGTGGACCAGGTTTCACAACTTGATTCCAATTAGATTAGAAAGTGATGTCTGCTTCTGTTTCTTCTATTAGTGAATCTCTGTAATTGCTGCAGCTTAAGGCACCAGGTGACAAAAGAATGTGCTTATGTACTTCTAAACATTTAGAATGCCAGCTTTGTTATTGGGTGGACCAGGTGTCGCGCTCCAATTAGATTAGTAAATGATGCCATTTTATCCTGTTTGTTTATTTGTTGAATTCTCTGTTGCTGCCATGCAAGCTGCTCTGTGGTTGAATGTCATGCATTTCCTGCTTGTGGTATATATGCTGCCCAATGTGCTGTCTGATGTTGATGTAAATAGTTATGTTTGTGTGCTAAAGGAAAATTAGACTTTTTCTGTTGAAATCTTCTCATCGATAATTCCATTAAGTGCAGTTGCACAGTGCTCTGTAGTTGAATACCCTAAAGAAAAAGCAGGATGCTGTGCTACTAGCAGCATCCCCGTAAACTTTAGGAACACCATGATCATCGTTATTGGGTGAACCGTTGGTCATGTCCATGTGTTGGACAACTCCATGTCAATTGGTTCAGTAAATGATGGAACAACTGTTTTTCTCCTATTTTTTAGCTAGGATGTGCTAATGGTTGTGATAATTTCTGTGTCCATTCATATTATGGCACACTATTGTTCAACTCTATTGTTCAGTTGCTGATGTTATTTGTTTTTGGATATGTTGTGTACATATTTTGGTGTTTGTTAATGCTCCTGTCATACTTGCAGAACACCCGCGAGACAGCTTTTGCCCTCAGGAAGCTGTCACTCACCAAGGCCAAAAGGTACCTTGAGGATGTGATTGCCCACAAGCAGGCCATCCCGTTCCGCAGGTATTGTGGTGGTGTTGGGCGAACTGCTCAGGCTAAGTCTCGCCACTCAAATGGGCAGGGACGCTGGCCTGTCAAGTCTGCTAAATTCATTCTGGACCTTCTCAAGAATGCAGAGAGCAATGCTGAGGTCTACAATTCTACTGTGCTCTGTCAGACCTATCTTTGCTTTCATAGTATTCTTATGTTAATTATGTGAATTTCTGTGCTGCAGGTAAAAGGTCTTGATGTGGATACCCTCTATGTGTCGCACATTCAAGTGAACCAGGCTCAGAAGCAGAGGCGCAGGACCTACCGCGCTCATGGACGCATCAACCGTAAGTCTATCTGATGTTTAAGTTTGCTATGCTATGATCGGGTCTTTGTTTTGCAGTGTAACATCCTGTTTACCTACCTGTTGCAGCTTACATGTCCTCCCCGTGCCACATCGAGCTCATCTTGTCAGAGAAGGAAGAGCCTGTGAAGAAAGAGGTATGTGGTTGTATACTCTTTGTGCCTGATTATTTGATTCCAAGCAAGGGATTAATGTTGTGCTATTTTCCTTGATTGTTTCTTCAGGCTGAGTCTCAGATTGCAACCAGGAAGGCTTAGAGAAGGGATCATCTTCTGTGATTGGCTGAGTGAAAATTTTGGCTGATTATTTGTCATCTTATATTGTATCTGAGTATTGTTCGCTAGTGCTTTGTTACTTTGATCACTACCTGAACTGCACATACAATTCACCAGTCTTGAGAATTGTCTCGGGTTTTCATATTTTGTGCTGATGGTGATGTCACTGATCGTGTTAATTTGCAATTTTGCTGGTAGATGTTTGTCCCAATGCTGTGCATCCTTTGAACGAACTAGAATAGTATGCACGATCTGGAGCGGGCGCGCCTGGTCATCGTGATATATTCGACACTATATTTGTATCCTCGTGTATTGCACGCGTGTTTTAGCTTTTTTCTATGGATAAAGTCTACTTTTCCTGCTCCATGAAAATCTGCTTTTCGTCAACTTCAAAACTATGGTAAACCGAGGGGTTTTAAAGGCAGTTTTGCTATAGTTAATGATGGTTTTGTTACGATGGTAGTGGTTTTGGCTTTTTCTTTTTTTTTATTATATATTTTGGCTGAATATTTAAAAATTAGAGTAAATCACTGAAAAACAATAATAAAATAGAAAATCTAATTTTGTTAGACTATATGAGAAGATTTATATAGGGAATATACAATATGGTATGTTTTTAGTATAAAGTTTTTGTTATGAAGGTTTTGTTTTTTTATTTGCCTGAATCTTTGAAAATTATAATAAATTATAGAAAAATTATAAAATAGAAATTTTAATTTGTTGGATTCCACGTATATTTATTGTATTTTGTTTCTATATCAGAGTCACGACGGTTTTCCTAGGTGACTCAGGAGACGACTTTGGTTTGGTTTGCCTAGTTCCCTCCTTTTTTCCACATCTCTGCCGCCCTCTCTTTCGATTGTCTTCCTCCCTGGCTGTGGGGTTTTGCCGTTTAGGTTTGTGATCCCTCGTGTCTTTGTTTTGAGATTGAAATATTCCATGTCCTATTCCCTGAGTGTCTACTTCCCTCTCCGGTGATCAGAGCCTAGCCCTTTTGTGCTAGCCCTAGTTTTTGGTCGAGTTTCTCTCTGTTCCCAATGGAGAACGTTGAAGGTTTGTTGGGGAAACTGCGTTTGTCGGAGGAGCGGGGAGGAGTGAAGATTGGTGGTGGCGGATCTCGCCGATTTTGCGCGGCGGATCCATAAGCAGTGGGTAAGGTCCTGGCGGAGAAACTGGTCTCTCTTCAAACCCTAAAGAAGACGTTGGGCCATGTGTGTTGTCCAATTAAGGGGGTTCTTTGCAAGGATTTGGGGGAGAACCACTTTTTGTTCACTTTCATGCAAGCTTTGGGAAAACGGAGAGCCTTGGAGGATGGCTCGTGGATGATTTCCAAGGACCTGGTGGTCATGGCGGAGTTTGATGAAACGAAGACATTGGATGAGATGGAGTTCCATTTTATTCCCATCTAGGTCAGGGTTTCAAACCTCCCTTTTGGTATGATGGATAAGGAGACTGGCGAAACTTTAGGGGAGAAGATTGGGGTTTTCAAAGAAGTAGACATAGGGTTGGATGCAATTGCAGTTGGGAGGGTTCTGCGGATCAAGGTGTTGATCGATATTCGTAGACCACTGATGCGTGGTATCACTGTGAAGGTGGGGAATCCAGAAAGGGAGAAATGGTGTTCCTTTGCATACGAGTTCCTTCCAGATTCCTGCCATACTTGTGGTCTGGTTGGACATACTGATAAACAATGCTCGCTTCCACGTGAAAGTGGTGAATCCCAACAATTCTCAAGGAGCTTGCGTTTCATCCCTGAAAAGAAAAGAGGGGGGGGGGGGGTAGATGAGAGAAGATCCTTTGTTCCAAAGCCACATGGTCCGTGGGTTGGTGGAAGTTATAGTAGTAGGGGCTCATATGAATCCCGGGGTGATTGGTGGGGTTCTTCGAAGTCTAGTAGTGATGCATTGAATTGGAGGAAGAGTGGAGAGGAGAAGAGCACAATGAAGGGTGAGGAGGTAACAAGTCAAAATTTTTTTGAAGGTCTTGGAGAAGGAGGATGGAAGGGTTTTGGTGGCAAAAAAACCTTTATTGCGGCAGCTGGAAGCTCCTGCTTTGACTGTGGCAAAAGGAAGTGCGAGTTTAGAGAAGGGGGGTGAGGAGGACTTGAAGAAAGATGGGAGACGTGGCACTTTCAAATGGTTAGACAAGAGTAGGGTTTTTAAGGGGAATAGTGGAAAAAGAAGCTATCTGAGAAGAAGAGAAAGATGGATATCGATGGGGAGGAGCAAGAGGATGGGGTGAAGAAAGTGAGGGCAGTTGAGGAGGCTAAGGAAAACCAAAACACTTTTGAGAAGATTGCGGGGGCGGACTGGTCCTGCGGGACCCAATGAAGATCATTGCTTGGAGTTCGGGGTCTTCTGGAGTGTAGAGGGGGCAGATATTCTTTTCTTGTCAGAACCAAAGTTGGACAAGCGAAGAATGGAGCATTTTTTGGTGGATGTTGGGGTTAAGCGACATGGTGGTACGAGATTGCGTCGGAAAAGGAGCGGTCTTGTTGTGTTTTGGCGAAGGGGGATTGATTTGGTGTTGAGGAACTACTCTGAAAACCACATTGATGCGATGTTTGTGAGGATGATGGATACAAGTGGAGATTTACTGGAATTATGGCTTTCCACAAACTAAGGATAGGCATAAAACCTGGACTCTGCTGAGAGATCTGCATTCTCAAGAAGATGTGCCTTGGCTGTGTGCGGGTGATTTCAATGAGATCTTGTACCAACATGAGAAGGAGGGTGGGGTGCTGCGACCACAAGCGTAGATGGATCGTTTCAGGGAGGCCATTGTGGATTGTGAGCTCCAGGATTTGGGTTTTGAGAGTGATGTATATACTTGGAGGAATAATAATCAGAGGGCGCAAGGGTATGTTAGAGAGCGCCGCCCGGTCATCATTTTGATAGAACGAAAGGAGGTAAGACGTGGTGGGGGAAGAAAGGCCTTCTTCTTTGAAGTGGCCTGGTTGGAAGAGGAGAAGTGTGAGGAGGTTGTAAAGGAAGGTTGAGACCTTGAAAGGTCCTAATATGGCTAAGCGGGGGTGAATAGCCTATTTAAAAATTCTACAAACTCACTAGAGCAAGAGGTTAGTAAATAACAAAGCGTAGCTTTTTGCTCTAGCTCTAATGGGGTGATTGCAAGCCACCTATCCAACAATTCTAGTTGATATGATCACTAGGCACACAAGAGCTATGTCACTACTTACACTAGGGAGCTACCTAAAGTTTCTATACAAGTAAGTAAGCTACTCTAGTTTGCGGGAATGTAACAAAGTATACCACCACGTAGAGGAGATGAACCGATCACAATATTATGAAGTTCAATCACCGAGAGAAATTCAATGAACAATCACAATGGAGACACACAATTTTCTCCTGAGGTTCACGTGCTTGCCGGCACACTACGTCCCCGTTGTGTCGACCAACACTTGGTGGTTCGGCGGCTAGGAGGTGTAGCACGAACCTTGTCCTCACTAGGACACCGCAAGAACAGACCCACAAGTGAGGTAACTCAATGACACGAGCAATCCACTAGAGTTACCTTTTGGCTCTCCGCCGGGGAAGGTACAAGACCCCTCACAATCACCGGAAGATAGCCACGAACAATCACCAACTCGTGCCAATGCTCCTCCGCTGCTCCAAGCCATCTAGGTGGTGGCAACCACCAAGAGTAACAAGAAAACTGTAGCCAAATCGATCCCCAAGTGTCACTAGATGCAATCACTCAACCAAATGCACTTGGAATCACTCCCAATCTCACAAAGATGTTTAATCTATGAAGGAGATGAGTGGGAGGTGTTTGC
>Ga0182004_10002365_pt1 | contig 14605 bp, 14 predicted proteins | sample Sormic07211540_1_FD_120479 | JGI IMG/M metagenome (GOLD analysis project Ga0182004, IMG submission 120479) | Endophyte microbial communities from Sorghum bicolor roots, Mead, Nebraska, USA - 072115-40_1 MetaG | ecosystem: Host-associated > Plants > Roots > Unclassified | place: USA: Nebraska...
CATCACGTGACCATATTGGTTCATCGATCTTGACCTCACTTGCTCTTCACCGTTGCCTCGGTCCATCGGCGCCAAGTCTTGCTCAAGCTTCACCGTCACACGCGGTCCCTCGCTTCAAAGCCTTCGACTTGCTCTTCACTCTTGCAACCGGTCCATCGAGCCAAGTCTCATCTTGATCTTCTCCACCTTGGTCACATGACTCCATGTCATGTCTCATATGCAATGAGCACCTCCATCATCACATCATCACCTGTGGACTAATCTCCTGTGTATCTCATATAAACACTATTAGTCCACCTAAGTTGTCACTCAGTTACCAAAACCAAACAAGGACCTTTCATCACCTTAGCATGTACCAATCTAACAATGGATTTCTGATAGAGCATAGTGACGCCTACACACTATCATAATGCTACGAAAATCACCAACTATGCATCAATCGAACTTGAAAGGAAGCATTAGAAACCCTAACATACTGGTACCATAATGTACATAATCATCATCACATATGCAACTAAAAATCGCAACTCATACCATGCAACTCGCAACCCTTTACTAGTGGAGATTTCCTCACACTACTTTGCAGCCTGTGGAATTTCTTCAGTTCTTCACACCAATGTTGCTAGGGTTCCTCTGCTAGAAGATGGTTGACCTCTCTTCCTCAGCCGACTCTGACTTATAGACAACTTCCTGAACGCCATATGAAGAGGCCTCGACAGAGCAACAACATTCTCTTCCCCTGCATCGTCGCCTATGCTCGCTGAGTCGCCCCTCCTTGGCGGGATGACTGTGTTCGATCTCGTCCGCATCACTGGTTTTCGTCGCCGAGACGCCGAGGCCTCGATTGGGTGCGGCCATCGTGGAGAAGAACATGGGAAGACCCCCGCTACTGGCACCATCGGAGAGAGGACCGCTCTGGATCTCGCCGCTCCCGAGCTCGTGTTGATGCGAGCGGTCATGGTGGAGAGCGATGAAGGAGAGCGGTCGCTTGAGCGAGGTGGAGCGCGGAAGGGCGACCGAGCGAGGTGGAGCGCCGCGGCAGTGTAGGATCCGGTAGCATGGCCGCGACGCACCATGCCCCGACAGTGCGGGAGCAATGCGAGCGAGCACGTAGGGGAATGGCGAACCACTTCGGTGTAGCTTGAAACTAAACCGGGCTACTCGGCTGTTGGGCCGTTCGGTCCGTATTGCAGCCATAACCACTTCGGTGCAGCTTGAAACTAAACTGAGCAACTCGGCTGTTGGGCCGTTTGGTCCGTGTTGCTGCCATCGACGACAGCGTTCGATGTAGTTCGGAACTAATGCCCTGTTTAGATTGGAGATGAAATTTTTTTGGGTGTCACATCGGATGTGTCGGAAGGATGTCGGGAAAGATTTTTATAAACTAATAAAAAAACAAATTACATAGCTCATCAGAAACTACAAGACAAATCTATAAAGCATAATTAATCTATCATTAGCACATGTGAGTTACTGTAGCACTTAAGGCTAATCATAGAGTAACTAGGCTTAAAAGATTCGTCTCACGTTTTCCAATAAAAATGTGTAATTAGTTTATTTTTTTATGTACATTTAATGTTCTATGTATGTGTGCAAAGATTCGATGGGATAGATGAAAAAATTTTGGGTGGGCAACTAAACAGGGCCTAAACAAGGCCTAAACCGGACTACTCGACATTGGGCTGTTTGGTCCGCGTTGCAGCCCGCCAACAGCGTCCGAGATGGCGTTAGGACCGCCCAACCACGGCATTTCCGTTTTCGGAAGCCCATCCAATCCAACTTCCCAGCGGCCCGCGGCTATTTTCGGGGGGTTTTGGCGGGCTTCTTCCCAGCGAAAAGCTGCCGCTCCAGCTGCCCCCCAAACAAAACCCCGCAATCCCCCACTACCCATTCTTTCGGGTGCAAGCTTCTACCGACGAGGAGAGAGAAGGCGTCGCGTGGTCGCCGGCGATGGCGGCGGGGACGATCTCCCGCATCCGGCTGGAGAACTTCATGTGCCACTCCAGCCTCCACATCGAGCTCGACCAGCACGTCAATTTCATCACCGGCCAGAACGGAAGTACGCCTCCCAAACCCTAACCCCCGTCCCTCTTCCCATTTATCGTGGTGCCACCTGACGAATGATACCCTTCTCTTCTCCTACGACGCGGCGGCGCAGGCGGAAAGAGCGCCATCCTCACGGCCCTCTGCGTCGCCTTCGGCTGCCGCGCTAAGAACACCCAGCGCGCCGCTTCCCTCAAGGATTTCATCAAGAACGGTTGCAGGTTGCGCCCGCCTTCTCTCGTTTCCCCCCTTCTTCTTTTAGCCCTGAAAAATTAATTTTTACTCAATGATTTTTCTAAAGAAAGTTAAATCAGCTTTAGGGCTAACGATCTTTGGGGTTCTGTTACTGCGTTGAGCTGTTTGGCTGCCGTCTGTCTATTGGGCTAATAGATACATATGAGTTATGATTACGGAGAACTGCAAATATTGTGCCACACACGTTCACCTAGTATATTCCCAGTATGCTCCTCAAGCTGAGGCATTTGCAGTATATTGTACTCCCCCCATCCCAAATTATATGTCATTTTCAAGAATCTTGGAGAGTCAAAGCATCTCAAGTTTGACCAAAATTATAGAAAAAAAAAATACAGATTTATGACATCAAATAGATATACTATGAAAATATAATTAATGAAGAACCTAATGATACTTAGTTGGTGTCATAAATGTAACTTTTTTCTGTTGTGGTTCCTGCTATTCTGACAAAATTGTTTTGGCAAAATCTGAAATATTTTTCATGTTTCACAACTGAACTTCGGTGGCTACAGGTTGTTATAAGCTGGTACCACCGATCATCCTTGTTGATGCAAACACTACTTTTACCATATCCTACAGCATTAGTTAATAATCAATCACTTTACATGCCAGTTTACAGCCTCAATGACCAAAGGAAAAACAAAGTGAGGAAGGTTCTCCATCATTGTGTAAATGTGTACAATCATCCTCTCAAGTGACCACCTGCTTACAACAATCTTATAGTTTGTTTAGATACCGATTTTCACTAGAGTTCAAAACAAAGCTGGGGAATGCCATGGTTATGTCCCTGAATAGGAAATTAATGTATGAGGTATTATCCTATCATATAAATTTGGTCAAACTTGAGATGCTTTGACTCTTCAAGATTCTTAGAATGACTTATAATTTGAGATGGAGGGAGTATCTGACAAGCGTAAAGATAATTTCTTGACTGTTTTCATTCATATAGTGGGTTCTTAATCTGCCACACATATTCTCCACCATACAACCTTTCACCCGTATATTGTATCTCCTTTTTGCAGCCAGCTGTAACCTGGTCTAATTTTTCATCTTCTCTACTACTCCAGCTATGCAGCAATTACTGTGGACATTAATAACCATGGAGAAGACGCGTTTAAGCCCGAAGTATATGGGGACACTATTATATTGGAACGCAGGATTACTGAATCAGCTGGTTCTACAGTTTTGAAGGATCAACATGGTATAGTACTTGTTCTAGCCTCCTCGATTGTTGGTCATGTTCTTCTATTGCAATTGGCGTTTCTTGGGTGAAGTTGCTGGCACCAAGTTGTCAATTTTTGGTCATGTTTTCATTCTAATAGACCGTGCTATTTGCTTTAACATTATTGTACCTTTTGAGATTATTAATTTAGATCGTTGCCTTTGTTTAGTCACTTGTAAGGTTGATTTATGATAGAGGCTTCTCCTGACTGTTGAGTTCACTCCTTTTTCTTTTCGCACACTTACAGGCCTGGCTGTTTTCAAAATGTTAGCACTATTGCCCTTGGTTTCTAATCAATGTTGGGGCAGTGGTGCAAACGTTTTGGTAATTAGCCCTCAATATGCAAATGCCCCTTTAAAATATTAGACTGTTGCATTTTTCCTTTATTAGTTGTCACAACCTTTCTTGTGACAAGCATCATGATCCACTTCCAAGTAGGCAAAAAATTCATATGCTCTTAAATTGTTGGCTTCTTCCTACATGTTTTTAAATCACAGACATTCTGCCTTCCCACGATGCGCAGTTTTTATATGTTACCCTTCATTTCCATCATAGTATCAGCTAAAATTCTATTAAACGAAACACTGTATGCCTTGAATATGACAATGGCTTTTAGACCTGAATAATGGGCTGATATTTGAAGTTGCATTAAGTATGGATTACAAATTGATAATTGTGGTAAAATTGCTAAATTGTACTAAGAGAATAGCCTTAATTTTTTATCAGCTCTTTTAGATTTTCCCTTGAATTCTTATGTTATACTAATTGTTTACTGTTAATGTCTGCCTGTACTGGAAAAGGGAGGAAGGTGGCGCATCGCAAGGATGACCTAAATGAAATAATTGAACATTTTAACGTAAGTTGCTTGTTGCTTAGAACAGAACATTCTTGTCTGTTTGACTTGCTTAGTTCATTGGTTGCCTCTTCATTATTTGTTTTCTGTGGAGTACTGGTTTAAAATAGGCAAAATATGATCGTATGATTGTTAATATTAAGTTGATAATTTCCACACTCTCTTGAGTGCTTAAGGCACATGGTGAGGTTATGCAACAACACACACATCCAACATGGTATGTGGGCAAAATCAGTCAGCATATAGGAGCTCTGCACACCTTGATGTTGATAATATAAATCGCTTCTAGTTTCTTGACAGCATGGTATATATTTATGGATGCTTTTGGTTAAACAGTTGGTACTTCAACATGGGTTCATTCTATAGATATCTAATTGTTTTCATCTTTATACCTTTCTGCTGGAGTACTTAATTAATGTGATTACTAGATATATGTTGTCTGCGTTATTATGCATCTGTGTCACTTTTCAGATTGAAGTTGAAAACCCTTGTGTAATTATGAGTCAAGACAAAAGCAGAGAGTTTTTACATTCAGGAAATGACAAGGATAAGTTCAAGGTAATCAAAACTTTTAGTTTCACACCACTCTTCTGCAATTTTTAACTATGCAATGGAACATCTATGCCTTTCAGTGATCTATTATTGTCGAATGCAAATTCATGTGCCCGTCAGTGGCCTGGCCATTGTATATTTTTCATTCTTGCCGAATTATTTGCTGATTGTTATTTCATGAAAAAGATAATACTCAACTTATTGATAGGCCAGATTTCAGAATATACTGTACCATTTTAGATAAACTTGAGCAATTAGGCTTCAGTCATAAGTTGGAGTTTAAAAGTGTGCTGCATTCTGTATGCTCTCCTAATATAACTGATAACTGGCCTCATTCTAGGTTTTTGCTGTTCAATTATTTCTGTTTTGCTTCAGTTCTTTTTCAAGGCTACGCTTCTTCAACAAGTGAATGACTTGCTTGCTACAATAAGAGACAACCTGAACATTGCGGACTCTATAGTTGAAGAACTGGAAGCGTCAATTAGGCCAGCGCTCAGAGAACTAGATGAGATTCAGGAGAAGATAAAGAATATGGAACACATTGAAGAAATAGCACACGAGATTGAAAACTTGAAGAAAAAGTTGGCTTGGGCATGGGTTTATGATGTTGACAAGGAGATTGGGGGACAAGAAGAGAATCTTGAGAAACTCAAAGAGCGTATCCCTGCATGCCAAGAACGAATTGATCAAAATATAGTAAGTGATACTTTAATGGGAACAATTCTGTCTCATTTTTCTTAGAGCAGTCCTGTTCTACGTATACCATGATATATATTTTTTGTTATCTAACTGCCTAACTTTACTCAATCCCTAGTTGAGTACAAGTAATGCTGGAAGAACTTCATGCTTGTCAGTCAGCATTTTACCAAATATAAATTCATAATAGACTGCTATTTTTTTGCTTGTATTATACTCATAGTTTTGTTAGATCAAATGTTGAATTCAAGGACACTTTAATACATTTGAATGATGAATGACCATGTATGATGTTTGTAATAATGAATGGAGTGGACTTTGATCAAAGCTATGTAGAAATTTGGGTCAGCTAATTAGAGCTTCTATATTGTAAATATGCAATGCAGGGTATAAATACCATAATTCGTGATGGCTAACAACCTTGATCTTCTGAATTTGTTTAAAACATTTGCAGTTGATTATTTCATGGCAGTTTGAAGTCATCATTTGTTCATTTACAAACTAACCTGTTGAAATGGAATTGCCATGGTTCAAGTTTCATTCCCTCCAGTTTTCCCTACTCACTGAGGATGTTGCATTCATGCTGCAAAATTTGTGTGCTAAATTAATAATTCAGGTGGACCAGGTCTGAAATGTTGAAATGGTTGTTAACTGAATTGATCTTTCCTTATCTTGTAGGCCATTATAGAGGAACTGAGGAAAGAATTTATTGTGAAGAAAGAAAATTTTAAATCTTTTTTAGAGAAGACACAAGAAGCTAGGAGGATGAAGGAAAAAATGGATCATGACATTCGTGAGGTGTGTTGATGGCTTAAGTAGCTTTCAGTACTGCTGTGTACATTGTTTCTTATGTTTTACAGCAATTACTTAAACACATTATGACTCGTAAATAACAACCTTGGTGTTATTGCATGTGGTTTTCATAATAGATGTATATTGTATATTTGTATGCATGTTCATGGCCTTATGAATATGAAATTGCACTACAGTGCAAGCACCGATACATTTCAATATTCAGTTTACTGGTTATACTTCTCATTTCGGTGTAAATTATGATCTCAATTCTAAACTTTACCTTTAGCTCATGGATAGTTGCCACATTATACCACTACTAGCCATATAATTCTGTTCACATTTATCACTTGAGGCAATTGTGTTAGGTTTACCCCCACATCGGAATTTGTTGGTGGGGGAGCACAACATATAAAGCAGGGGTAGCCCTCACCTACTAGGGTAGTTTTTTGGGTTGAGTTAGGTCTGAGGCCTTGATATGTTGTGGGCTCCGTTGGACTTGGGACTGAGGGGGTGCTGGCTCGTGGGTATAGTGAGCTATGAGAGTTAAGTCTTGTGCTAAGCCTTGGAGGTGATCTGCTGTAGCCCGATCCTCTCCCGCATCTCCTGGAACTTGGACTTCCCCAATGACTTGGTTAGAATGTCAGCCAGCTGATTAGTAGTGGCGATGTGCCTAGCCTTGATGCTCCCATTCTCCAAGCAATCTCTGATGAAGTGGTACTTGATGCGAATGTGCTTGCTCCTTTCATGGAAGACGGGATTCTTGGCCAGAGCTAGAGCAGACTTGCTGTCCACCTTCAGCTGAACCACATCCACCTTCCTGCCAAGGAGCTCTGCCAGCATCCTTGACAGCCATAGCGCCTGAGTTGCTGCAGTGGTGGTGGCGATGTACTCCACTTCACAGCTTGAGAGGGCCCCCAACACGGCACCACCACTGCAGCAACTCAGGCGCCATGGCTGTCAAGGATGCTGGCAGAATTCCTTGGTAGGAAGGTGGATGTGGTTGAGCTGAAGGTGGACAGCAAGTTTGCTCTAGCTCTGGCCAAGAATCCCGTCTTCCACGAAAGGAGCAAGCACATTGGCATCAAGTACCACTTCATCAGAGATTGCTTGGAGGATGGGAGCATCAAGGCCAGCCATATCGCCACTACTGATCAGCTGGGTGACATTCTCACCAAGCTGCTGGGGAAGTCCAAGTTCCAGGAGGACGATGGCAGCCGGATCAATAGGATCCAGCACCTAAACAGTGGCGCTGCCCCTGGTGGAGATCGTTCTCTCCCCGGGGGCGCGGGAAAGAAGCTATTGGCGGCTAGGGTTAGGATCTAAACCGAACCTGTACGATTGATACCATGAAGGAGAACAGAATTTGTGTAATTGGATGGATGTATTGCATTGAGGTCTTGGACAGTTTATATAGAGTACAAGACTTGAGAGGCAAGGCAACCCATGGATACACATCTAAATTACCAAATATACTCTTAACAAATTAGAATTAGGTGTTGTCAGTTATGTGAAATTGTCTTATTTAGTATTTATGTGACAGATTTCCTGAGAGTTTGAAATTGCATCTATTTCTATTAGATACTACATATGATTGCATCATTACTTTGTTAGCTCTTAGTTATTCATGTTCCTTTGTAGGCTGTGAAACTGAAGATGGATCTAGAGAAAGAGCATGCTCGTGGAAGACAAGTGTTGAATAAAATGAATGCCCGTGTGAGACAACTAGAGGAGCAAGTTCATGAATTTGAGCTTCAGCATATGCAACAAACTCAGGTGAATTTTTTTTCTTATAAATGTATTTTTCTTTTTTTTGAGTAAAATATGCTGGTGGTAATTAAATTTGTAGGGTGCCATCTAGGTTTATTAACTTGCAGATTGCACAAGTGCAACCATAAACATGCTAAGGGCCCCTTAAGGATTTTTTGTAGGATTAGCTTTCCTAAGGAATGTTTCCTTTCCTAGCCTTTGGTTGATATGAAAAACAAAGGATGTTTTCCATAGGATTAGAATCCTATGACTCCATTCCATAATTCATAGGAAACAAAACATTAGCTCGGACCTCATGGATTTTTTCCTGGCGGGAAACAAAGTGCGTGCCTGCACTCAGTGCGCGTTCTTTTTTTTGGTTGGCAGCTTCTGGTGAGCCTTACGTGGGCTGGCTTGGGTCATTCCAGGCAAACAACAAAAGCCAAGGAGTAAAAAAAAGGCGAGAGGGTCCTCCAGTTCGCCACCAGGCGTGACTTTGAATGCACAACCGGTAGATGTTCAAGATTTAAAAAATGGAAGCATCTAGTTCCTGTGGTTCATTCCTGTGTTTCACCTGTGCTACTGTCAAAGGCCTTTCAGCTTTCCTGTGTTTTGAATTTCCATAGGAATTGAAGGGTATGGCATATAGATTCCTAAGGTTTTCCTATTCCTACATATTTCCTATCCTGTGATCCAAAGGGGCCCTAATTTGTGTCATCTAGGTCCATGAACTTGCAGAGTGTGTAAGTGCATCCCGATCTTACTAAATAGTGGCATCCAGGTTCAAATTGTTAGACATGAGCAACTATGTGTTTATTTTAATCTAATTTTGGATATGCTTCGTGTTCACATGCGTAACTATCACAATTATAAGTATCGAGAGAAAAAAGACAGCGCTAACATAAAAGCTGTATACCTGAGTCAGACTAGTGCCAAATGAAATAATTGGTTACTAATAATACAAGAGTTAGCCCAGGTTGAATTTGGCCTGATACAGCATGGATGGGCTACTCGGTGAGGGGAGTGTAGTGATGAGTGTGGAAGCAAGAATGCAGATGATAGCGAGGAACTGGTTGAGGGTCGTGGTTGACGGCGGAGGTAGTGGAAGAACCCGGTGCCACCATTGAAGAGGAAACCCATGGCCCACACGGGAAGGTTTATTCTCTTTGATGATTACAATCCAAACTAAGGTGCCCTTTGTATTTTAGGTGCACCTCCTAATCCACAAAACTCGCCTAACAATCCTTCATAATTACCGTTACCACCCTCTTGCTTGGCATGCCGCCTGTGTCGCCCTAGCCACCCCTTGGGCCAGGCTGTCTCTTAGGTCAACGACAATACTGTCAGCCCAAGGAGTCAACAACATGGCCGTTGTTGGAAGTATGACTCTATCGATTATTACCAACTTGATTGTACTCCTCTGTCGGTAGGGGTTGCACCAGAGCACCTGCTGTTTCTAATAGGCCACATGAAGATCATTCTGAGCTAGTCCATAAAAAGTGAGCCACTTCTTCATTGGTTATAGTTGTGTTAGTTATGCAAGTGGACACTGCTGTTCACATGTCTAACACTTTGGATCTAGATGACACCATTTAGTAAGACGAGTGACACGCTTCTAAAGTCTGCAAGTTCATGGACCTACATGACATAGATTAGCGAGTTTAGGGATGCACTTGTGCAATATGCAAGTTTATGAACCTAGATGGCACCATAGGACAAGTTTGAGGACTGCCAGTGTATATTACTCTTTCCTTTTCAAAAGGTAACTCTATCTCAATAGAATGGCTATGGAATTAATCAACTCTTAATAGATCAAGCCACACATGGCCTTGATTGTCTTGGTTCAGATCTTGGCTTTATATCTTGAACATAAGTGAAAAAATTTAAAGTGCAGATTCACCCGTATCTTACACAATTTGTTTCTTTGTTGAAAATTTGAACTAAGGATGATGCATCACACGTTCCCATATACAATTAACTTAGAAGATCAAGGGTGCTTGCGCCCAGATCTCATCTCTCTTTTATGTCAATCAATTTTTTTTTTCTCGAACACGCAGGAGAGCTGCGTATCTTTGTATTAAGAAAAAAAAGGGGCAAGTGCCCTTACAACACACACCCACACTTCTAATCTCTTAGAAAGACACACGTGCCTTTTACTAAGACAAAAAAAGACGACCTCACCTCCGCAAAAGAATACTGGCTAGGCTCAGGAGAAGAGCTTCCCTGAGCCCTTGCAAGACTCCAGTAACATTGTTCCTCACTTACGAGCAGCAATGCTCCAGCCAAGTTAGGAGGAGTACCATAAAAAACACATCGATTGCGACGGTTCCAAATTGACATGCCCCAAAGATGATAAGCGATTGAGTTCTTTTTTGTGTGAACCATCCAATCTTGACTCTGCCTTGGCCCACCATTCATCAAAGGAGGGTTCATCTTGTTGTGGTGAAAGGGCCTTTAAACCCACTTTCTGCAGCAAAACAAACCAAAATTCTCATGCAAACACACATGATACTAACAGATGATTGATAGTTTATTCCTCTTGATCGCACTGGAGGCAGTGAGTAGGATGTGGGAGACCTCGGCGTGCTGCCAACCACATAAAGAAGCGGCATTTTCTAGGAGCCCAAATTTTCCAAATACGCTCCCAAGGTCTGAATGTAATGGAGCCAATGAAGAAGGCCTCATATGCAGATTTTGCAGAATATTCGCCTGATGTCGAGAGCCGCCATACATGAGCATCCTCCACTCCAGGCTGCAGAATCACCTCTGAGAGAACATCCCATAGCACTAAGAATTCAGTGATGATTCCAACAGTTTGAGCTCCTTGGATATCTGCAATCCAGCTATGGTTAGTAAGGGCTTCCAACACAGTCCTCTTATTAGCTCTTCTCTTGTTAACAATGGCAAAAGTTTGTGGAGCAAGATCAGCTAGTCGTTGTCCATTGATCCATCTATCCTTCCAGAATAATTTGCGAGCACCATCACCCACTTCTGAAATGATTGCCACGGAGAAGAGAGCTCTTACTGAAGGACGAACTTGGATAGGAAAGGCCGACCATGGTTTATTGGGTTCAGTTTTCTGAAGCCACTGCCATCTCATTCTAAGTGCCCATCCCAGCCTTTTCAAGTCATAGATTCTGTCATGTGGGGCTGACAATACAGCCGTCGGCTCCAGACACGAGGAGCAGCCAGGGCAGCCCCCAAGAGCACGCATGGCCTGCAGCAGCCCGAGGTGGTCTAGTTGGCTGCATGCTTTAGTCATTAAGGCAATTAAGTAATCACGAGGTGGTCTAGTTGGCTGCATGCTTTAGTCATTAAGCAGACACGAGGAGCAGCCCTTGACAGATTCCAAGCCCTCCAAGCTCTGGAGGTCGGCAGACCCTGGGCCATGCCACAAGACAATGCCCACCTTTCACATCTTTGCGTCCCTTCCAGAGAAATCCCTTTCTTATTTTATCTACTGCCTTGAGAGCTCATGCTGGAGGGTCCAAGACCATTGCCAAATAGACTAAAGTTGAGGTGAGTACAAATTGGACTAGTATTCTTCTCCCAGCTCGGGAGATCAGGTCTGCTTTCCAGCCAGGCAACAAATCTGCAATTCTGTCAATTATTGGCTGGACTTGTGCTCTAGTTAGTTTATGCATAGATAAAGGTATACCAAGATACTTGCATGGGTAGAAGATGGGATATTATCCTGGAGGGAGAGAAGCGATGGGCTGGCAATGACATGAGGAGGTTCAGGCCTCCTGAAGGATAATAGCCCTATGTCATGTGTTCTTTTCCTTCCTTGTTGATGATCTGGTTACAATAATGCCTAGTTATAAGGGTCTTGGCTTGATGCTGCTAGACTACGAACTCGGTGTGATTGGGATGGGTGATCTCACCAAGGCATTAGGTCTTGAGTTCGATTCACAATTCCTTGCCTCCTTAAGCCCCCCCCCCCCCATGTTCATATATTAGTCCGTGTCTTCATTCAGATAGGAGTTTTTCCCTTATTAGCCAAGGTTCTACCTTCTGTTTTGGGTTGCCCCTGCTCTAGTGCTTTGTAACTTGATTAGGAAATCCTGGACATACTTATCCAGGTATCGATTAGGCGGGCTCTGTCAGTTACATTCCCAAGATATTCATTATTGGAGATTCTGGATTATGCTTGGTTGGTGGGCCTGAACCACAGCCATATATCCTATGCTGGCATATACCTCTTATTGGGATTTTGAATATTTGGCCTTTTATTTGTTTTGATATTCTCCAGCAGTCAGCACTAATGTGTTACATCCCTTTCGGTTTCTTCTGTATATTTTATTTGGCTTTGGAACCTTTAGTTTTCTTTTGGTACTTCCTATTATTCTATCTCATTCTCATTTGAATCCTTTCTATATGAAATCGAAGGCTGAAGTATCTCAAGTTGAGGATAGCCTACGGGAATTACAGCAGGAGATAAACTTTGCCCATTTAAATGCTACAAGGTAGTTTTTCATCCTAATTACTTTTGCTTTAGGTGACAATCAGGTTTGTTTATTGGATGTTTGATTCTGCCTTGTGTGTCATCCAGGTTAAATGAGGAAGAAAAGAAATCATCCGAAGAACTATGGGGCATTATTAAAAACATCAGTGACATCGGAAAAGAGGTATTTATAATTTTTTGCCTCTCGAAACTAGGTCTTCCTAGTGGCTTATTCATTGCAGTTTTGTTATGATTCTCAAATGTGCCACAAGAAAACCAGCTTTCTGCACAACGAACTGTCATCTCTTGAGCACCATCTCAGGAAGCATACTAGCCAACCTAACGGTGACATTGATGTGTCTTTGTGTTGCCGACTAACAAAGTCTATTGTTCTTTGGTGTGTGTTGTAGGGGTCCTTACCCTTGTAATTCTTTTTTAGTTTAATGATACACAACTCTCCTGTTCGAGGAAAAAAGTGTTAAAAAGAGTGAAGTGATCCACAATTGCAGCTTTAGGGTGCTAAGTTGATTAAAAAAAAACTATTGAGGTTTAGAAAGCTGGTCATGCCCTTTTAAGGGGTTGTATGACTCGCTTAGACTCTTCTTAGTATAATGATACACAACACCTGTGTGTTTGAAAAAAAAGTTTTAGAAAGCAACCATAATACTTGATGCAATATAAAATAGAACCGCGACCTAAGTCAAATCTCACTTATGCTGAAAACAGTATGGCATATAGAGGTAAAATATGTCAAACCAGCAATTGGAGAATGATTTGAATAGTCACAACTGTCTGCATCATATAATTTTTTCCTCTTTGAGTCTTGGACACGTAAGAGAGTTGTATATCATTATTGTAGAGAGACACATATAGGGAAAACACCACACACCTTAGGGGGGGTGACCTTCCATATTTATAGCCCAATAGGGCTTGGATTACAACATGTCTAGATACAATGTATACATGACTATACATGTCTACAATACATGTCTAATACCCGCCCATAGTCGTGCGGGAGGATCTCGGACTCAAAGATTGGACCTAAAGTTAGTGAACAATTGTACAAGCAAGCCTTTGGTCATGATGTCTGCGAACTGATGTGTCGAGGGGACATGGAGTACCCAAACCTGTCCCAAGGCAAACTTGTCGCAGACGAAGTGAATGTCGATCTCGATGTGGTTTGTGCGACGATGGTGGACATGATTAGCAGTCATATAGACAACGCTAACATTGTTGCAGTTGCAGTACACGACGGTGGCAGAGGCAACAGGCGCACGAAGCTCTTGGATGAGCTGACGAAGTCAACAACACTCGATTACGACATGAGCAACCGTGCGGTACTCAACCTTAGCACTAGAACAGGACACCGTCGTCTGGCGCTTGGAGGACCAAGAGACCAGATTGTCGCTGAGGAAGATGTAGTAGCCGGATGTAGAGCGCTTGGAATCTGGACAACCTGCCCAGTCCGCGTTGGAGTATGTGGTGAGAGAGTCAACCAGCCTAGAGCTGAGGTGGAGGTTGATGGACAAAGTGCCCTTCACGTAGCAGAGGATGCGCTTGATCAACGTGAGATAAGGCTCGCGAGGAAAGTGCATGAAGAGGCACACCTGCTGGATCACGTAGGCGAGCTCAGGACGGGTGAGTGTCAGGTAATGTAGAGTGCTGACAAGACTTCGGTACTGGGAAGGATTGGCGATTGGAGCTCCGTCGATAGTGGGGAGCTTGGCACGAGTGTCAATTGGGGTCACAGTGGAGTGACACTCGGCCATGTCCGCCCGCTGAAGAAGATCCATAGCGTACTGGCGCTGGAAGAGGAACAGGCCCTCTAGAGAACGTGTGACAGAGATGCCGAGGAAGTGGTGCAAATCTCTGAGGTCGGTCATGGCGAACTCAGAGTGGAGACGCGCCATGATGCGCTGTACCAGGTCACCGTAAGGATGATGTCGTTGACGTACAACAGTAGGTAGGCGGTAGTGTCCCTCTTTTTGAGCACAAAGAG
>Ga0182004_10002366_pt1 | contig 14604 bp, 15 predicted proteins | sample Sormic07211540_1_FD_120479 | JGI IMG/M metagenome (GOLD analysis project Ga0182004, IMG submission 120479) | Endophyte microbial communities from Sorghum bicolor roots, Mead, Nebraska, USA - 072115-40_1 MetaG | ecosystem: Host-associated > Plants > Roots > Unclassified | place: USA: Nebraska...
CCATGACTAGCAGACTGCTAAGTAGACCATGTGGTGATGTAAACTCAGCTTGGATCGACCGATGATGGCCGATGAGTGAGGGGCATTTCCATGTTCATTGTGCAAACCGTGCTCTGTCAGCTGTCAAAGCGTGTGTAATCAGCTGCCTCTTTTCATCTTTAGGCCAACTTCCGTTGCTTGCTATTGGCTCATCTTTTCGGCAGCCACTTCACTGATCTGTCATTCTCCGGACATTATTGGAACATGTTAATTAGCAAATCGTGACTCTGCTCAGTAGACCAGACCACTGGGGCATGCACTACTCAGTAGACCATTTGGACACTGTTCAGTAGACCATGTGAACTTACACGACCTGATGACCGGTGACCATTGTCGTGTCTATGAAAAGCAACCATGTAGTGTGAACTGCCAGGCTAATTGTGACATTTAGCCGGCTGCCCATCATTTGGCCAACTGCCACTGCAATGTTCACAAGTAGGCATGGCACAGAGGCCGATATGTTTGGGTCATTGGGTGAGCCACTTCACCGAAATATCCTTCTCTAGGGATTGAAATGGTTCAATCGAAGGATGATATGGAGCAGGAAGAATCCGGCATAGATCCTTATAACAGTCGAAGCCACAAGCCTGGATGAGTTTTTGGATGGTCCACACACCACAGTCCCACACAGACGGCCAACTTTCCCATTCTTCTCCATTGCATGTATGCATCAATCATTGTGCCTCCAATGACACGGCAAGTTTGTGCCATGGAAAGGTGAAGTGAAGGGACCAATTGGGATAACCATTCTGATAAAGATGCAGACCGCGTCCATTCCAACATTGAACCCATTGAGCAGCTGAATAGAGAGGGGTCTTCAACAATGGCAGCACCTTTGCATCCTGTACAAAACCAGTAATCCATGGAACATCCCCAACCTATTGCAAAGTCATGGAGATCTTATCTATATTGGGGCCTGAATTATGCAATGTCAGCTTTCTTTTCCATCAAATTGGAGCATTCTCTCCCTGATCAAAAAGCTGAGCTTTCACCATCAGCTGCCCACTCCAGACAAAAGGGGCGTGCCTCTTTATTTGATGCCTACTATTTGTTGTATGCACAAATATTCCTTGATACTGATACTGGACAAGGAGACCTCTGCAGTGCCAAGGTTAGTGGAACTACGAACTAAGACCTCTGCAGTGCCAAGGTTAGTGGAACTACGAACTATCCAAAGGTGTAATCATGCAATACAAGCCACTGGGTAGTTAAAGTGACCAAACGCCGTACATTGCATAAATTTGGGCCAGTCGTACAGAGAACATGCACAACAGAGTCGCCCCTAATGAACAGTCCTCTATATGCTTGAGAGTCCAACTGATAGACAGATGAGCTTATTTGGAGGTGATGGATATAGGGCAATCGCCTCTGCATTGTGTGATCTTCTTAGTTCAGTTCCAATCTGATGCTCCAGTGCAATCACTTTTGCAAGTTTGTTATTTCTAACAAAAGAAACCCCTTTATCTTCCCCACATGTTAGGATTGAATAGATAGCCCCCAAACAACACATTCAGATGCATTTCTTGGTCGAAAGAGAGGCTTCAGATTCTTAGCAAAAGGAGATCTGCAGCTTCCAGGAAAACAGTGTGATACCTGCCGAAGTCATGAAAATCACTTGGTCAGTTTGGTTCAGGAGCACTCTCATCAAGCAGCAAGGTGGAGCAACGTCTTCCGTGTGCAATAATAGATACTTGAACTAACAACAGCAAAAAAGGAGCAATATCCTCAAAGAAAAGGTCAATTTTAATCTCAGGGATGAATCTACCAGTCAGTTCATGAACAGGTTTTAGTCATCTCTTATCACAGATGAATAGGCATGAGTGGAACATCATGTTCAGCCCACTACCAAAAAGAACTCACCATCAAATTGCAAGCCTCAAAAGAGTTTAATCTAATTAAATAACTAATGACAGCATAGTGTCAACACTACAAGATGCTCTGACCATACAAGAAAGCATCATTGACCCATTCATGTCACCAGCCACCAGTACATTCCACACCCTTGCTTCCGATATTTTCCTTGCTTGAATAGGTGAATGGCACCCGGTGCCCTATGCTTTTGTCATCAACGATCCAGCAGTTATGAACAGTGACAAGCAGGAGATATGGTAGCTGACTCATGATGATCAAGATTCAGATAACTGAGCTTCAGGCTGGGGATCTGTGCTGGATCTCTTTTCATGTTCGATGATTCAACGGTCATTAAGCATCATCATAAAGTGGCAACTAACAGCAGCACTATGTTGTGGGAGTTCAGTCCTTGATGGTGATAACTGGTATAAGCTCCGGTATGAGCAACACTTTGCACTGCAGTTTTTGACACAAGAATGTGGAAACTGAAAGTAGCAGACCCTACCCGACCCACGAGATGCCAATCTGGCAACCATCCCAGTCAACACATTCCTCCTATATAAAGCACAAACCATATGCCTCCCCTCGCAGCTCATACTTGAACATACAGCATATCACAAGACACAACATAACCAATAGCCATGGGGGCTGTGAAGCATACCTTGAAAGTGTTTCCATGGCTCCTACTCTTCGCACAATTGGCTGTAGCCACTACCTCCAAGTGCACAAATGCCACAAATGGGACTGAGACTGACAGCCTGGGTGCTATGAAACTGAAGCTGATTGCCATTGCATCCATCCTCACAGCTGGAGCAGCTGGTGTGCTGGTGCCAGTACTTGGGCGCTCCATGGCCGCGCTACATCCTGATGGTGACATCTTTTTCGCTGTCAAGGCATTTGCAGCTGGTGTCATCCTGGCCACAGGCATGGTCCACATTCTGCCAGCAGCATTTGATGGGCTGACATCCCCATGCCTCTACAAAGGTGGCAGTGGTGGGAACATTTTCCCCTTTGCAGGCCTCATTGCAATGTCTGCTGCAATGGCTACAATGGTGATAGACTCACTAGCTGCTGGGTACTACCGCCGGTCTCACTTCAAGAAGGCACGGCCAATCGACAACCTAGAGATCCATGAACAACCTGGAGATGAGGAGAGGACTGGGCATGCACAACATGTGCATGTGCACACCCATGCAACACATGGCCATTCACACGGAGAGGCAGATGGCATCAATTCACCAGAGGAGGCTTCAATAGCTGACACAATCCGGCACAGGGTGGTATCTCAGGCAAGTGCAGTCCCTTGATGTCCATGAACCTCCCTTGCAAATAGTACTGATAAAAGTTGAAGTTAGTGCAGCAAAGAAAATAAAAAAAAAGTGTGGCATTACTTTAAATAGAATCAAGAATACACCAATTTTCCATGAGTAGTGCATAACCAATCAAGATAACACAGCAGTTTGCTGAATTAGCTTCAAATGTCTCATTATGGTCAATCATATATTTACATTGTAAGATACATATAATTGTCATTCATAGTTCCAAGAACAAAAGGCATAATAATATTTACAGTTCCCAAAACATATTAATGAAGAAATATAGATTGGGACAAGGAGATAATAAATACCTAAAAAGTGGGTGTTAACTTGTGCTTCAGAGCATAAAGTCCCTCTCCAGCCTGAGAGAAGTGAGCGCACTGTTCATCAGCTAAGTAGAATTTTCAGGACAAAAATATATTGAAATAACAAAGTAAATCTCTCACCATGCAGGTCCTTGAGCTTGGAATCTTGGTGCATTCAGTGATAATTGGGGTGTCCTTAGGTGCATCTGTGAGGCCAAACACCATCAGGCCTCTTGTTGGTGCCCTTAGCTTCCATCAATTCTTTGAAGGCATTGGCTTGGGTGGTTGCATTGTGCAGGTATATACTTGGACCATAACCTACAATACCTTAATATATCTCGCTGAAAAAAACTAACCATTCTCTATGCTTTGACCCTTTGACTAAAATAATGAGAAGCTACAGCTTTTATGAAAAGGCACTTTTATAACTCAGCGTGCCAGAAAATTTATACCAAGTGCCCCTTCAGCAGAATGGGGGGATAAACAAGAGGAAGGAAAAAAAGGAGAATGTACAAAGTTAAAATGAAACATTCTTGGACAGCAACATGGCACATTATACAAGTACAAACTATTGCAAATCAATTTTTATAGTAATAACAGAAGGCACATAATATATCCCAACACTGATCAACAATCAATTGTTGAACAGACATGTTCCAAAAGCTAAAACAAATAAATCTCAAACTTTTCTGAGAGAGAAAAACAACTTTTACTAATTACTCCATGCAAATAGACCCTAGCAATAATATGTTAACATTTATTCAATAAATAAAATAAATGAACACAAAGAAGAAAGAAATAAGCTCATATTGTGCTTCACAACAACAAAAAAACTAACATCTTCTGGCTTCTCTTTCTCGCTGCAGGCAAATTTCAAGTTGCGAGCTACCGTCATGATGGCAATTTTTTTCTCCCTGACTGCACCCATTGGCATTGCATTAGGGATTGCAATTTCATCTAGCTACAATGGCCATAGCACTACAGCCTTCATTGTTGAAGGAGTGTTCAACTCAGCCTCAGCAGGAATTTTGATCTACATGTCATTAGTCGATCTTCTGGCCACAGATTTCAATAAACCCAAACTGCAGACGAATACAAAGCTTCAGCTGATGACATACCTTGCACTTTTCTTAGGTGCAGGGATGATGTCCATGCTTGCTATATGGGCATAGATCTTCAAACCACCAGAGGATGGCTAGAGTTGAAGACATAATTTTATTTGTCCAAGAGTTCTCCATTTTCTCAAATAAGACACCCTTGTTGAAGGGTTCATCACATAAATCCACGAGTTCTCCATTTTCCATACATATAGCCTCAGATGGTCCTTTGTACTTCATAATGTGAGATTGCATGATCCATTATTCATTAGCATAATCCTATATCCTAAAGTTATGTTAGTCATTAGCTGTAGGTCCTGTCCAGAGCTTTCAGTCGTAAAGAGAGACTTGAGGCCATTTTATCATACAATCAACCAATCTGTATCTTTTAGCTTATCGCAATAGCCAGAAGAAACATGTAAAATTCATAGTTAAACATATGACCTGAGAGGTACAAACTACAAAGGTCATGGATATATGCAGGAAAATCAACAGTAGTACACTCTTCTGAGAAAAACATGTTTAACAAATACTGATCAAAGTGATATTAAAAGGAATCCCCCTTGATCCTATGTTGAGAGAAATCTTCATAGAAGATCGATATCCTTTAGAAAGAATGCCAATTTAACAAAAAAAAGGCTATAAGAGTTTAGAAGCCCTTTGTAAATTCTTAGGGATGTATACATTACTTTGTGATTAGCCTCTGGTACAGAAGGTTTTTTGCTTATGCACATTTTGGCTATTGAATAGAATCGTGCAGCATTTTTCAACAAAATCCTATTTATCCTATAATAAAGTTTACATGTTGGATAAAGGTTGCTATAGGTCAAAAGATTAAAAAAAAGTGCAGCAATTAACGACCACAACAACTTTCATGTGTACTTCAAGGTAATTAATTATTCTCCTTAGGGCACTCACAATGCAAACTCTATCATATCATAGAGTCTAAAGTTATTTATTACCTCGAACAATGTGGACTTAGAGTCTAAATAAGACTTGGAGTCTTATTTTTTTCTACCTCTTTCTTCAATAAATATGCTACCACATCAGCAAAATATCATAAATAATATGTAACTAATTGTCTTGGATTCTGTGATAGAGTCTTGCATTGTGAGTGCCCTTAGGGCACTCACAATGCAGACTCTATCGTTGAGTCTAGAGTTATTTATTACCTCGAACAATATGGACTTAGAGTCTAAATAAGACTTGGAGTTATTTTGCTGATGTGGCAGCATATTTATTGAAGATAGAGGTAGAAAAAATAAGACTCCAAGTCTTATTTAGACTCTAAATCCACATTGTTCGAGGTAATAAATAACTTTAGACTCTATGATAGAGTCTGCATTGTGAGTGCCCTTATGGAATAATAACATTATAACAATCATCAATAACGAGTTGGACCAGAGCTAATAAAGGTTACCAGTGTGCATAGAAAAATATCCACATTGAACAGATATTACAAATATCACCCAGTAACTATGCTGATATATTTTATCTCACAAAAAACCAGAATGACAACACAGATCAGCGATGTGTGTTCTAGGCACATGCTTAAATAGAATCAAACCAAATAACCAAAAAGGACCTAAATACAACCAACAGTAGTTTCATGAGCATTGTAACTAAAATAACATTGAACACAGTTTCCAAATTGAATAGGTACAAAAGGTTCAACTTCATATTGCTCCATAACCATAACTGATAAAATTTACATCAAAATCATGAGCTTTAAAAGGTTGCGGACTTGCGGTGTAGTGTGATGGTGTAGCACAACTATTCCTCCTAAATAGCATGCACTTAGCATACACAAGACCAGAGCCAACATGCTACAGCTTACTCGACCTTTCCCTTCCCCTTGGAATCATCACTCACTTGAGAGGATGTTGGCTGGTTGATACTCGCTTTGGCGTTCGCCAGGAAGGTGGGATCTGGCTGTGGCTCTTGGTGTGGAGTCTCCTTCATCGCCATGAATATGTAAAAGCCGATCACCAGATTAACTGATATAACAGCCAGGAACCCGCTGGCGAGTGTCTGCGCCGAGGATGACATCTGACTCACACCTGAAATTAAGGAAAAAAAAAACTACCATTACCAAATAGATGGAGTACACCATGCAGCAATGAAAACAGGAACAGAAGCCGAACCTGGAAACACCTGGTAGTAGAACCCATACATGATCGCAACCGGGGCCATCCACATCACCATGGATGTAACCGCAAACTTTGTGATCACTCCTGACATTGCTTCTCCGGATGGGGAAGCTGAAATCAACGTACAGATATCCGCAGTTCAGCTAGAGCCCAAAAAAAATAGGGAGTGAACTGCTTTTTAACGCACGCGCGCACACATAAAGCAAGCAACTCCTCACTTCCTCAGTAAACTGCACGGATGGGTTGGAGCGTACATCTCAGCCAGAAAGATTTCGACTAGATCATTGGCAGCAAGAAGGGATCCCGCGAAACAGGCTATAGGATTTCTTACCAACAAAAGACCAAGTCAGTTCGATTTCCGATTGGGTCTCCGCTCGACGCCGCCCCAGCAGAGGTGAGGGCAGCAACGGCTCCAATCCCGGAAGAACTCCTTCCGAGCGGCTAGTAGAGTGTGCTCGGTGGCCCGAGGAGATTCGACGCCGAGAGATGGAGGAAGCGACGAGAGGAGACGGAGGGCTGCGGTCGATTGGATCGAACTCGAACCTGCCTGTTGCCTACCACGAGGGGGAAAGGAGGAGACGGAGACTGGACCACAAACACAGCAGGCCAGTTTGGAATGGGCCAAAAGATCCTTTGGGCTAGCCCGCTCATTCGTGGAATCTGGGCCGTCGAATCGGTTTGCCGTTGGCGACTTTGTCCACCGGCGGCGACCAAACCACCGAGCCAGACAGCAGAAGAGATGCTGCTCCGCGTCGGCCTCGCGCGCAGCGCCCGCCTTCGCGGCGGCGGTGGCGGTGGCGGCGTCTCCCTCTCCCTCTCCCTGCCCCTAGCGCGGGGTCTCTCGTTCGAGCCGCCGCCACCCCCGCCCCCGCCCGATCCTGAGTGGACGGACACGGTGGAGTACCTGGACGAGTCGGGCGCACTGCTCTCCTCGGCGCGCGGGGCGCGGCCGGCCGTGCCGGGCGCCGACCCCACCATCCTCTCCGGCGCCTCCGCGCACCCGCTGCCGCGCCCCGCGGCGGCGGCCCGCCTCGCGGTGCTCGTGCTCCGCCACCGCTCGGGCGCGCCCCTCTCCGCCGCGCTCTCCGCGCTGCCCTCCGCGCCCGACCCCGCGCTGCTCCTCCTCGCAGCCTCCTCGCTCCCGGCCTCCGACCCCGTCCCGCTCATCTCCCTTGTCGCATGGGCGCGCCTCCAGCCGTGGTTCGTCCCCTCCGACGACCTCTCCTCGCTCCTCGCATCGCGTCTCCCGCCGGCCACTCACTCCTCCGAACTCCTCGCGCTCTTCGACGACACCCTCGGGCTCCCCGACCTCGCCGCCTTCCCCAAGACTTTCAACGCCGTCGTCTCCGCGCTCGCCACCCACGGCCTCCTCGAGCCGGCTTTCTACTGCTTCAAGCGCCTCCGCGACGCCAGCTTCAGGGGCCTCGAGACGCCCGCATACAACGCCCTCCTCTCTCTGTTACTCGCCAGGGGCCTCGCCTTCAAGGCCTTCGAGGTGCTCGACGAAATGGCGACCTCGGGCTGCGCCCTCGACGAGAGCACTTACGAGCTCGCGGTGCCTGCGCTGGCGCGTGCCGGGAGGATCGACGCCGCCCGCAAGATGTTCGATGAAATGAAGCAAAGAGAGGGTATTGGTCGGGCGCCGGTGGGTGTGTATTCGGTGATGGTGGACGTGTTGGCCAAGGCAGGGAGGCTTGATGCGGCCATGGGGATGTACAGGGAGATGGTGGCAGTTGGGCATCGGGTGAGCACTGCAGTGAGCACTGCCATGGTGGAGGCGCTGGTGAGATCTGGGAAACTGGATGCTGGGATGGAGCTTTGGGAGGAGATGAGGAGGGGAGGTCTGCGACCAAGCTTTGGCTTGTACACCATGGTGGTCGAGGCCAATGCACGGTCTGGAAGGTTGGACATGGCCGCCAAGTTGTTTGGTGATATGGAGAAGTCTGGTTTTTTCCCTACACCGGCCACATATGCCTGTCTGGTGGAAATGCATGCCTCGGCAGGGCAGGTGGATGCAGCAATGCGGTTGTATCACTCCATGGCGAATGCAGGGACAAGACCAGGGCTTAGCACTTTTACAGCGTTGCTCACAATGCTGGCGAATAAGAGGCTGCTGGATTTGGCTGCAAAGGTGCTGCTGGAGATGAAGGCATCAGGTTTCCCAATAGAGGTGACCGCAAGTGACCTGCTGATGATCTACATCAAGGATGGGTCGACTGACCTTGCACTCCGGTGGCTACGGTTCATGGGTTCGGCTGGCATAAGGACCAACAACTTCATCATAAGGCAGCTGTTCGAGTCTTGCATGAAGACGGGGCTGTATGACTCAGCACGGCCATTGCTTGAGGCATATGTCGCTGGGGCAGCGAAGGTGGATTTGATTCTCTACACATCCATCCTTGCGCACTTGGTGCGGTGCCAGGACGAGAGCAGCGAGCGTGCAATCATGGACATCCTTTGCGCCAGCAAGCACAAGGCGCATGACTTCATGTGCGGGCTGTTCACTGGACCGGAGCAGCGGAAGCAGCCTGTGCTCTCGTTCGTGCGCGAGTTCTTCCAGGGCATCGACTACGACAATGAGGAGAGTGCAGCCAGGTACTTTGTGAACGTCCTGCTCAACTACCTGGTGCTCATGGGGCAGATGAACCGTGCCCGCTGTGTGTGGAAGGTCGCCTATGAGAATAAGCTGTTTGCCAAGGCGATCGTCTTTGACCAGCACATCGCCTGGTCCCTGGATGTCCGGAGCTTATCTGTGGGTGCAGCTCTCGTGGCGACTGTGCACACGCTGCATCGGTTCAGGAAGCGGATGCTCTACTATGGGGTTGTGCCACGGCGCATCAAGCTGGTGACAGGGCCGACACTGAAGATGGTGGTGGCACAGGTGCTGGCGTCGCTGGAGTCGCCATTTGAGGTGAGCAAAGTTGTCTTGCGGGCACCAGGCGACTCTGTACTAGAGTGGTTCAAGAAGCCAATCGTTCAGCAGTTCCTCCTGAACGAGATACCATCCAAGGCCGACGTCCTGATGCACAGGCTCAACGTGATGTTTCCAAGTTCGGCTCCGGAGGTCCGGTCCCTGTCCATTCCAAGATCCCTTGGCATGTCTAGGTGATGACACGATAGGCCCTGTTGCTTGAACACTGGACAAACTGAAATGTATTTGTATACTAAACCTTGGTGAACGTGGAATCCAAAGTTTCTAAATGTGGGGAAAGAGAGAATGCAAATCAGTGTAAGGTTCTGTTCTGCACTTCTGCTGCTTAAGAGCGTATAACTGGCATGGTCATGATGCTTAAGACAAATAGTATTACTTGCGTTTGAATTGCTATATAGAACTTCCTTTTTATTCAAAATATACTTCACTTACACACGATATATCGACACACGACAATATGTTTAGGTGATCATTTGTTGATCCAAGCAGGAAGTAACTACAGAGCTGGGACCGGTGAGCTCGCTAGTGACGCCGCGCTGAGGGTGTTGCCGACGTCGATGACGAAGCGGTACCTGACCTCGCCCTTGGCGAGGCGCTCCATGGCCTCATTTACTTCTTCGGTGCCGATCAGCTCGATGTCCGCCACCAGCCCATGCTTGGCTGCGAAGTCCATCATCTCCTGCGTGTCCCTGATGCTCCCCATACAGCTCCCGGCCAGAGTCTTGCCACCTGTGTGCACAGATTGTCGCAACGCTTCTCATTATTCACCGCCATGGAAGATCATTAGATTACCACTGTGCAAGATGAATGGGTACTGCCATCTTTTCATCAATATATGGAAGATGATGAAATGGTGTACCGTGTGCAATTGTTGAAGTGCCCTCTGCAACGGTATCGGAATTCAGAAACAGTCAAACAGACTTACCAGTAACCAAAGAGAAGGCAGAGATCTGCAGAGGCTTCTCAGGCAGGCCAAGCAAGATCATCTTGCCCTGGGGCTTGAGGAGAGCAAGGTAAGCGTACATGGACATGCTTGCAGAGGCCGTGTTCAGAATGCCATGCATTGTGCCCTTCACAGCCTGCCAAAATGCAGATCAAGATACAAAAGTGAATATGGTTAAAGAAGATGGCATGATGGTATAAAATGGCGTGTTCTCAAGTTACGGTCCATAGAGCTTTGGACGTTTTTGTAGTGGAGCAGCAGAACTTCACCAAGGATTCTACCATTGATAGAGATCTGAAGCTGCACCCTAACTACAAACAGTGAAACAGATAGATTGATCCCACAATGATAAACAGTTCATTTACTCATGATTCAATGCAAAGTGGTCCTTATCTACTAGTACATGAGTATTTTTGTTCATCCAATTTATCCCTTAATTGGACTATATGCAAGTCCCATGAAAGCAGCCAAGCCAACCAACATTTCTTACCTTCATCTGATTAGCATCACTGCTAACAACAAAGGCGTCTGCACCAAGCGTCTCCATAGCCTCCTCCCTCTTCTCCGGGGACGTGCTGATCACGGTCACCCTCATCCCGAACGCCTTTGCAAACTTCACAGCGACATGCCCAAGCCCCCCAAGGCCAACCACGCCAATGTGCTTGCCCGGCTCGTCCAGCCCATGGTACTTCATGGGGTTGTACACGGTTATCCCAGCACAGAGCAGTGGCGCGCCTTTGTCAAGGGGCACACCATCAGGGAACCTGATGACAAAGCGCTCGTTCACGACGACCATGTCAGAGTAGCCACCGTAGGTGATGGTGCCGTCCCTGTCATGGGAGTTGTAGGCGAAGATGATCTTGGAGCAGTGGTTCTCGTGTCCTTCCTCACAGCTCTCGCAGGATTGGCAAGTGTTGACCATGCACCCGACGCCAACCTTGTCTCCGACGTTGAACTTCTTCACATTCTTGCCAACCTCAGTGATCAGTCCAGCGATCTCGTGCCTGTATCCACCGTCAGCATTATTTGTGCTCAGAGCAGCCAATCAGAGTCACCTCTGTTAGAGGTGAGACCGTGAGAGTGCTAAAGAATTTGAGATGGCCTCATGCCAGGTGTAGGTGTTATCTCACATTCAGAAATGATATTATTTTCTCTCCTCCTGAACGAAGATGCAGAGCAGGCATCATGCAAGTATGCAGTCGGCAGCTAGAATTGATGAAGTTTTAAGAAAAAAAACTATGAAGTAGTAACTCTTTTCAAGACATGAGAACCCTTACCCAGGGACAACAGGGTAGTTGGCATTCTTCCACTCATTCTTGATGGTGTGCAGATCAGAGTGGCATATCCCGCAGTACAGTATCTGTATGGCAACATCGTCATCTCCAGTGTCCCTGCATAATGGCAAGGTGCCAAGGTATAAAACATCTTCTCATGGAACAAGCCCATTCTGCTTATCTGTCTGATCTTTTTGAAGCTTTATGTTAGGAAAGAACTATTTATCAGGTGCTGGGATGACAATAATTCAGTCTCCAGAGTTCAAATTTCTTCATACATATGGTTGCGAAAAAAATTTCCTCACACAAAAAGATACTACTTAATCCTTGTTCAACCGAAAAAGAAATAATGGTTGTGTTTCTAGACCGGTCTTGGGCAGTGAAGTGCCCAACTCAACTTTATAACCAAGATTTTCATTAGCCTTTTTTTTCTCAAACAGGCAGGAGAGCTGTTCAGCTTTGTATTAACAAGAAGGAAAAAGAGGCAAGTTCCCTTACAACACACAAGAGTATAGAAAAAGCATTCGTGCCTTATGCTTACAACAAAAGACAGCCTCGACCAAGAAACCAGTCACCTAGTCACCTAGGCCTTGTTTACTTCCCAAAAATTTTGCAGAAATTTTCAAGATTTCCCGTGAATCTTACGACACATGTATGCACTAAATATAGATAAAAAAATAATTAATTACATAGTTTGTCTGTAACTTGCGAGACGATTCTTTTAAGCCTAGTTAGTCCATAATTAGACAATATTTATCAAATACAAGCGAAAATACCTATCTATTTTGCAAAATTTTTTGCAACTAAACAAGGCCTTTGGTTGCCTGCAGGCTCCAAGGAAAGAACAAAAGAAACGCCCGCCCCAGCCACACACTGTTCCAAATCTAGACAGCCAACACCTCTTATTAGAATTTAACAGTCCGTTTGAATCAATCAAACTGTTGCTCTGTATGGATTAACGAAGCCCTTCCATATATATATATCTTTTTGAACCCGAACCATTGCATATATCATTGCATCGTTTCTAGTTGCAATAGAATGCATAGTTTCACCAACAAACAGTAATAGTACTCGAGAAATAAAACACATATGGTTATAGTAAATGCAGAAGATGAGCGGGCACAGAGGGAAGCAGGCAGCCATATCATCGATCAACAAACAGATTGTTGGCTTGCAATGCTGCACAGACAAAATCTGATAATGACCATGGACCCGTTTCCAATACATCATCTTCAGTCTCACTATGGATATTGCTGGTCTTATTGAAACTTTTGTCACAGAGGGAAGATAGAAAAACAAATACTCTAGCAGTACATGAATATATAAACAGGAGGCAGCTCACTGCAAAGATTCTCCATGTGCTCAGGCCCTACAAGCTGAAACACATTATCCATCCATGCACGGACCAACGCTCGTGATGGGCATTTATTTATTTATTTACTAGGAGGTGGAGGCTCCACAACGGAAGCAAATGGTGACGGCGACGGTAGCAACCAGAAACCAGAATGGCTGCGTACAATGAAGAGAGGAGACGGGCGATGGTAACTGCGAGGAGTGGTGGGCTCAATAAATTCCTGCAGGAGGAGGAATGGCGTTGTCACCATGTATATTGATTGATGCACCAGCAAAGGATTTTTAAGAAGGGTACACATGCCGTTGAGATCTGATCAGATCTGGCACGCGCCAACAGCTGAGCTGTCACCAATTTACCACTTAAACACAATCCATTCCCTGGCAAGTCAGGAGTGATTGCTGCTGTGTATGAACCTACCTCAACGAGCTTCAGCAATTTTATTACTGGAATCATTCTAAAGGAGAGGTTTTTACGGTGGTTTATTTGCAATGGAAGGGCTGACAAGAAATACTGGAACCGTAAGTAAGAAAGTACAGCAGACGACACATAAAGCCATCCGGCTGGCGATTGCTATCAAATTATTTGTTTGTTTTCACATAAGCTCGTACAGTATATTTTTATGATACTTTCAATCGTAACAATGCATCCTGAAGCTCAACACTTAACCAGAAACTGAGAGATAAAAAAAATGCGTGAGGTTTTTGCTCTAAACATCCCAGAAATACGCTTTAGATCGACGCTAACAAGAATTCAGAATCTCAATTTCGATCAGTGGAACTGGAAGAGAAACCCGCTTCCCACTCGCAACAACTAGCTAGGCAAAGATCCTACTCGCCCCCGTCGCTTTGCTTGCTAATCCTACATTGCACCTCAACTCCAAACCCACCAGCCAAATTAACCGCAGTTTCTCAGCCGGCCGGAGAAAGCGGATGGGACTGGGAGACAGAAACATCCAGCAAGCCGCGAGATTTCACACACGCGCATCGGTTTACTAATCCTGCATTGCACGCACTCGATTCCATGCCGAGCCACGCTACCACGGCCTCCGCCACACTATGAACCGCAATTGGGTGAGGTCTCTAGGGACAGATCGAGCAGGCAGCAGCGGTGTCTGGCTACGGCCAGTGCTGTCAGCACCACCCGCGAGAGCGCGTGCGCGTAGGCGTACCTTCGCGAGATGCGGATGGGGGAGACGCGGCCGGAGGCGTCGTGCGCCGCGAGCGCCAGCGCCGTCCGCGGGTGCTGCTCCGCCTCCACCGGTGCCATAATCGTTGCGCCGCGGCGGCTTGATTCGCAATCAGCAGCGGGAGGTGGCTGTGAGCTGGACTGGAGAAGCGGAGAAG
>Ga0182004_10002367_pt1 | contig 14598 bp, 14 predicted proteins | sample Sormic07211540_1_FD_120479 | JGI IMG/M metagenome (GOLD analysis project Ga0182004, IMG submission 120479) | Endophyte microbial communities from Sorghum bicolor roots, Mead, Nebraska, USA - 072115-40_1 MetaG | ecosystem: Host-associated > Plants > Roots > Unclassified | place: USA: Nebraska...
AATCATGACTCTTCAGCCAAACGAGCAAAGCATAAAAATATATACGTATATAGTACTGGATTTGACAAAGAAATAGAAAACAGGGAAATCCAACTTTAGAAAGGGGGTGGGGCAAATAGTTAATAGAGGGGGTGGGGCAAATAGGAAAGCCAGGTTGGATCCGACGTGTCTGCAGGCCATCGGTCAGTGTTCCTCTCGTGGGGGCCCACTACATGCCTCGTGGTCGTAGTAGAAGGTAGAAATGGAGGAGCCGTGTACGGCCAATAATGATGTGCTCAAGGCTCACCAAACCCTCGAACCGAAGCCAGATCACTAACTACTCTGCAGGTAAGCAATTGAACATAAATATTCCACGTGGATGGTTATATAGCCTTATTATAGGACAAAAGAAGGTGCTTTATTTCCAAAAACTTGCAGAGAAATCTATTGTCATATATGGGCATACAGTCCGAGCCCGTTAGTCTGGCACGAGGCCCGTTTTTTTTGGCTCGACCCGGTGGCCAGCAGGCCTAGGCTGGCACGGCCCGAGGCATCAGGCCGTGCCTGGGCCTTACCTCAAGCACGCCGGGCTAGCACGACCCGATCCGGTAAATGGCCAAAAGTGAAAAGCCCACCGCGGCCTGCTCCCTTAACCCTAACTTCCTAGCTCCTCTCACTCTACGCCGCTGCAGTGCCGCACTTGGCTCCTCACTTCTTGCTCGCTCGCATCGCACACCGCACTCCTCCCACTCTTGGTCGCACCCGCATCCTATCCTTCCTCTCTGCTTCGCTCTCCACTTCGGCACGCCCCCAGCAGGCCAGCAGGCAGCAGACGACGACACGACGCGATGGCAAACGAGCAGGGCCCTAGCGGCTCACGAGTCGCGCTCGATCTCCTCCCGCACCTCCTCCTCACGCGTGTCCACTGTCCGGCGCACCTGTCGTCCTCAAGCACGTGACCATAGGGCGCCGTATCCATGGACCTCGAGCACGCAGGGCGCTGTCGACCTTGAGCACACCTGCCCTCCTCCATTCCTTCTCTAGATCCGATGTCAAGCTCCTCAGGGGTGAGCGCGCCGGCGTCGATCTCGACGACGAGCACGACGACCGTCGCCGCCACCTCCCCTGCCTCTTGCCCTCTCGGCCTCCCCTTCCCCTTTCTCACAAGCGGTGGGCCATGGGCTGGCACAACCTGCTACATTGGCCGAACTTTTCAAGTCGACACGACACGAAAAACGGCCCATAGTGTTGTGCCTGAGCCGAAGCCCAGACCCGTGTGCCTAGTAGGCACGGCCCGTAGGCACGACGTGCCTTGTTAGCCCGACCACCATCGGGCCGTGTCGTGCCAGGCCGGCATGTTGCCCATCTAGATCCATTGTTGCAGATTAGTAGCCCTCCCAAAATGCTCTTTGAACATTGATCCAACAGCATGTACATACATACAGGGGAAAAAATAGAGAGAACAATGCGGTATTTGCATATACTTTTAGACTTTTAGAGTTCCGTATTTACGTATACTTTTGTGTGGAGAACTTTAGACCCACGCCACGCATGTCGTTGTCACGTCATGATGATGACATGAATTCGTAGTGTTTATTCTCATGGATAAAAATACGATGGCATGAGCATGACGCGGCTTGTCTCCGGGGCCCATGTGTGTTGTCTCTGTCTCATCCATTCAAGAGCCTATAGTGATTAGTCACCATGATTATAAATCCCCAATACATACATGATGACCCTAAAGCCATTGCCAAATTATCAATAAATTATATACATATACATGGACGTAGAGAAGACTGATGGAAAACAAAACAAACAAAAAGAGGGCAGTAAATTAAATTAAATTAAATTCGATGGTTGGGTCGGTCTATAGCGACAGCGATGCCTCGTCCGACTCTGGATTCTGGAGCAGGGAACCAACGTGCACCATGCGCCGCCTACTACTACACGTTGCCTTTCGTGGAGCCACCAGTATTGGGCCTGGTTTACTTTCAAACCAAAACCTAAATTTTTTCAAGATTTTCCGTCACATCAAATCTTTAAACGCATGTATAATTAAAGTATTAAATATTAATAAAAAATAAAAATTAATTGCACAGTTTGGTTGAAATTTATGAGACGAATCTTTTGAGCCTAGTTAATCTATAATTGAACAATAATTATCACAAACAAACGAAAATACTACAGTGTCGTAAATTTTTTCGTTTCAGAAACTAGACACACCCGAAACCTCGCTGAACAAAAACAATAAACAAACATTTCCAAGTCACCGCAGAAACTCCACGTGGCTCCAGGGCCCACCAGGCGCTGTGGCGGGCCCAGCCTCCGTGCGATGTCACTGCCAAGCTGCCCGGCCCGTGGTGTGGGCACCTTTCCTGCATGGCCCACCTGTGGCCGCCCATTCCATTTCATCAGATTGCTTGTGCCTGTAGCGTTCGAATCTGCTACTGTACACACCGAAAAAGAACACATTTTTTTCTTTAACTACAAAAGTCACATGAACGACTCTGATCCTGTATGGCTGTATTATCCGTATACGACTGGGTTACTTCGCTTTAGAAACTTCTTCTTTCATATACTACTGCCAAAACCAATGTCAGCTCAACACAGCCTTGATTCATGTCTGTATGGCTGTATCTTATCCTTAATTTTATGAACCCTGGCGACATTCTGAAACCTTAACATATACTCGTAGATATAACGGTAGTGCCAAATGAATGAGTGTCAGTTTCTGTACAAGTACGTAGTAGTAACGTGTTGACCCAACAATCTTCTTTTTCTTTGCACTGGAGTAGAGTAATTAATCAACTTGATGCTAATCATTTTTTCAACTTTATCGTCTCAAAATTCATTTCTTGCTTGCAGGCTCTACTTGGACATTGCGTAAGCCGAGAGACCGTCAAGGCACGGCACGGCACGGCAACAGCAAACACCACCACAGGTCCGTCCACAGCAGAGCAGAGCAGAGGCGCGGCGGCGTCCAATGGACATGGACGGCAACGGCAACTCCCCGCGGCCGCCTCCGCGCCGGCCGGAGCGGGAGGGGAGCTACAACAACTACGACATCGAGAGCATGGACGGCGGCTCCGGGGCCGCGCCGCCGCCGTGGCGCCAGCACAACAACGGCTCCTCCGAGGCCCTGCTCCGCTACGACGACGGCGGCGCCGACCGCGGGAGCGAGGCGCGCCAGCCGCTGCTGAGGAAGCGCACCATGAACACCACCTCCCAGATCGCTATCGTCGGCGCCAACGTCTGCCCCATCGAGAGCTTGGATTACGAGTAGGCATTCTTGTTTCTCGAGTATTATTTCTCCTTTCTTTTTTCCCCCACCTTGAGTATTATTTCTCTTCCTGCCTGCTTTCAAGTTTATGGTTTTTCTTCAGCCTCTATGGCTCTATCCTGAAAAAAGAGAGGATTTTCTCCCCTTCTTCTTTGTTGAAGTAGCAACCGACCAACCGTGTGGCTGTGATTCTGATTCCTCTAGCTGTTCTTCATGGTTCAACCGTTGCAAGAAGCAAGCAACCGGGACAGAGTACCTCAGCCACTGCCTCCTTAGTAGTTCATGAAAAAAAAACTACTACCTGCTGCGTAGATTTTTAGTACACCAAATTATGTTTATGTCCACTCTTCTTTTCGTCTGGAAGTAAATGGCAAGTAAGATGGCTACACAATACTAGTTCCTATAATATATTGTTCTGTGAAGACGAGCTAGGAACTGGAGCAGTGCCGGCGTCCTATATGTCAAGTCATGTAATGATCTCCATTCCATGAGTAGTTTAATGGTGACTGAATCACCAAAATAAAGCAGATGTGCAGACATACCTTTAGTCCTTTTCCTTACTCCCTTCAATATCTTGCATATTTCAGAGTCGTGGAGAATGACCTTTTCAAACAAGACTGGCGATCAAGAAAGAAGAAGCAGATATTTCAGTACATTGTCCTCAAGTGGAGCTTGGTGCTCCTTATTGGCCTATTAACTGGAGTTGTTGGCTTCTTCAACAATCTTGCGGTTGAGAACATTGCTGGATTCAAATTGCTGCTCACGAGTGATCTTATGCTCAAGGGGAGGTGAAGTTTCAGCTTCTTTTTTGATGGACAACTTGCATTTTGTTAGTTTTGGTATTCTACTTTGTCATATATTGCTTCGTAATCTTTAGCTCATCGCTACACTACTGGAACGTTTTTTGATGCATGGAAATGTTACCAAGTTCACAAAGGCAATAGTTAAGTTCTTTTGGTCACAATCTACAAAGATTTTCATGTGCAATAAAAATGCTTCTGTGAGAACTAGGGAGCATACAAAGTTGCTACTGTTAGTAATAAATGTTTTATTGGGTTGAATACATAATACTTCGAAGTAATTAATAATTGTGTTCTGCTCCAGTGCAGGTATATTGGAGCATTTTTTGTGTATGGTGGTTGGAATTTAGTCTTGGCTGCAGCAGCAGCAGCAATCTGTGCTTATATTGCACCTGCTGCTGCTGGGTCTGGTATTCCTGAAGTTAAAGCATATCTTAATGGGGTCGATGCCTATTCTATATTAGCTCCTAGTACACTCTTTGTTAAGGTAAGTTTTGGTTTAGAACCATATGTAAAATCTTATGTTCTAAACCTTTTTGTTTACACCATTTGCAATTTTCTGATTAGCTTGTGGAACAGGATCCTAGGACTATAAGCTTAACTGAGTGTTATTGTTCTTATTCATATCATATCATAGTCTAAAACTTCAAGGACTTCTCTCGGAAGAAATATGAACCTGAAGAAACTTAACGCTAACTTACTTCCAAGTAGCAAGAGAAAGAATATTGCTATGATTTTGATTTACAGCATTCATCGTCCGTGATAATGAACAATATATTCACATCGATGAGCGTCCATTACTATTTTTGTTTATATTTTCTTTCTTATTAAAAAAGAGAACAGTGACCACAACAGATAACAAGAAACTGTGGCACTAAATTGTTCTTAGGATGGTGTATGCTGATTGCTGAGAGTGACCCTAAAAGAGTGTCCTTAGTCCTTACGAAAATTACACCAAATATTTCTGTTAGAAAAGCTTATACTGATATGATGTTTATATATTTAGAATAAGGGAACGGTTCCTTGACTTGGCAGAATCATTTTACATTGGAAACTGACAACAAACTGTACCAATACCAGCATGGGTTATAGAGCTGTCTGTAGAAATAATTCGGTTCTGAAATCTTCTACTTGCAGATTTTTGGTTCAATACTTGGAGTTTCAGCTGGATTTGTGCTAGGAAAGGAAGGGCCCATGGTACATACAGGGGCATGTATTGCCAACTTGCTCGGTCAGGGTGGATCACGCAAGTATCATCTTACTTGTAACTGGCTACGATACTTTAAGAATGACAGGGATAGGAGAGATTTGATCACATGTGGATCTGCAGCTGGTGTGGCAGCTGCCTTCCGTGCACCTGTTGGCGGTGTTCTGTTTGCTCTTGAAGAAGCAGCATCATGGTAGCACATCTTTCTAGAAAAGTTAGCATTGTTTTTTGGGCTAAATACTGTCACTATTTGACATCTTGCATATTTGGATTGTCACAATATTGCAGGTGCAGTGTCTATGAACTTTCAATGTCTATCTGTTTTTACCTAACATTGATTTGGTGTTATGCTTTTTATTGTTTAGCAAATAATCATTAGTTGGGCATGTGGTTACAACTACAATAGATTGAACAATTGATGAAATTGGGAAAAAATGATACTAGCATAGTTATTAGCTATCTACTATTAGTCTGCATACATTTCTTTTTTCAGTTTTTCGTATGATGAAATACGATGTTTCTATACATCATTTTACAGGTGGCGAAGTGCTCTTTTGTGGAGAACATTCTTTACAACTGCTGTTGTTGCGGTGGTATTGAGGGGACTGATTGAGTTCTGTCGCAGTGGAAAATGTGGTCTCTTTGGGAAAGGTGGATTGATCATGTTTGATCTCAGTTCAACTGTTGCAACCTACAGTACTCCGGATCTAATTGCAATTATAGTCCTTGGGATAATTGGTGGAATATTTGGAGGCCTCTTCAACTTTTTGTTGGACAAGATCCTCCGAGTTTATAGTATTATCAACGAGTAAGCACTCAACTGTAATTAACTTGTTTGCCTAACTTCTCTGCTTATTTTAAGATATGATATTATCTATATTATTTAATCTGCCTGCAGGAGAGGTGCTCCATTCAAGATCCTTCTCACTATAACAATATCAATAATCACATCGATGTGTTCCTATGGTCTTCCTTGGCTTGCAGCATGCACTCCATGCCCTGTTGATGCTGTGGAGCAGTGTCCTACTGTTGGTCGCTCGGGCAATTATAAGAACTTCCAATGCCCGCCAGGGCATTACAATGATCTTGCGTCACTCTTCTTCAATACAAATGACGATGCCATCCGCAATCTCTTCAGCAACGGCACATCAACTGAGTTCCAAATGTCATCTCTTTTCATCTTCTTCACTGCTATTTACTGCCTTGGACTAGTGACTTACGGTGTTGCTGTCCCATCTGGTCTCTTTATCCCTGTTATTCTTGCTGGAGCCACGTATGGGCGCATAGTGGGAACTCTTCTTGGATCCATATCTGATCTTGATCCTGGCCTTTTTGCCCTTCTTGGCGCAGCATCTTTTCTTGGTGGAACAATGAGAATGACTGTGTCAGTCTGTGTGATCCTTCTAGAGCTCACCAATGATCTCCCCATGCTCCCTCTACTCATGCTTGTTCTTCTCATATCCAAAACCATAGCAGATAACTTTAACAAGGGAGTTTATGATCAGATAGTGGTGATGAAAGGCTTGCCATTCATGGAGGCTCATGCTGAACCATACATGAGGCACTTGGTTGCTGGTGATGTGGTGTCTGGCCCACTAATAACCTTTTCTGGTGTTGAGAAAGTGGGGAACATTGTTCATGCATTGAGGTTAACTGGCCACAATGGTTTTCCTGTGGTTGATGAGCCACCCATAACGGAAGCCCCGGAACTGGTTGGGCTTGTGACTAGGTCTCATCTATTAGTTTTGCTGAACAGCAAGAATTTCATGAAGGAACGGTTCAAAACTAGTGGTAGCTTTGTTCTGCGAAGATTTGGTGCATTTGACTTTGCCAAACCAGGTTCAGGCAAAGGTTTGAAAATTGAGGATCTGGATTTCACTGATGAGGAGATGGACATGTATGTGGATCTCCACCCGATCACAAATACATCACCTTACACAGTGGTTGAGACAATGTCACTAGCAAAAGCGGCAATCCTTTTCCGGGAACTCGGGTTGAGGCACCTTTTGGTTGTGCCAAAGACACCAGACGTAAGAGACCCCTCTCACTTTCTTAGTTGGAGTAGACATGAAAACTGATAGCAACAAATTAGACATGTAATCGATGATTCAAGTGCTTTATCAATTTGAGTTTTTTAAATTTAGTAATTTGGATACATGATACGGATTCTGGCTTTGTTAGATGCATTAAAAGTTATATACCTTCTAGGTGCTTAGTACCTCATTAATTGTTCTTTGTTTACTTGATATCTTCTGTTTTCTTGAATATTTAAACATGTGTTTAAGCTAGTATATATGTTCAGAGAGTAACCTTAACCCAGTGATTACGCCTTCAAAATTATTACTATAATCTATTTTACGCATTGCCATCTTTAGTTTGGGAAAGTTTCCATGGCTGATGATGGGTGTATGTTTCTTGTCGAGTGCAGAGGCCTCCCATAGTCGGCATTCTCACAAGGCATGATTTCATGCCTGAGCACATTCACAGTCTGTTCCCGAACTTGAATCCTCACAAGTACCATTCAGCATCAATGGCAGGTTGATAATGAGGCTTTTTTTTCTGCTTCCCATCTATGTACATTATTTGGATGCGGATGCTGGCTGTATGTAAATTGCAAAGGTGTATCTGGTGTTCAATTGGATAGAGCTCATCTTCTCTACATGGTTTGGCTTGTGTGGATTTTTAGCATATGCTCTTTTTGCAATAAAAAGATGTGGCAGTTATTTTGTTGGTGACTGCCTATTATGAGCCTGCGGCAAGAAATGAGTAAACATTCAAAGCTCCAGAATATGGAGAGAAAGTGTGTATTGCATATTTGCATTGTTCCTGTAAAGCATGTTTAGAGAACTGAAACTCTTAAGATTTATATCTTATCTTTAAATAGTACGGAGTATATATCTAAGGCAGAAACATGGGCGATTGGGACTGCGAAGTGCAGGTTTCTTCTTGTGATTGTAAGATCTATTTGGATTGAGATTGGTAACATTCCTGCTCTGCTCTGTTACGACATTCACATGTCAAAATGTGTTGACATCCTAACCGTAGTTCCTGCACAATTACGGCATGTGTCATGTTCATGCGTTAAGGGGTGAATAGTTTCACTTTCATCCCAAAATTTTTTGGATTTTATCTATCATTTGCATAATACAATTAAATACTATGAGAAAACATTTTAAAGTGGTTGGTATTTTGCATTTTGCATTCTATGAGAAATTAAATAGGCCTAAGTTTTTTTTTTCAAATGAAAATGGACACGAGCTTTTAGAATAGACGGAGCAGGCCCTGCGGAGCGACAAACATATATTTATCAAAAATAAATATCCCCGACCATTATCTTATTTGATCCCAAAACCCCGACCACTCCGCTCCACGTACGGCCACCATGGTGCCGCTCCACTGCTCAGCTAGCGTCCACCTCCACCTCCACCTCCACTGCCTCTCGCCATCTCGCCGACTCCCCCTTGCTACGTCCTTCCCTCTCCTCAGCCGTCGCCTCCGCCGCTCCACCGCCATCCGCGCGGAGGCTGAAGTGCTGCCTCCGCCGCCCGTCTCCGCAGCGGAGCCAGAGCCCCCCGACGCCGGCGCTGTCGCCGAGGCCGAAGGGCAGGGACCCGTGGAGCTCCGCGCTCCGACGCTCTTCTCGACGGATGACAATCCCACCCCGCTCCAGACTGCCACCAGCCTCCTCCTCACCGGCGCCATCTCGGTCTTCCTCTTCCGCTCCCTCCGCCGCCGCGCCCGCCGCGCCAAGGAGCTCGTAATACATACATCCCCACCGATTCCATCCTCTATCTACATCACACCGCATATGCTCTATCTCCAACAGAAATCTTTTTGATTGATTGCCGCAGAGAGTGCGGTCGAGCGGGGTGAAGAAGAAGCCCAACAATCTCACCGAGGAGGCCCTGGAGGGGCTGAGGCTGGTGAGCGCCTCACCCATCGAGACCGAGAAGCCGCCATCACCAGTCCAGACTCTGCTCGGCGGGATTGCGGCGGGGGTCATCGCAGTCATCCTCTACAAGTTCTCCACCACAATCGAGGCTGCGCTCAACCGTCAGACCATCTCCGACAGCTTCTCGGTCAGCACTTCACAGTCTTGTTCTTATCGTTTCTTATTAGTTCATTATAAGCACTGACATTGTAATTACAATCGGGGATTTTGATATCGAAATGGGAAGACCTATGTACTTGCAATTGTTTGTTGCTAGAAACCGGCAATTAAGTAGGATGCTCGTATTCGCTTGTTTTCACTGAAGAAGACAATTCAACTAGCATTCGTGAGCTATGACGCAGTGGAGCCCTTCTGCCACAGTACAAGCTGAGCACACCTTTGGTTGGTGTATATATTGAGCCTGATTGAGAAGAGATAGTATTTGGTTGCCCACACAAAGATATAACACATGAGTCAAAAGTGGATAAACATGTGTTATTGAGATATTTATTTTAGACAAATATACTTTAGTGGTTCTTACTTTATCTTATTAAATCTTAATGTCCTTCAAAATATGTCAGTATCATTTAATATACAGTAATCATACACTAATCCAGTCATTAGTTGGTGCACGATGCGCATGCCACAGGCCTGGTGTGCTAGAAACGACCAAAAAATCCAAATCCACAGATGCAGGCTGTGGGTTGCTTTTTGCACAGGCGGGGATAGGCTCTGATGCAATCATCCAAACTTGAGAGGCTGCACGCCACAGGCTTGGTTTGCGGCCTCCACGCAGCCAACCAATCGAACAGATATGTTGCTTGTAATCCTGTTCCTGTACATGCGTGTCTGTTACCTTTGGGTCAAATAAGCATTCCCAGATGTTCTGGATGTGGACGTTTGTAGTGCTCGATTCATGCAAGCTCATGTGGAGCGCATCCAGGTCTATAGGGAGATGTGTGCTATGCTGTGGTTGTGGATGTGGGATGGCACAGCCAGTCGAGTGGCATGCTGTGCATGTAGAGGAGTTAATGTTCTCTTTATATTCAAGTAAAGCATACGGAAAACGCTGCCAGTTCTAGCAGCACAAAAGATCGGGTGAGTGGGTGATCACCGGCGTTGTGTCTGGCTAGAATTTACAACATTATAATCATAAGAGTTTGTTTTTTTGCTGTGTGTGTCAGGGTATGGGCTGCTAGGTGGTGTTCCTTCTCAGGTCTTTGGACTTTGGATGTTTCAGTGTTAACATTTTGAATTTTCTCAAGCAATATAAACCATGGTATGCATATGACTCCATTCCAACTAGCACAATCAAGCCAGCACATTGATCCATCAAGGAATGGACCAGGGTTAAGTTTAGTTGCAGGTCATATGTTTCATTCAAATGTGTAGCATTTTTTTTACCTTAATGGAGTCACTAAAAGCAGTGAAGGGCTGATTCATTGTAGTGTGTCAAATAAGAAACAACAATCTTATAATTGTGCCATAAGCCCATAACCCAATCTTGGATGTTTCAGTTTTATTAGTTTGACTGAAATCTGTATAGTTTGACTGAAATCTGTGCTGATCGGCCATTGCTATAGAATTAGATATATGTATTTATTAGGCAATTCTTCGAAATGAGTTTGATACCGATCTGCCCTTTTGATGTTCTTGGTTTGGATCTCTCCTGTTCCTTTTAGTATGCTTCTCAGCAAGATAACTTTTATTTTTTGTGTTTACATCATTACACTTTCTTTGCAACAGTTCAATAGTTCATCCTATTTGTGCATTGTGTGTTACTGGCAGGTCTCTGAAGTTAAACATTGTATGTCCATATCAGCATTAGACTTGTATCAGTTTAATTGAGTTTTTTGGCTATGCAAAATGATGTGTATCATATAGGGTACAGTACAATGTATTTTGTTTTTTGTTTTTGTGTTGTTTTCAGTATGCTCATGGATGGCTAGTTCATTATAGCTATCTTACACATTATCTAATAGAATCCAATTGTCTTTTTTCAGGTTCGTCAGATTACAATCACGATAAGGTGTTAAACCATCCATTTTTCTGTCTGTTCTAAGCTGGCTTCCTAGACCTAACTCCACTTATACGCTCTTTTCAGAACAATTATCACTGGGCTGTGCTACCTAGCAACTTCTGTCTTTGGAATCAATGCAGTGGGATTAGTTTTGTATTCCCTCCAACTCACTTTACAATCAATCATGGATGATGACTCCAGCTCCTCCACAGGGAAGATTACTGAACAAGCTAATACACTGGCATCATCTGATAGCTCCACAAGTAGCAGGGAATCGGACAGTAGTGACATGCATGTCTCTGACAAAAGTAAAAACTCGGCAGAGAAGCAAAGTTAGACATGTAATATAAATAGCCAAAATCTGAGCTCTGAGGGTACATATAATTTGACAATCATTGTAAGCATTCCTTCTCATCTTTAGCACAAAAACTTATTCTCATCTTTAGCTGAAAATGGCGGGTGCAATCTCAACTAGAGAGTTTCAATTAAGCTAGTACTCCCTCCATCCAAAAAAAGAAGAGAAGAATGCAATTCTAGATTTGAGCCAACTCAAATTGTCTTAAGTTTGACTAAGTTTCAGAAATTTTATCAATATTTATATCTCTAAATATGTTTATTATAGAAAATATATTCTATGATTAATCTAATGATATTTACTTGGTATCATAAATGTTAGTACTTTTTTTATATAAATTTGGTCAAACTTAAAATTGTTTGACTCCTCGAAAAGTGAGAATTACATTCTTTTGGAATGGAGTAATAAGCTATTAACATATGGAGCTCGAGCATATTTGTCTGAGCTTGTAAAGTTGTACTTGTTATATAGTCTTTGCAAGATTTCTGATTGCTGTTGCCCGTTGGCACTCTTTCCTTCTGGTGTAGAAATTGTTGTTGCACAAACTGTTGCTAACAACTTAACATTATCATATTTCCTTGCTGCTACAACTTAACATTATAATATTTCCTTGCTGCTAATCTCTCTTTAAAAACTTATATCATGCTGTCTAACAACTTGAGAAAATCAGATTTCCTTGCTGCTAATCTCTGTTAAAAACTTATGATGCTGTCTTACAAACATTCAGAGGTGGATAACAAATTAACAAGACCTGTCAAGACTCACTCAAGCAAAACTGCAAAAGCTGGTGTTGAAAAGTGGTTCGTTCTGGTATGCCCCAAAAAGCAGCTAGAGCTATGAGGCAGTTGGGATCATCATCCATCTGTAAGCTGAAGGCTGCTCTGTGCTCACTTGGTGTCACAATAAAAAAGCTTGGAGTAGAGTAAACATTTCGTAACATTTTGTAAGTCTTGTTCTGTTTGTATGTCTGCACATGTACTGCCTATGAGGTTATGAACAAAGACACCTGCGTTCTTTTCATTTTTGTTTGCAACTTTTATATGGCGCGCGTGTTTCGAAACAGATGCTGGATTTATGGATTGGGAAAAGATTAAGAACAGTAGGTAAATATGCATATTGTATCCGATGTTTAACACTGAAAATGCTAGAGTATTACATAATAATATATTACATACTCTGTTGCAGCAGTTTTTGTAGAGGGAGATGTACATAGGAATTTTACATACTACTCCCTCCATCCCAATTTATAAGTCATTCTAAAAATCTTGTGTTAGCTAAACCTGATAGCATGCATAATGTAATCTTTGCTCTAGCATTCAATTTAGATCGTGCACTACTCTGTTGCAGCAGTTTTTGTAGAGGGAGATGTACATAGGAATTTTACATACTACTCCCTCCATCCCAATTTATAAGTCATTCTAAAAATCTTGTGTTAGCTAAACCTTATAGCATGCATAATGTAATCTTTGCTCTAGCATTCAATTTAGATCGTGCACTAGTTAGTTAGGGGATGGACACAATTGGTGGCATGCTAGATTGTGATCCAGCCCGGATGGTCCATTGTCAGTGCCAGAGCGCGTGCTACGCATGCGGCGCGACCCGTAGAGAAACGGTGTTGCGCACGGCTCTCATTCTGGCGTGAGGAAACTTGGCGATCAAGGCCAAGATGTATCTGCATCATGTGTATAAATAGCATGAATAAAGGACCTCAAAAGCTGCGACATTCGACAGCACCATATTCCATCTTTCTCGTGTGTTTGTTTCATCTGTTAAGTTCTCGCCGCGGTCACCGTGACATGCCGGCGTCGAGTTCACGGGCAGAGTGTGGCCCCTGGTTCCAACAGCTGGTATCAAAGCCGAGGTTGGCCGGGAGCGGTGGTGTTTGACGGCGGAGAAGAGGAGCAGAGGAAGCCGGGTGGTCCAATCCACAGATTTGGAGAAGGAGGAAGCGTGAACGAAGTTGTCGCCAAGATGAATACTTTAGGAGCAGACAAGGAGGTGATGGAGCGTGCGTTCAATCAGGCGGCAGTCAATCAAGCCATTCCACACCACCAGTAGCTTCACCTCTGTCCAATGGTTGTCAGCAAAGCAGCTCCCGCCGCTCATTTCTCTCTTCCTTCTTAGCCGAACCGAGCGTGCCCTCACCTTTTCCATCACCCCATCGTGCCCTAGCTCTGTTGTGAGCCACGAGCGGCTGCCCCATTATCGGCAAGCCCAAAACCCGCCAGTGAGCTCCTGCGCCTCCTCTGCTCTTGTGCTTGGTTGCACGCTCGTGTTGCGTTGTGCTGGGTTGCACGCACGTGCTGCATTTGCCAGTGGATTGGACGGGAGTTGTGTCATCTCGTCGATGAGTCTCGCCACCTTGCTGTTGTTGCCTGGACTACATGTGAACGACGGCTAGGGTTTAGCTTTGTGACCACGCGGCGAAGGGGGGGAAGCGACTACTGCACGCGGATGGGGAAAAAAGAACATGGTTGACCCTATCCGCGCGGATGCGGAAAAATATGCGAGGATAATTTAGTCATTAGCTACTTTTAACTGCCATTAGCTAGGTTAGAACAACTGCTGAGATAATGGGGTTCCCATAAGAGCACTTTTAGCTGGTTTTAGTTTGGGCTTGTTGGGTCCACCACCACTAAATTTAGCCAACTAAAGTTTAACCATGTGGATCCAAATAGAGCCATAGGTAGATAAGAATCTTTTGTCTTTTTTTTATATAAGTAGACATAAATAAATAGTGAAAACAACCACTTTTTATTGCAATTACAAAGAGAGTTGAATTCCATTTAGTAGCCTTGTAGCTCAAAAAAAAAAACACTTGGCAACAACTACAAACTACAAAGAAAATAGAAAGAACCAATTGCCAAATTGCATTACAATGATTATTTCAGTATCCTTCCTAATTCCTATCTTGTGTAGCACGATGCTTAATCCTCCTTCTGAATGGAGTTGACGAGGTTATAGACGACAGTGGCGGCGAGCATAATTCCAGTGCCACTGCCAATGGCTCCGGTCATGTCGGCGAA
>Ga0182004_10002368_pt1 | contig 14595 bp, 14 predicted proteins | sample Sormic07211540_1_FD_120479 | JGI IMG/M metagenome (GOLD analysis project Ga0182004, IMG submission 120479) | Endophyte microbial communities from Sorghum bicolor roots, Mead, Nebraska, USA - 072115-40_1 MetaG | ecosystem: Host-associated > Plants > Roots > Unclassified | place: USA: Nebraska...
GAGATGGGAGGAGAGAAAAGAGAAAGAAGAAAAGGAAAGTAGGGGGGGAAAAGGGGGGAGGGCGAAGGGGGGGGGGGGGGGGGGGGGGGGGGGGCGAGGGAGTAAGTGGAATATAAGAGAACTTCAGATTGTTAGCTAGTAGACATTAACACACTAACATACTTGTCTGATATGGCTGCCAGCAGAAGATCCCATGTCACGTGCCTGACGTTGCAGTACACGGAAAAGCAAGCCAATGAACGGGTCAATGAAATTTTTCTGTACTTCTGCAAGTGCATTGAGGACGAACAGTGAAAAACTAATGATTGAGTTAGCACTGTTGGGCTCAAGTGCTATCTGTTGAGTTGTAACAGCAGCAAGATTCTTGTGAATGAGTTCTTGAACCCTTTGATGCAACAACTTTATATCTTGTGGCGTTGTTGCTGCTTCAAGGGGAAAAGCACTGAACACCATCTTGAGCAAGGAACAAAGTGACTTTCCAGCATCCAGCATTTTGTTGCCGAAACAAGGATCCAATATCTAACCAAAATGACCCATAAAACAAAAGCAAAGCATGAGAATGTCCTGATCAATGAAAACATAAATTACAACAAAGACCATGTCGAGAGAACAAGGAAAATCTGGAATTACTTGAGAAATATGATTGATGTTATTTCGGATGAAGAGACGGGGTTGTTTCTCCAAGACTTTGTTCATAACATCAAGGCCTTGTGCGAGGGCTGTTGCAGGGTCCTTGGACTGAGGAGTGGGTGACAGATTCCCAAGTAATTTCTCAAGATAATTGAATTTAACATTGGCATTTGGCCAGACTTCCAGAGCTTGAGTCAGTAGGTCAAGAGCTTGCTTGTACATTGCGCTAGACTCCTTATCCTTAGGCTCAATCACAAGCGATACCTGTTCTCCAAATGAACAATTATATTAATATATATGCAACTCCAATGCAAGAAACAAAAACAATATTAATGCTAAAACTATAACTGTGCACATGCTGATTGTGCAACATAGTAGCAAAGCTGTGGAAAGTAGTAGTTTCACGTCATGAACATGTGACCAATACTCAGATGAGACTGGTGGACAATTGAACACAAATGCCTTCATCCATAAATGAAATATGCCAAAATTTCTCAAGCACAAGTTGGAATATATCACATATACCACAAAAGAAAGCAAAGCACCGTAAGTTCATAACACACAACAAAAGAATCCTCTCAGCTAGATGGTTAATAGGAGGAATCTACCGATGCAGTTCAGCATGTATTTACAGGACAAAAGGTAAACGATAATCACCCTGATGAGGAAGGTAATGATCATCTCCTCCATTGCTGCATTAGGTTTATACTCCTCATCAGGTTGCCCTGAAGATCCAGGTGTCTCAATATTAGGTATAGATGCCCCACCCGGCGACATTACACAAAGAGGTTGCAAGCCAGGCTCAACTTTCACCCTCTTACTCAAATCATCAGCAAACGACGGAACATCTGAGCGTTTTGGATCACCACCAATAACAGAAGGATTAAGCATGTCGCCTAATTGATTCTGGGTCTCACTTTCCTGCGCCACTTTCATCTCACTTTGTCTCTGTCTTTCCCATGACACTACCAACCCAGCAAGTTCAATTGCAAGCCTTCTATTTTCCGCTGTTGTGTTGTATGGTAATCCAAGGCGGCTAAGAGAGTTGACCATCTGAGGAACAAAGTGGGCTCTGCAACTATAGAAGAGGTCCGCATGGCGAACAACAAGCTGGAATATGTGAATCATGTTTGGAATTGAATGCCCTTCCTCTACAAGGACTTTCTTGGTGTATCTGATCCATATCGGCATGCGGCTATCATTTTTTTCAGGAGGAAGTCTCCTAGGTAGGGCAGGCATGAGGATATCAAGAGCTTGCTTCACCAGCAACTTGTTTTCTGGTTGGCATGTCCGTAGCAGAGCAATGAAGACCTTAGAAAAATGATATGGCACATTTTTAGCTGGATATAAGAAAATGGTAAGGATGCAACATCAATCTAAGAGAAATTTATGTCACATTACCTGTAAAATAATCTTTTCAGGAGCTTGATAGGCCTCTAAGAAATGACAAACATTCACAAAGGCCCACTGTTTGCTGGAGTTATCTTCACGCTTGAGATGATTCCAACCAAACTTTATGAGTTCCTTTCGATGGTGAACAAGATCAGTCTGTAGATACTTCAAAAGCAGTGTAGCTAGCTGAAGAAGTTCTATCCTCAATGGTTCATCATATTCCACGCTGACCTAGAGAAACGAAGAAAATGAATATTCATCATCCATGTGCTAAGAGTGAAAGATAATTTGGCTGCAGCCAAGATTCATATTGTTACCTCTTCTGGAGGATCAAGAAGCTTCTCGACAATAGTTTTAATTATAGTAGGATCAACAACTTCCCAACTTTGTCCATTTTGAAAAGAATGAGCTAGCATTGGAAGTATAAGAATCTGCATGGTAACAACTAAATGATCTTGCCCATATTGTTTTGACTGGAAAATGTTCAGAAAGTGGTTAAGAATAGTTTTCTTCAAATTTGGGGAGTATCCTTCTGCAACCTAAAATGAACATGTAAAGATGAGATAGGAAGTCAATAAATACACACAAAATTCCTCATGATTCAGAAACAAGAAATGGCATTACCTCTATGACATAAAATTCCTTAAGAAAACTATAATCTATACGACTCCGGTACAAGAATATTGATAGCATATCAAAGAGTGCACCAACTTCAGTGCGATCGTGTCTTAAGTAATTCAGGAAGCATTTGATAAGCCTCTTGCTTTCCATCACCTGTTAAGAAAGCAAGATCATCAAAACCAAAAGCACTAGAATGTTGAAGGAATCAAGTGCAGATATTGGCATGAAAGTACTAAACTTCCATGATAGCAATTAAATAAAACCAACTTCAAAGGAGTGGACAGTGAAGGACACATATTGAATATGCAGAGTCAATTGCCAAAGTATTAGGCTTTTGCATACACAACACAAGTACTAAATTACAATGATACACAATCCTTTCGATATAAATAAATTCCATATGATAGAAACAAATTGTAAAGCATTTTATTTAGCTGTTACATATAACGGATTTCATTCCTAAGTAGCTTGTTACTTATTAAGAATTTAAGGTCAATCCACTATTGTTTTTAAGATAAAGCATAACTCTCGTTTTACGAAGCTAGCACTAAAAAATGAACATAAAGAAAGACATCTTGAGTAACTTGAACAATTTATGCAAATGGAAATAAAAAATAAATAAACCTCGAAACACACAGCAGAGATTTGACAGCGGAAGACAGACAATTGATATTTAGTATTAAATTAGTAAAGCATAAGTCCGATATGTCAGAGTCCATACACGAGCACTGTACAAATTAATATAGCAATTTTTATGACTACCTGGGGTAAACTCAAATCCTGCTCGTTCTGCAACCTCGCAAGTCTTGCAGGTGATTTCCAAGCAAGTAGCAAGGTGTCGAAGACAACCCGGTTGTTACGGAGCCACTCTGGCATCAATTTCACAAGGGCTGAGACAAGCTCTAATCCATTAAAGTAACTCTCCGAAGTAGTAACCATGTTGGATGAAGATTGTACTGTAAAACTCTCAGATATAGCACCAGTAAGGGCTTCATCCTTTACAGAAGATAATTGAGCAGCAGATGCTTCAGTTTGAGAGTAAAACTGTGAAAAGGCACTTGCAAGTATTTTCTGAGGTGACCTTGCAAGTTCATCCCTTAGGTCCCCAGTATCCGAGCAGATTATGTACATAAACCTGAATTTTCGAAACAATTTCCAGAGATGATAAGTCCATGAAATCATTATGCTAAACCTAAGGAATAGGTAGTGCATCATCTTCTACAAAACAAATGGCTATTCACATAGTTAAATAAAACGCTTGTACACCAGAACAGTAAGGTGATTTTTTTTCTTATAGTAAAAACCAAAGAATGAAAATGAGGACACACAATACAAATCAGATCGGCAATTTAATGCTATGCAACAACCATTCAATTTGCTTATCAACCATCTTCATTACAACACAGGGTGCATGTCAAAATATATGCAGGCAGCATAACCCGAAAATTCTTTGGAATTAGGCCAGCTCAAACAATTGAACTTGTCAAGTTTTGTATGACATCAATGAACAGGGAAAAAAACTAAAGCATTTAGCAAAATAATGCTCACATAAAACCAACCAGTATGTGGCACTGAATGAAACATGTACAAAAGTGTTTTCAGATAAATAGGGAAGAATATAATGTGCAATGTCAAAAGAAGACTTGAATTTGCCAAGTATTTACCTCCTGAAATACTTTGGATGGCTTAATCGAGCAAGAAAATAGTCAACAGCATCCACAGCATAACGATTCAAAAATTTAGCAAGTGGGGCACGATATGGACTGTTGATCTCACTGTAAAACTGATCTTCAGGAAGTGCCCTTTCCAGATCAATTACCAAGGTAACAAGGTCATCCAAGAATTTGCTTGCTGCCGGGGGAAGAAGGTGAAACAGTTCGATCATAGCTGCCCAAGAAAGAAAGTAAAATCAGATAAGAGACAAGAATAACTCCAACATGAGCACACAGGACAAGGTTGGTTACAAGGAAAGGTCAAAGTGGTCAACTTCAATCTTGTTAAGAGATTGGTAGTTTTTCAATGATTATTTCTAAAAGCAGACCAGAATCATCTACTCCATAAAACTAGTGTAATTCAACCACCATAAATAAGTAATAAGTAATCCAATATATAGCTTGCTCCAGGTATGTGCATTTATTTTGAGACTCATGTTGAAGAAAAAAGTAAAGCCAGCAGAGCAATATAAGAAATACAGACCTGCTGCTATTTTTGGTTCATCTCCAGCCTTCCAAGATTTTTGAGTCTGGGCAAGCTTTTCTGGCTCCAGCCATTTTTTCAAGTGATCCAATAGCTTGGCACCTAAAGTGACATTAAACCAGTTTGACAGCAATTCAAGCAGACGAGCCAACCCTTGTAGTAATGGCATGGTAAGGCTCTTTGTGTTTGCTAAGTTTACTAGAATGGGCCTTAAGCTGCTCTGTAGAAGATCCTTTGGCATCCTTTGCTGCTGAACCACCTACAGAAATGAAGTTATCAATTAGAACATGAGAAGATTAGAATAGTGAGAACAAAGTACAGAAACCAAGTAAAAAGATAATAAAACGATTCAATTTTCATGTCAATATACAAAGTGGTACAGCTAAAAGAGTACCTGACGAAGTCCCTCCTTAGCAACATTGACAATCTCTGTCGTTCTGCATGTTAGAGATTTGAAAAACATTGAAATAATCTTTGCTCGCAATTCAGTATGATTTTGAGCTTTTAGATCTCCCCATGCCATTGCAGTACAAAGTAGTTCAATACATGCAGTTCTGAGTTTGTTCCATGTGAGAATTACTTTTGCATTCATCATCCTGGTGACCCACACAGTTTCATCAGCCTCGGCAATTTGCAGTGCTTCTTGCAAAAAATTGACAAGCTCAGGAGATAGCTTTAGAAGAGGTGGTCTGAGTGCAAGACAGAAGTTCAAAGCAGTAACAGTGCCCACCTGTCATAAAAGGGAGGAAAATCAGTCAATGGTAAGGACTTCAAGTTTGAATGATTCAGAACTAAGAATCTAACGTACCTGTTGCTCAATATTCTTCAAACGAAGAGGCCGTGAAATCAGAGGCTGAAGCATTGGCAAATAGAGAGGCTCAAGCAATTCAGAGACCTCACTGCCAGTTCTGCTTGCAAGCAGTGATAAGCAAGCCTGCACGTTCTTTCTCACAACCATTGAAGCGTTTGGGTTAAACAACTCCTGTGCAAGGAACTCAACAACTCCCTGAAAACTTTGCCGTCGAGGTTCACTGTTTGCTTCATCTGCATTGTTTACTACCCTAAGAACTTGTGTTAGGACATGATTTGTCTCCTCCTGCTCTTTGTTTGCATGCACTGGTAACCTCTTAAGAACAAAAAGAAGACCACGCACAACTCTGACCTGAAAGATGCATAGGGTATCCACAGACACTTTACCAACCAATGCTCCGAGACCCATTACCCCACCCATCTGCGCTTGCCATGTGCTACTGTAGCAACAATGCAATAACCGTGGTAATAATTCCTCAAATACAGCAACCCGCACACTTGGGGGAGGTGAATATACTGGATTTAAAGATGGACTGGAGACTAGCATAGGGGTGCTAGGACCACCCCTTAGCATACCAGTATGCTTCATCCGTGCAAGAAAGATTAATGTCTCAGCAAAAATATTCAAAGCAGATAGGGAAGCTTTTGCATGTTGGCGATTTTCACTGGATAACACTTCAACTAAAGCATCCAAAAATATCAAAGGATCCAGCTCCCGGAGATTAGATGAAGTGTTGCATCTTGATCTTGATCCCATGTTGATGCTAGATGGTAGTGAAGAACCAATAGGATGCATAAATCCAGATTGACTGGAGGATGGTGAATCAACATGGAAAAGCATAGCAAAATGCCGGCATATATCTACAACATAATCATCCTTCTCATCATGAAGACTGGTGTCAGCATTAGCTGCAATGATAGCTACAAGAAGAGTCTTGAAAACAGATTTTTCAGCCAGTAGTTGTGTTTTTGTCTTCACACCTAAATCTCCCTAATAATAATAATAAAACAAGGCCTTGGTAAGATAACTAAAGCACAAGACACCAGAAAGAAAACTATAAGTTCAACAATCTAAGAATTCATTTTGCTCAGATAACAATTAATGTAAAGCAAAGCAATGTTCTTTAGTAAGGCCAATCTTGTGTTGTCAATCTACATACAAACTTTATATTAACAGTCAAAGATAAAAAGCTTGACTTAGGGCAAACTTCCAATTTGTGATAAGAGTTAGTAAACTACAGTAAAAAAAAAGCAATGTAAAGAACATTAATTCTTGATCACTTCTGCCAACCTTCATATCTGAAGCATCATTGCGACGTCTTGAGGGATCCAGGGAAGAGATTAGCAATGTACCGAGAACACCAGTGCTCACACCCTCGCCAGGTACATTTTCCCTCAGATTTAACAAAGAATCCAGGCACACCCGAATGAACTGAAGAGCCTGCTTCCTGTAGAAAGCTTCCATACCATTGCCTTGCATAACTGCACCAACAGCTTGGTGTATGCATCTGTCCAGAGGAACCAAAAATGGTGTCGCAGGCTCAAAAGTCAGAACTAAGCGTAATCCATGTTCCGGATTTTCCTTGCATTCGAGTGCAAGAGGCTCCCGCAAAAATCGCCTATTTCGGCCCCCCAGCTTCCCTAACAGTTCCAAAGACTTTGTGCCCCATGTGTAAGGAGGCGGCCTTAAATGGGACCATAAAGCAAGAATGACTTCTGACATTAAATTTGCCATGCTAGGTTCCAAAAAATCAGGGTTCAGACTATCAATCCAAAACTCAAGTGTGCGTAGAGCTAAGCTCACAAGGTCATCACTACCTTTTAGAGCAAGAACAAGAGGCTTCATTAGACGAGGTATGTGGGGCAATAAAGAACTCAAGCGGGCAGGTAAAATCAGGCAAAGCTCCAAAATCAAGTCCCGCATATCTTCACTTATTGGTCCATCAAGCATGGAGAGTAACATATTGAGGCAGGGTTGCAGAGATGGTATAAGATCACGCATCAATGAATCAAATTTAGCACTGTTCAATGCACGAAACATGTTACGAAGAAGGTGCATGTAACCTAGGGGTTTCTCAACTTCAGTGGCACTCTTCATGCAGACTTCCATTATAACTGGCACGTGTGGCTGAAGTGTGCGTTCACAGCTTTCTGGAGCTTTGGCTGCAGCAATGAACAAGAACCGGAAAAGTTGCAAAACAAGCTTTGCTGCAGGTGAATCTGGCTGCTTCAGGGCTTCAAGCTTTGAGCTAACAAGGAAGTTAATTAATACATCTGTGAAAGGCCGCAGAACCTTGGGAGCTTGCAAAAGGGTCGAAAATATGTGCAACAGCTGGTTGTTGGTTATCATAGAATTAAAGAGGTCAGGCATGCAAAAGGAGAACATATCCATAATATCGCGAGCTTCCATTATAGCCAACATCTGCGAAAACGATTGCAGAATTTCCCTATCATCGTCTTTTTCCTTAAACAGAGCCAGACAGTGAACACCAGACTTCAGAACACCAGATGTCTTCCGCACCTAGAATAGATAATTAAAACTGATTAGCAACAGTTCAATCAAATAAAGAGGAAGAAAGTTTCAAGGTGGTGGACCTCATCCTCCCTCAGCCCCCTGAAGGGTTGAACTGACAAATTAGAAGACTGTTGGTTTTGTTGCTGTTCACCATAATAGAAATGCCAGCATCAAAGGGTTCATTAGAGCTCAAGTATAATATCAGAACCACCAAAAGATATCGACGTATTTGGGAGGTTTATAATACCTGGGGTCGTGGCCAGTGAGCATGGGTTATGCTCCATATTATTGTCTTCATTCCTTGTATGAGGTCAGTATGAAATAGTTAGGCAATAACTGAAATAAGATGCTCAAAGACATGGAACAGAGCAGAAATTTTACAACAATTAATACATACCCACAGCAAGAGTCTTTATCAGACTTTTGTAATCGTTGATTTCCTTAGTATATTCCAAAGGTTGTTGCAAATTCAGCACAGTCTGTAAAGTTGTCCAAAAAAGAAAGGTCATTGAATCATCAGTCAAAAAAAACAATTCCAATTTGTATTAGATTTAACCTCAGAAAAAAAATACAGTCATTTTATAAGTAGGATGCAACTAAACACCTCACACATTTTGTTAACAAGCAAAGCTTAAAAAAATTATCTATCTGCCCATGACTAAGAAACTAGCTATGGTTTTCATAACCTACCGAGGCTATTTGGAGAAATTTGATCTAGACATATAAGGTCAACAAAATCAATTTGAGCATACTTTTGTGATTTTCTGAAGAAAGAGGAGTGCAGTCAGCCACAGAAAAAAAAATGGTACTGCTACCTCCATGAAAGAAACATTCACATAGCGTACCTGTAATGGGACTTCAAGCTTCATTCTCAGATTCGGTTGTTCCTTCCCTTCCTCGCCTTCTTCAAGCAACTATAGAGTGAGAGGAGTAAGGTGGACCATATCAGCAAGAAAACGTAAGGAGATAGCACTCATGTTTCTGTGGGGATTGGGAGTGAAGGACCTAAGGAGCACAGGGCAATAATGTGCCCCTTCATTGCAAGATTATCACATACTCCCTTTGTCCCTTTTTAGGTGTCGCTATGATATTCATGGTGGTCGAACTTTCTTAACTTTGACTATGTATGTATAAAAATATTAGCAACATTTATATCTTCAAATAAGTTTGTTATGAAAATAGATTCAATGATGTATCTAATGCTACTAATTATGTACCATAAATATTAAATTTTATTATATATTTGGTCAAAGTTAAGTACGTTTGACTTCTCGGGAAGTGAGAACGACAGTTATAAAGGGACGGAAAGAGTATTCAATTTCCTTGAGCTTATAATGAGTATTATAGTTGCAATGTAACAGTATATTTTCTCTATATGTTTTCAACCCACATTTCTTCAACCAGTAATTTTTGAAATTAGATTCTGCAGTGTAGCAGCATCTAACGCATGCGCCCATGTTTCCATGTCCTCAGCTGATAAATTAGGCAAAGGTTTTAAAACGTAATCGACCGAAAGAATCACAAAACATGTTGTATACCTGAGGGATTGTTCGTTTCAACGTCCTGAACTTCCCAACGAATGCATCCAATATGCGCCCCTGATCATTTCAAGTAATAAGTATAGTTGATTAGGAAAAAGTAAAATTACTGACATACTATTATGGAAGTCACTCCTTACCAATAAAACCCGTGCTTCATCCATGCTTTGCTGGTCAACACCTTTTTGATATATGGGCTCAACCTAAAGCAAAAGGTAGGGACTTACTAGTACTGATTTAGTTAACACTAGTGCCTAGTTTTACAGATATATATTTTATGATTTTATACTCACATACTGATATACATATTAGAGAAGGAAAAGAATTTCAAAATCATAAACTGCACCTAACTGAATTAATCCTACTTTGACTAATATAAAGAATTTCAGAATAGCAAATGTACCAGGTTCAGCATCAAGCGGGCAGATGTCGTATGAATTATAAGGGTTAAAGAAGAATCGTGCATATTCCGAGAGAACAAATAGATAATCCGTGACAACTGCAATAAGTCAGCAGCAACATGATCAACACCAAGGCATAATAATACTGACAAAGTGGAACTATGTATGCCTTTAAAGAGATATTTATCTTCTAAGCATCACAGCATCATTGAAGTGACTAATTAGTTGCATAATATTGTATCCATGAAAGTCATATAGTAGCTCATATAGTATCCATGTAAGTCATATAGTAGCTCAACAACAGGCAGAGATCTGACAAGGCACCTAGCTTTAATAAGAAATCAGATGCCTAATACATGTCTCAGCCATAATACTGTTTGGTATGGTCTGATGTCTGCAATGAAGAAACCAGATAACAGATCCGCTTGCCGAGGTTAAGTGATGCATCTATCCTAAAATTCCCATAGGATGTGTTTGGGTATATGGGGCAGGGGAGGGGGACACAAAATTGACAGCTGTACATGCAAATTCAACAACTAGAATGCTACCCCAAATCTGTAAGCAATATAAATGATACAAGAGACAAGTTTAACCTGTGGAAGAGAAATATCTTCTCGAACATAATGCACCAATTCAGCAAGAAGGGTGTAAGCAAGAGGTCTTAAAGTTTCGATGCAAACTCGACCTGTGCCAATCAGAACCCTGACAACACCAAAAGTAAGGTGTCAGACATGGCTAGAAACTAAGAGTTAAGGGGGTGTTTGGTTGGAGGTAGTAAAGTTTAACACGTACTGTAGCACATTTGTAACTATAGTAATTAGTGTCCAATCATGGACTAATTAGGCTTAAAAAATAGTCTCGCAAATTATTCTCTAGCTGTGTTTTTAGCTTCGTAAATAGTCTATATTTAATACTTCATGCATGTGTCCAAACATTCGATGTGATAGGGAGTAAAGTTTAATAGGGGGAACCAAACAGGGCCTAATACATGTAGAATAATAAATGCTACAAGACCAGTAAAGGGAAATAATACATAACTATCATAGGAAATGATAAGACAGAGCCTCATGAAGGGATAATTCTTTTGCTAATTACAATTCCACAGTAAGTTTTTTTAAACTACAACTAAAATAGATTGATTTCAAATAGATACAAATCAGGGAAAGGCTGTGTTTTTAAACAAGTTCATTTACTCCCTTTGAACTGTCACACAAGTGGTTTTAAGTATGGGGGTTATTTGAACTGGTTTTAATTGTGTGAAAGCCAACTTATTTCATTGTTGATGGTGAAAATTGGACTCATCATATTTCAGGCAAAAAAATAGACCTTGTTCATTGTCATGTGTTGTTCACCTTTGTAATACCCATTAGATCAGCGGAGAAAATCTTATTAACTTTTCTAGGCGTTCTTTATATTAGGATTATTCAGCCTACCAAAAGTAACTAAGAAATAACGAAACACCATGAAAAAGAAGGGGAAAGGGGATGAAATGAGTTGATCACAGGTCAAAATGAAGCACTTTGCAAAGTTAAGTAGTTTATCAATTACACATCACAAAATAAGTACACGGTATCAGGAAATCAAGATGTGGCCATATCAAACTTAATCTGAATGAGATCCCAGAAATAGCACATTTGAAAACAAACTAGAAAATTTTGATCACATGATTGCTGGCAAAAGAAGAATGATTTACCTTTCATCAAGAAGTGTGTCGATCAAGGGGAACAACCCTCGCTTGTACTCGGTGTTTAGAACTTGTTTCAGACCAACTAATAGCTCCTGAAATTCAGTGTAAGAGATAAAGATATTAGCATTTCCAAAGTAACACTCATATAGTTTGATGATTTCAACAAAGCACCAGGTCAAATCTTGCCTTTCTAATGGAGACAGAATCAGGAGGACACGTAACAAGCAAGTTCACAATGCTCTTGCATATGCTTTCTTCATATGACTTTATGTAATCTGCATTGCTCTTCAGGAGGTACGTCAGGAATGACAAGGTCTGCAAACAAAATCATCAATCCATCATGAACTTGAAAGAAAAGGCAACCAAAAACAAAATCAAAAGACCTACCTTGACTTGTGCACCCTTTAAATCATTGAAGGGTGTCTTAAGGTGTGGTGGCACCTTGTCGGGACCCTTGATAGAGATGGCCGCCACCATGAGTGGCAACAAGTGTGGGATATTTGTCTGCACAAGCTTTGCATACAACTGGAAGAGAAACATCACAACAAGAGGGCTCTCTGTGACTATCTTGAAGGACCGTGTGCTCGGGTTGAGTTGACCACCACCAGGCACTTGCATCGTGACTGGAGCATCAGCAGTGGGGTCCAAATGCTGCATGGGCATGGACGCAGCCATACTGGCACTTGTGTTGGGATTTTCAAAGAAGTAGCTAACAGTTGTGGGAAATTTATGGTATATGTTAACCACAAAGTCAAGAAATGGCTGCACCTCCGCCTCGACAGTAGGGCGGAAGTTACGGAGGAGGTCAAACACAATTCGGATGGCAAGGAGAGCATTGTCCTCATTGTCCTGTGTCAGCACACGGAGAGAAAGCTTGAGCAAATCCTGCACAAATGGTCTGAGCACCTCGCTGTGTGGAAGGCGGTTGAGTATCTCGATCACAACATTCCGTAGCTTGTGCTCAGCATTCTCTGTGGCCTGTGGCTTAGTGTAAGTGGTGAGAATTGCTGAGAAGGCTCTGAAGTAGCAGCGAAGAAAGTTGAGGTAGTCTGGAGTGTGTGTCATCTCCAGGCTGTCCCGAACTTCCATGGCAAGCTGCAGTCGGACTTGCACAGCTGCAGAGTATTAGAGCAAACGATCAGATCAGACCATTCAGCTAGATAAACCATTATGGTTTGAAGCAAAGGTTGTTAGTGAGTGATTATTTTGCAAGACGAGGTTTATTGTTTAAGCAAAATTCACAAAACAAAGTGCGGGAGTAAGCAGTGAGCTCGAAAGGGGAGGGGGTGCCAGAGCACTGCTGCATAAAAAGTATGTTCATTCCCGCCTTCCGAGAAACATAAAGAAGAGCAGGTACACTCCATAAGTCGCCCCGCTACAGAACAGAGCCAGCCAGCCAGGAAAATCCTTCAAAATGCAAAATTGGGCAGGCAATCGAAGTTGTTCTTGAAATACGACGTTGAAGGCTACGCACATTTAAATGGATTCAACAGTAAACGTCTTTGAAAATGTGAACGAAAGTGGCTATCTGGATGAGAAATTCAGTGTACATAGGAAGCAAGAAGTTGCAGACATCATCAGTTAAGGAAAAACACCAGCCGCAGCAACACACTACAACAGTGGACAAAGATGCTTTGATGCAGTCCTTCCACCGGTGTGAAATTCAGACAGAAAAAAATTAATTACTATGCGATATAGTAACAAGAGGAAACAGCGAGAAGCATCTAATGTCCTTCAATCAAACGACAGAAAATTCTCAAGAGCTCAAACAAACCCCAATGGGAAAGAAATCAGACGGCTGGGAATTCACCGGCGAAGCTGACGCCGAGAAAAAAAAAACGCAATGGGAAGGAAATCGGGACAGGGGAGGGGATCACGGGACGCACGGAGGTCGGGCTCGAGGAGCCGCTGCGAGTGCTGCTCCATGTTGCCGCTGTTGATGGGCGCCATGGCGGGCGCCCCGCCCGTGCGCGTCCGGCTCCAACCCTACCGCGCCAGGGCTTAGGGTTTTGGAGATCGGCGCCGGAAGAGCGCGCCGCGAGCTGGCGGAGGAGCGGAGGGCCGAACGGAGGAGTGCGGGGGCGGTGGCGGGAGGCGCTGGCTCGGTTCCCCGGACGCGAATGGCTCCCCCGTGTTGGGAAGGAGGAGGAGGGTCTCTCGCGCTCGCGAGCGAGCCGGGGGTTTGGGGTGGGGGAGAGACGGGGACGGACTCGGAGGAAGACGAGGGTGATGGGCCTCGAGCTTATACGAGCCTCGCGGCAAGGGCAAGGGCAGGGCGGTTCAGCTTGTGCGCGGGGAGCGGAGACTGCCAGTGTGGGTTGGGTTGAGTCGGGTCAACTCCGCCACGGGCGCTTGGGTGCGTGACGCCGTGGGCCCGTGACTGGCTGCACGGGTCCGGTGTCCGAGTTGCGGCTGATCCGAGGGACGTTTCGGCCTGAAGGTGTCGCTTTTTTTTTTTTTGAAAAGTCTATATTACGGAAATCTGTTTTTTTTTTCTGGATCCCTTCACTTTTAAAACCAGTTCGTTTTACCACTTTCACCGGTTATAAACGGTTTTTAAAGGTGATTTTGTTTTTTATTTATTTTAGATTTTAGATTAATCTTTAAAAAATCATAATAAATCGCACATAAAATTCTATTTTGTTAGACTCCATATAAGTAGATCTACACAGTGAATATATAATATAGTATACTTTAGTAAAAAAATATTATAGCTTTAGGTTTATGGCTTTCGATAATTAATTCATAACTGCATATGGACCAATTGTGATAAATAAGATTTTTAACAAGCAGTGCAATAAAAAA
>Ga0182004_10002369_pt1 | contig 14593 bp, 10 predicted proteins | sample Sormic07211540_1_FD_120479 | JGI IMG/M metagenome (GOLD analysis project Ga0182004, IMG submission 120479) | Endophyte microbial communities from Sorghum bicolor roots, Mead, Nebraska, USA - 072115-40_1 MetaG | ecosystem: Host-associated > Plants > Roots > Unclassified | place: USA: Nebraska...
ATCAAAAGATTCGTCTCGTGATTTACAGCTAAACTGTGTAATTAGTTTTTATTTTCGTCTATATTTAATGTTTCATGCATGTGCCACAAGATTCGATGTGACGGGAAATCTTGAAAACTTTTTTGTTTTCAGAGTGAACTAAACAAGGCCATGGTAAAAAAAAAAAAAAAAGACACCCTTGGCAGTTTCTTCTGCTCCTGTGTCCTGTGTCCACATGAACACACACCGGTCTGCGTGGAGGAGAACGCATTGCGAGGGGAGCAGCCAGCCAACTGCTTCAGCAGACGCCCCTTCCCCAATCCCGGAACAGGCCGGAGACGTGCAGGTGCAGGGAAACCGGCGCAGGCAGCAAAGCCAAAAGTGCAGCACCAATGCATGCTTGCTGCAAGAGCTTCCGGTGCTGTTCCTCCATGTTTCCTGTGCTGTTCCTCCATTGCATTGGGTCTTGGACTCCTGGGAACGCATGCCATAGCTCCGCCTCTGCTCGCTCGCACAAGAGCCAGCCATTCTCGTCATGTGACTCTGAAAGAAGCCCAGCCTGCCGAGTGGCTAGTGCAGAAAAGGTCCAATGCTTGCTGCTCGCACTGTGATTTGTGAAAGGGACAGATGCAAGCAAGTGCGACGGCACTGGTATAGGAGGTGAGGTGTGAGAGGCCCAAGAAGCCTAGCTTTGGTGTTGTACTCTTGCGCTTGCAGCTACCCTACCCAGTACACAGGGCAGAAGCAGCAACCTTCCAAACAGGCAACAGCAAACCGGAGTGAGTGAGAGAGTAGAGAGAATTCAAAAGATGGAAGCCAGCTTCATACGCTTGGCAGCTTCTGCTGTGTTCCTGCTTCTGCTTGCTTACATTACATTACAACATGTAGGATACTAGTACCACAAGTGCAAAATTTTACTCATCAAGAATGTCACTTCACAATGCATCACTAAAACTAGCAACAGATTTGCGCAAATGAAAAACAGACAGCAGCTAGCACAGAATAAAGTGAGATTTTCTCAAAAGAGTACTACCGCAAAGGCAAAGGGCCGTGTAGCGTTTGAACCGGAAAGGACCACAGGCAGACCGGTGAGTAGTGAGCTATATACAGTATATATAAGGCTGTGCAGCAGCTCCTGTTTTTAACCTGAAACGATGGTCTGTAAGCTGTAACGTTCCAATTCCAAAGCTCTCAGCTTTGAAGCTGCCGCAGGACTGGTCAACACAGAGCCACTCTTCTCTTCTGCCTTGTGCCTTGGCGAGGACGAAGCCGGGTTAAAGGTGGGATGGCGTTCTTGTTTGGAGCCTAGCTTCTGGTCTGTTTTGCAAGGGAGATTAGCTAGCTTCAATCAGGCTGTCTGTGCACTAACATTCTCTAAGATGCTACCCGGCCACTCATATTCCTTGGACAGGCTGGAGAAAGAGTTTTTTTTTTCTTTCCTTCCTTGTTTTTTTGGATGTCAGTATCTTCCTTCTGTTTGGTAATAACATCACAAGCTAATACTGTATATAGTACTGGTAGAAGTAGACACTAGACAAGATACCACATCTGTCAACTTAAAATTTAAGCTCTGCCTGTTGACCAAACAAAAAACTGAAATTAGACTATATATCTGAAGAATTTTATTTCATTACAGCATTACAGGGATGTTGCATGTTGACCCACTGCTGCTGAAAGATGCCAACTACGTACAGTAGAGTACTACCCTTTTGCTTTACCGGACAGCGACTACAGTCTCTAGCTAGTCTTTGTGCCTTTGTGTACATGCATGCTCTAGCTCTAGCTTCCCTGAAGTTAGATAGATAGAATAGATGTGCTGAAGGTCCTGAGATTTTTCCTGGAAAGTCATTGAGATAAGATAAGCCTCTTTGTCTTTGGGCATGCATGCATGCATCCAAGCGCAAGGCAGATCTGCTGCTAATACGATGATGCGTTCGCCGCTTTCCGTGGCAAAACGCAACGACTTTAGCCGACCCTTTCTTCTCCTGTTCTCCAGCACCTTACATCTGAGGAAAAAAAAGCTCGGTTGTCTTGCTCATTACTCCCGTCACTTTCACCAGATATATGCATACAAAATGTAATAGCTACTAGTAATTGCTCGTTTCCACTTTCTAGCCAATTATAAGAAAAAACCAGAACCATATATGAGGCCTGTGAGTGTCAGCAGCTTGTGTCATTGTGTGTGAGAGACAGGCAACAGCCAACAGGGCAGGAAAGCAATAGCCAAGGACCACCAACAAATTGCTGGATGTGTGGTTTTGCAAACAGTCAAGGACCACCAACAAATTTCCGCAATTTGCGTGGTCCATGCGATTCAGTACGTCTACCAACGCACGCCGTACTGTAGTGGCGGGAGCAGCAGGCCGGAGTTGGTGTTGGTATTCTGTCTTCTCAAGATAAACGCTCCTGATTAGTTGTTGTTCAGACATGGGCTGCATCTATCTACTGAAACGATGTTTTACAGCCTCATTCAGGACTTGTTCAGTTAGCAAAATTTTGGTTTTTTTGGCTACTGTAGCACTTTCGTTTTTATTTGACAAACATTGTCCAATTACGGAGTACCTAGGCTCAAAAGATTCATCTCACAAATTTCAGGTAAACTGTGTAATTAATTTTTATTTTTATCTTTATTTAATGCTCCATGCATGTGAACAAAGATTCGATGTGACAGGGAATCTTGAAAATTTTTGCGAACTAAACAAGGCCTCATTTGTTTGTTCGTTCATTGGTTGGGCAACGACTCACAATCAGTCACGTGTCTATCAGTCTATCCATGGAAAATTGAAAATGTGCCTCTACTACTAAATTGGCCGGCGCAGAAAACTAATTAAAGAGGAATTAACTTATTTGGCTTCCTAGAAAGAAAGGAAGCAAGTCTTTTACAAGTGTCAATGGAAAATGAGGGTCATAGGACCACCACCACCACACACACACAAATTCTCCTGGAGAGTAGTCAAATGAGACGTCCCTCTCCTGGAGATTATGACTGGGAATGATGAGGTCGCCTGCTATTTGATGTTATCTCTGCACAAAGGGGTCAGGGATATGCTAGAGAAAGGAGCCAAAGAAAAAAAAAAGACACAAGTTTCCTTTGAAGTGCATTTTGCAGGGATTTCAGAGCTTTGTGTTTGGCAGGCATGATTGGTTTTCAAGTGCTGCGGCACAACTTCTTCTAGGCCATCGATTGCACCCTTGCCTCACAAATGCTTACATTTTAATATGCACTAGTACTCACAAAAACAAACAGCTTAGTAGTTTATTGAAATCGAAATGGCAACCTGGACGGTTTTTTTTACAATATAAAAAACTATAAACTCAAATACTAGGGTCCTAAAGATTCAACACGTGTTTGAAGCAGCAGTGTGACTCCCCTCGGAACCTGCTCCATGAATGGAATGGCCTCGGATTCCGGCTCCAGAAAACAGGGTGGGCACCTCGATCGATGTCGTCCGTCGTGCGCCCCCCCCGCCGCCCCGCCCGCGTGAGACCGGCCACCCCACGGCGCGGCTGCGGCCGGCGACGGCGTGGTTCCTCCACCGGCACGCCGGTACGGCGGGAAAAGGCGACGGCGGCACGCACGCCACAGGCAGCACACGTGCGCGGCGCATGGCGGCATCACCTTTGCTCGGTTCCGTGAAACTGACGCTGCGCGCGGCCATTTTTGTATCTGTAGTGTTGATAGAAAAAAAAAAGCAAATGAACGAACGCGCGCACGCACGCGACGTCGTACTCGTACGCGCACGACGACACGACACCACGGGCGGGCGGCTCGTATTTTATTCTCGTCGCCGCACGGCGCCGGCCGCCCCGCCGGCATGGGAACAGCGACAGGAGCTGCGCCGGGGCATCACTCCCTCGATTCTCCTCTTGGGAAAGGTCGAAGGGTGACCAAACCAGCACACCGACAGTGACATTTCTGGGTGCTGGAGTGTCCGTCCGGCCGGTCGTCCCCGGTCCGGTTTTGGACTTTGGAGCACTACGGCAGTCCACTCATGCTGAATCATCGACGTGTTGGGATCGGATCGGACTCATCGGACACAAAAAAAAAAAAAACAAAACAATGTGGGCACTTTGTAGTTTCGAATTCGGACGTTTTCGGCGCGCCTTGGCAACACAAGCTACAGCTAGGATTGTTGCCGTCAACGCGGGCGGGCGACAGAGATTCTAATTCCACAACCCATGTACAGTACAGTATGACGCTTGGCAGTTGGCAGGCCGGCGGATGGTGGTGCTGCGGTGTCCAGGACGACGTGAGCGGGCGTGAGAAGGTAAGCGACAAAACGGCTGCTGCCGCTGCCGATGGAGCGCTGTCCCTGTCGCTCTCCCTCCCGGCCACCTCTCCTCCCGTCCACTTGTAGCCTTGTCTAACCGAGCGCGGCCGGGATGTTGGCTGCGTCTGCCGGGTCACCGTCGTCGCCCTCGGCCGTCGCCGCCCGCGTCGCGCGCTTGGTTGCGTTGCTTCTTCGTGCCGCATCCGGCAGCCAGACCGTGCGTGACCCATGCATGCAACAGCGTGGCCAGCAGTGCCGTACAGCGCCCTGCTCCTACATGCACGCAGTCATGCGGACGCACTAGTCATGTGGCCAGAAGCCCCATGTATAGCTTTTGAATGGACCAAGGCAATGGGACAGTAGCCCCATGTACCTCTATTTTTATCTGACCCGTCCCAGTGCCTCCGTGCGCGAAGAAGAAGCCACTACCACCAACGGCGGCACGTACGTACCACAGGTCTGGCCTTCACAAGCTTCGCTTCCATGACAGACCTGCTCCCTTGGACTGCAAATCGAATTGAACTGTGCACATGCATGTGTGAGTTGTGACTCTTCTCTTGCTCTCCCTCGTGACCTCGTCTCCACAGTAGGTTTGGTGTTTGATTTCTCCAGTGCTCTTCTACTACAGTAGTTTTTGTAGTACAACAGTTACTAGTGATGATGCATTAGCTATAGTTTAACAGTCGTAATAGGCCTTGATTAATTTCCAAAAAAATTTGCAAAATTTTTCAAATTTTTCGTTACATCGAATCTTGCGGAACGAATTGCACAATCCTACCCGTAATTTGCGAGACGAATCTTTTAAATTTATTTACTTCATGATTGGACAATTTTTATCAAATAAAAACGAATTTACTACAATGTTTATTTTGCCAAAAGTTTTGAAACTGAACAAGGCCATAATCATTGCCGCAACAAACGCAAAACTGGACGGGACTTCACAGGACAGCTTAACAGCATGCCTCCCCACGTCTCGCGCTCGTGGCGTCGCGTGTTGCCGCCGTGTGCGGCCGGCCGCCGGCATCCAAGCTTGGAGGTACAGTACGTACGGAATACTAGCAGTAGCCAGGGTAGCCCCAACGTGCCTAGGGTTACCGAAAGCGGGACAAAGCAAATTCCGCTGTTTGATGCGGACAATGCAAAGTGTAACTCGTGGCCACTTCAGAAGTATTTTGATTAGTCTCACTTCAGTAGTTATACTGTACCATATAGTACTATCATTAAAGTATGCTCGCCGCATAGCTTAAGTCTATCCTCAATAAAAATTTCATAACTAAATTTCCAACATACTTTGTCATGAAACTTCGTCATGACTAAGTATTAATATTTTGGAAACATTACAAGAGAGTTTCATATACTCCCATAAAATTTTTCTCATTTCTCTTTATATAAATAAGGTGTCACATCAGTATATTTAATATATATAAAACTCTAATAAAACTTCGTTAAGACTCGCCTAACTAACTAACAAACTCCCTGGTCAGTGGTCACCTAAGTGGTGGTGTGGTGACTTTTCAAGCGTGAACGAAAATATCTCGGACGCCCTAATTGGCTCCGCAGCGCTCGTGCACAGTAAAGCTCCTACTACGAGTATGATATGATAGACCAAGAGCATTAACAAATGTTCTAGGCCGGGAAATAAAAGGACAACTTTGTAGCAACATCAACATCACGCTTCTTTCTTCAATCAGACACCACTACAACTATTCTGAAAGCTGCTTACTACAATTTTCTTTTGAATGCCAGATGGAGCTAGCACTGTTTGTCAACTATAGCCCACCACGTGCTTCCTCTCTATAAAATTTAGATGTTATTTTGGACAAAGTTTAAGTCAAACATTAATAATATAAATCATTAATAACGTTTTAAATTATTGAATTTGCGAATATGAAAATTATATAAATAGATTTATCTTAAAAAATGCTTTCATAAAAATATACATATATCATTTTTTATAAATATTTTTATAAAAATAAAAGGTCAAAGTTATGTTTTGAAGACCGTATTGTTGTCCTCAATGACATCTAAATCTTATACGTAGGGAGTACTAACGTAGTACTTGGCTGTGTAGGCTATAGGCCTCTGTTAGCATAAGCCTTGATTATTACTCTCTGCTCCTTTTTTTTTTAAAAAAAAAGGTTAGTCTCTGATCATTTCCCTACCTTGAATACTGTCAGTTTTTTGCATGTTGCTCCACTACACTATTTGACCAACAGATGTGAACCACAAAATAGGGGCGCGGGTGGAAATTCCACAGGACAGGGCAGGGGGTGGCCTTGCCTTTTATCTGTCGCCGGATCCAAGCGGCCGGCCGGACCGCCGGACAGGAAACAGATCGCGTCGATGGCACGTACTCCGTACTTACTACACATTCACACATGCCTGGACCCGCAACCCCTGCCATTTTGACTCGGCGGACGGTGTGCGGCAGCAGCGGGTGGTGCTGTGGTGGTACGAATCAATACTACAGTACAATGCAGCCAACACGAGGCCGAGGCCTCCTCCTCCGCCGCGGGCCGACCGGGCGGGGCCGCCGCGGCGTCAGCACACAGCGCTCCGCGGCTCGGGATGGCTTTAGCTTGTTCCGCACTCAAAGCCGCCCCCGTCCCGAGCACGGACAGGCACACGGCCCCGGAGTGGCAGCCGGCAGCGTACGGGAGCACGTGCGTAACGTGTGCGCGCGCCCGCCTAGGAAACAGTGGTCGGCACACCTGGCCACCACGGCCCCGGGGCCGCGACGGCGACGCCGCTTGACCACTCGCTCGCACGGTCGGCCAGCCCGGCGTCTCCTCTCCTCTGCCGGACTCCCCCTCCCGTCTCCACTGCCGTCCAGCGCACAGCCAACTAGGCGCCACGACAAGACGACACGAGTGTGAAAAACGAAACGGACCGGACCGGACCGGGGTGTTTTCTCTGCTGCTGCGACGGCCGACGGCGTCGTGGACTCGTGGCGTGGGTGGGGCGCGGGGCCGCTCCAACATTCTGCGCCGCGCCGCCCGTGCCTTGCCGTCGCGTCGCGTCGCGTCGCTTGCTTGGCACGCCGCGCGATCGGACGCCGCTGACGGTGACGGCTGACGCTGACGAATCCACTGTGCAAGAGTGCAGCCCCGGTGCTGACTGGCGCGCAGCAGGCAGCCTTGGGAGGCACAACACAACTCGCCGCAGGGCATGCAGACGAGACCAACGGGGGAGAGACACGAGGGCGATACAGGGCACAGCCGACGGGACGTGATCGTGACAGACTGGTCTTCCCTTCTTCCACGAGATCACCAACAGCGTCCGTCGTACACTACCGCGGACTCTTCTCGTTGCTAGCGGCGTGTCCCGACCCAACCTGTCTGTCTGTGTCACCCACAGCCAAACCAGCGTCGCCGTCGCCGTCCGCCGACGACGTGGCAGCCACGGTGGTGGCCCTGGACCGTTTGTTTCCTCGACGACGCGGCTGGCAGCACGTCCATGCCTCGTTTCGTAAAGTTGTCTTTTCGGCGGGGGCCGAGGCGCTCTCTCTCTCGCGCGCGCGCGCGCGCGGGGCGTCGGCGACGTCAACGTCCGCCACGCCGCTCCGGCGCTCCGCTCCCATCCTGCTGCTCCCATCGCGAGCGGCGATGGCGAGAAAAAGACAAGGGAGGATATATTCCGACCAAACCGGCTGCACTGGTCCATGGTAAAGCTGCACCTGCAGCACGGCACGGCGACGTCGTCCTTGGTGCTGCTGCGGACCTGCCCCTGCGCAGGCACCAGGCATCAGGCAGGCGATCAACAAGATACCCGAACCAAAGGGCGGTGGACCGTGGATGGATGGATCACGGATGGATGGACATGGAGGAGCCACCGTCAGCCGTCGGCCGTGGGACGGACGGGAGGGGGAGGCCCGGCCGGGGTGCTGGACAGAAAGGGACGACAGAGAAAGGAGGTGGAGAATTCCCCGTCTCCTTCCTAAAAGGCGAGCACCACCGCACGGCGGCCTCCATCGGCCGGCCGATGCCGATCTCGTCCCCCATGCTTCATTCCTTCCTTCCAAAAGAAAGGAGGCACCACCAGGCACGCCGTCTTTCCATGTATCCTTCCTGCTTCCCCTGCAACGCAGACGCTAGTGTGCTGCCTTTCGCTCCGACGTGGCTGCCGGTGAACAAAGTTTTGGCCAGTACGTGTAGTAGAGTTCCTCTGTTTGTCTGCCCACTTTTGAATTTTGAACGGGAGTGCATCCGTCCATGCACGCTTACGTAGGAGCACAGTACAAACGGGGCGTTCTGTCCTGGCCGCCGTGCAAGCAAAGGTGGTCAAAAGAGTCCAAGTGGGGAGAGAAAGAGGGGGGATTTGCAGGCGAGGCCACGCACGGTGGCAGAGCCAGCCAGCCGATGGCACGGCGGCATGCAGCCACGGTCGCTACCCTCTCTCAAGCTCTGCTCTGCCCACGAGAAAAAAGGGGCAGGTCGGTTTAACTACCCAAAGCAAAGCCATGCCTTTTCCTGTCTTTGTCGCCGGCCGCCGCGACGAACACCTCGGCTCGCCGGAGCACGGCCACGCCTCGCCGATTTCTCGACCGCTCGTCGGCCGCCGTGCCCTCGGTGCCTCGAGCCGCGACGCACGACGGAAACCCCGCTGCCCGGCGCCAGTTTCAACGCGAAGGGAAAAAAAACAAAACAAAAAACGCAGCAGCCAGTCATCAGGCAGGGACGGGGGTTAAATGTGCCGGTGCCGCAGCGAGATCCTGCCAGCGACCACGACCGACTCCGGCATTTACTGCAGCAGCGTACGGCCTCGGGGCCGCGCAACAATCGCGGGCCGTATCGGGAACCAACCCGCGCGCCGTCCGTCGCCCGCCGTCGAGCTCGCGTCGTCTCGTGCCACCAGTCACCACCCACCCACCGGTCCACGGCGGCAGGGAGAGGAGGCGTCAGACAGAAGCAGAGACAAACACGTTCCTGCTGAGCAAACGAATCGCTAATTACTCATAGCTTCATTAATTCTCGCCGATTACTGATAACTCGGTAACCCGGCCAAGGACTCACTTCTTCTTCCTCCTTGGCGGGGGGATGGTGCCCGGCACACATGGCAGCAGTGGCGGCGCCGGCGGCCACAACACTACGCTGCCGAGCCGGACACTTCTTTATCTCAACTTACGCTAAAAAAGAATACAGCAACTAGAAAATAAAAACAACAAGAACGGAAACAAAATTGGCCGGACTAGCTAGGCGAATCCGGTGCGCAGAGAGAGAGAGAGAGTTGGCGGGGCAGGCGGGAGAGCTAGACGACGGGAAGCGGGTCGATCTGGAACAGGTCGGTGATGTCTTGGAAGAAGTCGTCCACCTGCTGCCACCTCCCCGGCGACGCCGGCTCCGCGTCGGACGGCCACTCCTCGGGGCTCCCCGCGGGGATCGACGGCGCCAGCGACAGCGGCTCCTCGGGGATGTCCGCGAGGAAGTCAAGCGATGGCTCCGGGAAGTCCGCGAGCAGGTCGAAGTCGGTGTAGAGAGGCGGGAACTCGCCGCCGAAACAGTCGTCGGCGGAGGAGAACGGGCAGCCGAACACGCTGCTGGTGCCGCCGCCGGTTGACTCGTCGGTCTCTGGGGCCGACGCTGCTGGGATTGCCGGTGCCGGAGAAGTCGTCGGTTTCTTGGCGGCCGCCTTGGTGCAGGTGTCGTCGGCGACAGCGGAGGGCGGGAATGAGCGGAGCACGGAGGTCGGGGAGGCCGCCGCCGCGTGGGACTCCTCGCCGGAGTCGTACGAGGTGGCGGACGAGGAGGCGTTCTTGGACGCCGCCGGTGCTGGTGCCGAGGCCGTCGCCGGCGGCTGCGGGAGGCGCTCGGCGACCTCGTCGGGGACGGGGACCGGCGCGTCGTCCACCTGCTCGAAGTTGGTGGTGGCGTCGGCCCCGCGCAGCTGGATGGCGGCCGAATCGTACACCTTGGCGGCCTCCTCGGCGGTGTCGAACGTGCCGAGCCACACCCGTACCCGCCGCCACGGGTCGCGGATCTCCGCCGCGTACTTGCCCCACGGCCGACGCCGCACGCCACGGAACCGGGGTTCCGCCGCGGCGCCGTCGGACTTCCTCTTCCGCCCGGGGAGGACCAGCCTGGTGGTGGTCCTCTCCCCAGCCGCGCCCGCCATCGCGGCAGCCGAGGACGCCCCGGCCCTCCCGGCCGGGGCCTCCTCCTTCACCGCCCGCTCCAGGCGGATCTCCTGCACGTAGCGCTTCACCCTCCTCCGCGCGACGGCGTCCTCCTCCGCCTCGTCGCTGGACGAGTCGGTCGCGTCGTAGTCGTCGCAGAAGACGCGCACAGTCCTGGGCCCCGGAACGGCGGAGCCCGCCGCCGCTTCCCTCCCCTTGGCCGCCGCCGGCGCCACCTCCACCGCTCGGGAGGTGACCTCGACGTGCTCCGTCCGCCTCACCGCCACGAACATCTCCTCCTCCATAGGCCACATCACTCCGCTCGCATTTGACTTCGGCACCAAGCTTGTCCTCCTCCTAAAACCCCTCAAGAACCCTCTTCCAAGGCTTCCGGAAGGCGATGGCACGGCCACCCAACTTCCTACGCCACCGGAAACCACTCCTCTCTCCCGAAAGCCCCGGCGGACAAGCTCGCGGCTTTCGGAGGTGGAGGCGAGGCGCCGGCCGGATGGGGTGTGGTGGGGTGGGGGGTGGTGTCTCTGGCACCGCCTGGCCCTGGACTGCTGCTCTGCGTGCGTGCTTGATGCGCTCGCTGTCGCTGTTTTTTTGTTGCTGCTGGTAGGCTGAGAGCACCGGAGTCCGCCCCACTTTTATAGCATCCGCGAGCCCATTTCGGGAAACCCGGATTTTTGTTTACTCCTCCAATTTTTATTTTATTTTATTTTTTTGCTCGCTTTCCTGCGTGCCTTTTCCTACTCCGGCCCTTTCACGCAAAATTTCCACCAAAAAGGACGTTGTTTCAAATTTCGAAAGTGTAGTCGAAAAATGGCGAAAAGTGAATGCTCTCGCCTGGCTTGCTGGCTGCCTGTTTTACAGCAGGCAGTAAAACAGATCGACGTACTACTCGTAACCACCTGGCCCCGTACGTTTTACTTTCCCCACCAAAACACAGGCCGCACAGGCAGGCAGGCAGTAATTCCCCTGCAAAGGACCCACCTGTAAATGACAGCAGAGCGGGGGTATCCAACGGTACCGGGTCGTATCCCCAAACTGGACCCACCTGCAAGCGACGCGGAGATTCTAGCGGCGGCCGACGTGCGGGAGAGCGGAGCGCTCCAGCCCGCCGCATCCCGCGCGTGGCCACTGGATGTGCGCCGCGTGTGCGACGACCCCACGTGTCAGGGACGGTCACGTGAGCCGGACTGACCGCGGGTGGGGTTAAACTGTGGTCAAATCTTTGGGGGTGGGGAAAGGCCGCGCGGCGTGCAGGTTCTTTTTTTTTTCCTCCTCTTCTTTTTTCACCGCGGCCAACCGGCCGCTCCTGTCCAGTCCAGTCAGGGAACGTGCAGTAATTTCGGGATTCACGGGATGGTGATGTCACGCGTGGTTTTTTGGTTGGAGATATTTTTGCCGGGGTTTTTTTCCTGCTGATGGAACTGTTAAGCTGATCCTAATCTTTTCAGTTGGGTCCCTCTGGTGGTCTCCCTCAGCCTCGAAACATCAAGCGGCTGCTTGCGTGCCAAGGCAAATGGGAGCCTACCCACCTACCCCGGCAGTGATTTTTTTTTGGCCCCCCTTTGTTTTGAATTTGAAATGGGTGCTTTTTCGTTTGCAAGCTTAGAAACTGAATGCTACTATTGAGCATAAATAAAATCTAAAAAAAATCACAGGATTTGATTTTCTCCGATCTTAGAGATACACACATGCTATGTCATAAATACAGTTGGCACATAATGTCGAAACTGATCTTTGCTGGCGTGCTTATGTTCTGGCGACATATGAGGCATACTAGAAGGTGTGGTGGGTAGATATTTTTTTATTTACAGCTTTGCACCGTTGTGCAAGCTGAAAATGCCAAAAATTTATGGTTAGATATATTATCTACACACTCGCTCATTGATGAACAAGAGCGGGAGAAACTTTAAAAACGGAAAATTCGAGCAACCAACACGCATTACTGGCTTCTTCATTTGAATTTTAAAATGTGAAAGCAACTATTTGTACCCAAGTTAAAAGTAACGTGTAAGTTCTATTTTGAGTAGACAAAGAAAATCATACCCTCGGAGTAACAACATATTGATATGGTAATCAACGATAACTAAAGCACCATGTTGACAACCAGGTACACCAATAAATTGTATAATCAATTTTCAAATCTAAAATGATTTTTGTGTTTATATAAACATATGAAAATGCAAGAGAATCATGGTAAGTAATAATCAAGAAAGCTATTAATAAAGTGAGCCAGTAACCACTAAAGACAACTCATCGTTCAAATTTAACTTTGCTGCTTGCCTAATACATGAATTAGATGAGGCAACTAGAACCTCCCATATGGAAAGAATCTATGGTTTTTGTGAAGGGGTGATAAAGCTATGCTAGATAAAACAATTATCAAGATGTAATAACCTAACAAGTTTTGGGATACGCAAATTACCAAACATTTTTTTAGCACCATAATATTTCATATTTCATTGTATGCAAACGAAGAAACTAAGCTCGTTAAAAGAAAATAACTATTTTGCCTAATCCTCCCCTCATCACAATTTTTTGCACAATGTTGTGCAACCATACCCTTCCTTGTTCTCAAGAAACACGCCTCGGTAATCAAGTTAATGCCTAAAAAACATGATTGGCCAAAGTTATTGATTTTCAATGTCTTTTGGAAACAAGTTAAAAAGGAACTATTGTGAGGCTATTACATTTTGCTCAAGGTTCAATTATTATGATGTAATCATTTATCTGTGTGCATACTGAATTATTGTTAAGGAAAAGATATGGAAGTTTTCTCTTCGACTCCGTTGGTTTACAAAAAGGCAAGTTGATTAGAAATACTTTTTCATACATAGGATACCGTAGCATTCAGTTGTCACAGTAAGTTATGGTTCAAGCCCCATTGACAGCTGGTTCATGGTTGTGTTAGTTTGACGTAATGGGCTATCCTATGTGTGCAGAATTACTATAAAGGAATCTATATGACAGTTTTCATTCGACGGTTTGGCATTATGTATTATTTTTGCAAATGAAAAATGGTAGGTCAAATAGAAACGTGTTTCGATGCATTAGATACTACAACATTGGGTTGGCATAGTAAGTGTCATTTAGTCAGTTGGAGCCAGCCACATCATCACATGTAATTTGTTTGGTGGTTAGTTTTGTCGTTGCCGAGTAGGTTTGGATCCACCTAGTCGAATTAGATGGGCATGATTCTAAGAGATTAAGCGCCAAAATGAAAATCTTCTCCAAATCAGCACTAGGATTGGCATAATATTACAAGATATGGTTCAATCATGTGCCTCCTAGTTCTCATGAAACACACATTAATCTATTCACACGAGGTGTCATGAGTCCATGACTTGTAAAATAACTCTATAAAAATATTAAATAGAAATCGGCAAAACACTAGAATTGTTGTGGATTCTTTGGTTTCTTTATAATGATGGTGTTGGTGAGACTTGGTCAGTTTGCTTGTGCGAGCTTAATTTCTGTTTAGAAATTGATGTAAAAAATCTGATCAACCTAAAGTTGTTTCACAAGTCGATTTGAAAAGTTACACCAATAGGCCAATTCTTAGGTACACGGTTTTGGTATCTTGGATTATGTAGAAGCGTATTGATATGCTAAACAACGCTTGGTTAGCTGGAACCGACTACGTTGTCATATGTAAAATTGTTTTGCTGTGTTTTTGTCTTCAGTAAGTACCATGTCGTGGATCCATCCAAGCAACACAGCTTGTTAAGTCGTATCTCTAGAACTTACACCCTAATCATGGAGGTTTTTGTTACTATGATATTTTTGCAAATCATTAGATCTCAACTGCATTTGTCTTTGCAGTTCCCATTGATGTGCCTTGGATCCTTCCAAGCAATACAACTAGTTAAGTTGCATCTATAGGACTCACACCCTAATTATGGAGACTTTTGTCGCTATGGTATTGTTTGCAAACCGTTAGATCTCAACTGCATTTGTCTTTGCGCTTCCCATAGATGAAATGTGGATGTAGATTTGATGGCAACACCCTTGCTCTCTTTGTATCACGAAGAGTTGTACTAATAATAAGTTAGCAACAGGGAACCATTAGAGAAAGTTGTGTAGAAGATACGTTGGAATTGATGGATAAATATTGATTCGAGAGTACTAGACGATGAACATTTCAGTGAAAAGTAAAAAGTTGTTCGAGATGTGTATTACACCCATGCCCTAGTCGCATACAATGTTCTCTCATCCTCAC
>Ga0182004_10002370_pt1 | contig 14581 bp, 5 predicted proteins | sample Sormic07211540_1_FD_120479 | JGI IMG/M metagenome (GOLD analysis project Ga0182004, IMG submission 120479) | Endophyte microbial communities from Sorghum bicolor roots, Mead, Nebraska, USA - 072115-40_1 MetaG | ecosystem: Host-associated > Plants > Roots > Unclassified | place: USA: Nebraska...
CATAGTCAAAAACTAATGATGGTTTAAATGGAAGAGATCGTGTGGTTGCTCATCTGCCTACCAGTGTGAGACACGAAAGGACAACACATGCGTTACTTGGGAGAATATGAAACAAAAATTCTGAGAAAAACTCACTTGTTGTCCTGATAAATAGGTTTAGTGGTGAGATGGGCAGTGCAAGAGGTAGGAGACGAAGTGCATGACGTGCAGTGGCTAATAATAAGTGACCTATCGGTGGAAGGCTGGAAGCCAGGCCCTCTCAATGCCGTGATTACAACTAATCACTATCAAACACTAGGATATGTTGGAAATAAAAGTAATTTAGCGATACCTAGATTAATTTTGACAACCAGAAAAAAATCAACAATACGTATCACAGATATATAAATCAAGACTAGCATTATGATCTGAGACAAAGTCATAGTATCTAGTGCTAGCAACAGAAAAGGATGCGAGAATGAACAACAAACAGAAGATACACATCCTTACAGTGGGGTTGTCAGCGCGGAGGAAGAAGAAAGAGACCATCGATGGAGATCGGCGAACGCCGGGCGTAGAGGGAAGAAAACGTCCAGCGAGCAGTTGCGATGGCGCTTTCCAAAAAACTGATACGCCCCCTACCCCGTGCAGGGACGCGATGAGACGTAGGCTTCAGAGCTTGCTCTCCCCGACACTGATGGCATGTCGGTGACGGGATGGGGAAGACGGCGGCAGCGCAGCAATGTGGCGAGGAAGAGATGAATCTCCTGGTACTGAGGACAACGTCTCGCCCCATATTTATACACGCGTCGCTGTGCAGCTTAGGAAAGCAATTGGCCGCTGAATCACAGCGTTATGGTAATTACATGTTGTTTGTGCACTTACCATAATACGAGAATAATTGTTTACCAAATAGACTAACGTAATTTTCTCCATGCATGCAAAAAAACATAGTGGCAAAAGGAAGTCGCGCACCCGCAAGGGTCGGAGTGGGAAATCGCCGGACCATTCACGCGCATGTTGTCTGCACACATCCATTAGCCCCGCCCGGCGTGGCAAGGTGAGGCGCGTCCTTTTCCTCTCTCCAATAGCTTCAACAAGATAGAGATAGCTCAACTAAGTTGGCCTCACTCCTTTTAAAGTAGCAAGGTAAGACTAAAGTTCTCCACCTTTTTGTATATACATGCATATGTGAGTGGGTCTTTGAGATTTATTTGAAATTATTTGGCCCATGGCTCAAACATCTAACAGGATAACCACCAGCAAGGGTTGGGATTAAAAGGCTGACGTGGCACTCTCTAGTCTATATCTATATTTATACCTCTATAAATATACCTAATATAATAAAAAATTAAATTGTGAAAATTTTAGTTCACCATATCTTTATATGTCCACCAGATATTAGGTTATGTATATGACTATGATTACAATTAATCAAACATTGTGTGTGTGCGCCTCTCAGGAGGAGGCTGGTCTTTCCCAAAAACGGAACAAAATCATTCGGCAAGAGACCTATGTACGCAGATACGTTGCTGCTATCTTGTCGGGCATGTATAGGAACACGAGACCTAACCGAAATCATGTGCAAGCTCTTTTCTTTGACGCACGTACACCCAAAGCAAGCGACGGGATGCACTTAGCATTTGGGATATAATCCTTTTATCCAGGCGTGATGCAGCTGGACTCTTTCTCCTTGCTTCTGCTAGGCGTACGGATACACATTGGCATTGTTTGTAAGTCATATTATGGAAGGACATAGATGTGTTGGAGGCGATTGATTGGTTCGGAGTAGGAGATAGCCATACCAGCATGTCCTCCTAGCATATGCGTCCGGATGACGCTATACCTTTTCACCCATTGCAACACACGGGCACTTTTACCAGTAAAGATAGAATGAGGCTGCAGGATTTATCTTTAAGAGCATCAACAGGTATATGTGATGGTTTAAGGTTATGTTTTGCAACTGTTTTTTTCAGCTGTTTTCGATTTAGAGGAAATAATAGTATAGATATAAAATAGAAAAAATTGGAACTGAATCTAGAAGAAGCCTCGGTCACTAGGCCATTGCGAATGTGGTGTCTTTGAGTCCAAATCCTATTCCACATCGATGGATCAATGCTTCCTTTTGATTTTTGATTTTTTTTCTCTCTTCAAGTTCAAGTTCTAGACTTTCTAGTTTGTTTTCGAGTCCGATATTACTAGCCATGGACAAGTCAGTGCTGCACCTACACGTTTACTGCATGTTTGGCTAGGCAATATAATATTGTAACATCCCGGTCCAGAGTTTAATAGAATTAATATGATACTCATACCAATAAGTTGCAACTTCCTTTCCGAAAGCTATCTCCAAAGAACTCTAAAGTTAAACGTACTTGACCTAGAGAAATTTAGGGATGAGTGACCGACCGGAAAGTATTTTCCAGGTGCACATGAGTGAGGACAAAGTGTGTCGAAAAGACTAGTGTTGGTTTGTAGGGGCTGGATTATTTCTATTTATATGCATGTATATACTGTATATAGGAAATGCTATCTCCCTTATATCTATATAATTAACAAAAAATGCTCGCGAAGGGATCAAAAGGCAAGAGGATCCCACTGTTTTTCAAATTGTATGATTAAAGAGGTTTCCACACTTCAATAACTAGAACTCATTTATTTACTTATGTTTAAAAAAAGAAACCTAGGGATCCATCAATAACAATATAGTTGTGCATTATTTGACTTGTAATGCTACATTTATTATTTCTATGTTTATTTATTATAGAAAAAATCCAAAACTACCTAAGTGAATAAACAAACACACAAATAGGGGGAGAATACAAACTCAGATACTAGGTACCATTTTCCCATCACCTTTCTATAAATATTACATATTGTTTTTCCGTTGCAATGCATGAGCATGTTTGCTAGTATCTTTAATATTAGATATATGAGATATATATAGATATTGATAAAGATTATGTAGTATATGAATATAAATATATAGATATAGATTTTTAATATATATTAGTACGAGATAAATATAGATATATTGTTGTGTTTTCTCCGCTCAAGACATCAACTCTGTTAGTTAATTCCTAATGGAAAAAAGACTAACATAAACAAAAAAATGCTATTTTAATTATTCGACAAGACCTAAGATAATTATCTTATTAATTACGGAGTAGATGAGGAAAAATAGACCGGAACCTTTTTTGCCTTACCAGGACACCGACCGAGGAGGTCTGGCTCTCGTGTGTGTGTGTGTATAGAGAGAGAGAGAGAGAGAGAATATACTCCTCTATTGCTAATTTAACCAGTCGCTGTAGCTGAAGGTTCGTGATCTTGCTGATAAACTCACGCACGCACATCACCACACAAAACATCCTCCTAAGGCCCAGTTTGTTTGTTTTTTTGGTCCCGGAACGGGCCGTTTCGGGCCGTTGTTCCGGGTGGAGCGGAGACGCTTGACTGGAGTACCGCTAGGAATCAAACCTGGCCTGGCCACTGCCGAACAAGCGCTAAGAATACGGCACTGTTTAGTTTCTCACTTAGAAAAAAAAACAAATCTTTCGACATATATATAGAGCATTAAATCTAGATAAAAAATTAATTGTATAGTTTAGTTATAAATCATGAGATAAAATTTTTTAAGTCTAATTAGTCTATAATTAGTCATAACTACTATAGTAACCAACATGTGCTAATGATGGATTAATTAGACTTAATAAATTTATCTCGAAGTTTCAGACGAACTATGTAATTTGTATTTTTATTAGTATCTGAAAATCTCTTTTGACATCCTTTCAACATATTTGATGTGTCACTTAGATGTTTTCTTTTCGCGAACTAAACAAGACCTAAGCATATATATATGGATTATTGGAGGAACATCTTTTTTTTCTCAATTTTTTCCCAATCTTTTATTGTACTACGTATATATGGGGCATGCACGGTGCAGTGGACATAGCCACGGCATGCCTAAGGTCAACGTGCTCCCTCTCTCTCTCGCACGTGCATGCAGAGTCGGATGATGCAATCGTGGCCTTGTTTAGTTATAAAACTTTTTGCAAAATGAATACACTTTCATTTGTATTTGTCAAATATTGTTTAATTATGGACTAACTAGACTTAAAAGATTTGTCTCGCAAATTACAGGTAAACTGTGTAATTAGTTATTTTTTACATATATATTTAATGCTCCATGCATATGCTATAAAATTTGATGTGACAGAAAATCTAAAAAATTTTCAAAATTTTTTAAGAACTATAAATAAGGCCCATGAACTTTTTCAATCCACCGAAGACACTACAACGAACTCTGTTTCTCTCTCCAGACATCCCGGACGTAGGAAACCGAATCCAACGGATTGTTTCCAGGAATGGAAAAAGAAAAAACAGAGAGTTCCTGTGGTTACCTAGGGTCTATTGGATTTTTCTTGCTAAATTTTAGTCAGTTAAAACTATTTTAGCTACTCTTGAGTGATTAATGACACTAAACTATTTTAGCTCTTTTTTTAGTTAGTGTATTTGGAAGTTTAGTCAGTAAAGTGACTAAAGTTTAGGTAGCTAAAATTTAAGAAGGGAAAAACAATCTCACTCGAGTTGTGCACCACGCTTTCCACTTGGTATGTGAAGAGAGTGTGTTTGATTGGACGATGGAATTGTATCATATATTCTACTCACTCTGTCCTAAATTAAGTGTTATTTTTTATTTTCGTGTCACAAGTTTAACTTAATTTGTAGAAAATACGTGCAACATTTGTATTTTTAAATAAATTTATTAAAAAACTAGATTTAAATATATTTCCAATGATATTAATTATGTAACATAAATATTAATATTTTTAATATATATTTAATCAAAGTTATTTCTCGAGAAGTGAGAATGACAGTTATTTTGGGACAAAGAGAGTAGATGAGAAGACGAGCACATCGAGTGAAATCATATTTTTTTGAAAAAAAAGAATCTTTAGTGGAGTAGCATGAGTGGAAGAAAAAAACTAAGATGTTAGGCCTTGTTTACTTCCACTCAAAAACTCAAAATTTTTCAAGATTCTTCGTCACATCGAATCGCATGCATGGAGTATTAAATATAGACAAAAATAAAAACTAATTGCACAGTTTAGTCGTTATTTACGAGACGAATCTTTTGAGCCTAGTTAGTCTATGGTAATAATTACCACAAACAAACGAAAATACTATAAGGTCGCAAATTTTTTTCCTTCACGACTAAACACGGCCTTAGTATTTAGGATGCAGTCTATAGTACAAACATATATCGGTTGGGCCTGCCTCAACAATGAAGCCCGCCAATTTGGTCACATATGAGCGAACGTAGGGTATGTACTTATATTTGCACCAACGGAGCCAAGCTGGTACAACACACATGTGACAAACCTAAGAGCAATTTGAGCTCAACCCGCAAATCAGGGCATCTAGATTTGATTTGATGGTTCCCCTCGTTTTGTAGGATCTAGCTCTTTGCATCGGCTATAGCAAAAGCCCTCAAATATTTTATATATATATATATATATATATATATATAGGGTGTGCCCGCCGTTGGGTGGTGGATGGGCATTGCAATGGTGATTGTTGTTGTGAGTGTCGCGATGGTGGCCGACACCATGGAATCCATGCTAGTGAGGAAGGGGACGTTGTCGGGATTGTGATGCGGGGCAGGAGGAGGGTCAACAGTGAGGAAGCATTACTCCCCGACAACGCAAGGGATGGACCCTTACGGGTTGGGCTTTTAGCATCCCTCCAAACCCCCATGGAAAACTAGGACCGAGGGAGAGATTTGAGGAGGGGCTCAAATTTGAGGGCTCTAGTATGGGGCCTACTAGGAGATTGTTTTTTTTTTTGGCTTTAGCCCTTAATTTTGGTTCTGAAGACTCAAGTAGGGCCCTATTATAGTTGCTCATTGCTCTTACACCTTCTCTTTAGGAATCTACGCACGGCCCAATGCAAGGAGATTGACGTGCGGGAACCAAACACGCCCTTATAGATAAAATCCATATGTACTCATTCGGTCCCCATTTAGAGATTAGACCTATCTATATTTGAGTATTGATATTCAAGGGGTGTTTGAAACTGTTTCACTCTATGTTTTTCCAGCTCCACTCCATATTTTTTTTAGCCAGACATAGGTTCAACTCCATGCACTCTGCTCAAGGGGAAAAAGTTGGAGTTCTAACAGCACCAAGGGGTGCTCCACATACTCTTAAGTTTTTTAAAGCTGCTCTATGGTGAAGTTTGTGAACCAGAATTTGTGAAGCAGTCCCAAACACATTCTCAATGTCTAATACTAAACTAAATCTATTTGATACTTAGATATAGTCCCTTAGTCCTATTATAATATAAAGGATCCGCGATTCAAATCTTTTATCAAAAGATAAGGTATTTTAATCATCAACCTCATCTCTCCTGTGTCTTTTGACAAGAGAGTTTTATCTAGATGAAACTCATTTCTTCTCTATCTCTTTCTAAATACACCGCCATGTCATAAAAACCTATGTGGTAATCTATTTAATACAAATGAAACTTACATAAAACTTTCATTGAGATTGACCTTATTTTGACTATTGGATCCTTAAGTACAAGACAAGAGGAGTACACATATAATGTCTGACGTCATTCGTATCTTACCATCCGTATTGGAATACAGATTTGGAAAAAGGTATCTCTACTTGATAGAGCATCTCCAATAGTTTGGTAAAACTCACTTGTCAAATATTGTGATTTGACAAGTCGCTAAAACATATGACAAGTGAGATTTTCTTCTGTCTCCACTAGTTTGCCAATTGGCCTTGCTAAACTTAAAAAGAAGACCCACAACCAACAACCAAATCAACTAATCTGCTGGATAGCAAGTTTAACAAATATGGGCGCGCGGTGCTGCTGGATGGCAAGTTGCCAAAAGATGGCAACCCATTTACCAAACTATTGGAGTGATTATTTTCTAGTTTTGCCAAATTAACAATAAATAGCAAGTTCATTTAAAAAATGTTGGAGATGCTCTATATCTATATTGGAGATGTTTGTACCCACTAGAGGGTGGTTATGCTACTACGTGTCGTGTGGAGGGTTGATGTGCAAATTAAAAAGCCAGTGCCTATATAAAGCTGTCACATCTCACATCACAACGAAGAAGAAGATGAAGTAGGTGCAATCAAAAGAGGATCTTTGACCTTGTTGCGGTGTTGCCATATTCAGGTACTACCGTGAGGATGGAAATACATCATCAGATATTTAGTAGGCACCCACAAGATAGTTTTTTATTTCATTACACCTATCAAGATATTTGTATACTAGTGGAAACTTGCCATTTTTAATTATGTATGTAGTTATGCACATGCGCAGCTGCAAAGAGAGTGTTTGTACACTTGTACGCAATATCATCTCTTCATCAGGGGATCTATACATACACCCATGACCATGTGTATAGGATTGAGTGCAAAAGATTGGAACATATACGAGTACTTTGCAACAACTGTATCCTATAATAAAAAATTAAAAATGTACTTTAGTCATAACTTGTTTACTAAAATAGATTTCATGTTAAATTGAATCTACAAAAAAAACTACAAAATTCTTCTTTTTATGGGTCGTAAACCTTTTAGGGTAACAAAAAAGTTGACGTCAGTAGAAAAAAAGTCCTATAGAGAAAAATGTTCTAGCTTAATAAGAATCCTATAGAGGAAACATGCATGTCATTTATCCTTATAGAATAAAACAAGATTATCATATATAATAGAATTTTTATAGCGGAAGTTGATGGGTCTACACACATGGGTGTCAAAAAGATAACTTGTGCGTAAGCAGACCCAAGATAACTTGATCGATATCAATGCATTTTCAAAATTCCTTTGTCTAAGTGAGCAAGATATCTTTGATACCAAACCATATGAATTTCATATTGCCTCATTTGCCACTTGTATTTGCTTGCACTGTCATTTCCTCAATTATGCACTAATGATTCATCCTTCAATATTGATCAATACCAATGAACATCAACCTTTTTTCATTCATGCAAACAAGCCACCATTGGGGCTAATTAATAGCCATTGTAACCTTCTCTCTTTTGCCTTCTCACTTTGCTCACCATTTCTTCAATTTGAGAAATGACAAAGGTTTGATACTATTATTTGCAATGAAACATATATCCAAGGTGCACCAAACTCGTTAGTACTTTAATAGCTCTACCATTCAACAACAAATATCTACTAGGAGGCCTAGATGAACTTTCATTATCTCAAGATCAAGTATAGATCATCATCCATTGGCGAGTGACTCTTGTGCAATTTGTTCTATTTGCATATCTCATTGAAAGATTGTTCCATCAATGTAACCTGAACACAGGTTGTCTATGGATGAGAAGTGTAACATGAACATAGTTCTATTTTCACTACTTTTATGAAGGTGGGCACATTGATATTCTTCTATTAGTATGCCATGTGGGGCATTTTCTAATGTTAAAGGCAATATGGAGTTTGTTCAATTCAAAAGTCTCCTACAAAGATTGTTCCACCGGTATCTCCTTATGTATAAGTTTTCAATCGGCAAGTGCCTTGTAGATACCATTCTATTATTTACTATATTTTGAATGTACATGTAGATATTTTTTCTATTGGAAGGTGTCACATAGTGATTTCACCTATGTATGCGAGGTGTGGATATTCCATTGGTATGCACTATGTAGAGGTTTTCTTTCAGCATGTGCTATGTAAAAGATCATGTTGGATTGCATTCACTACCTTCATAACATGGGCGCATGGATATCCTTGTACTATGCGAGAGTCATGGTGATCGTTCCATTATTATTTGTCTTATGGAGTTGATTCTAGTGGCTAGCTGTTGGTAAAGATCTTTCCATTAGTACATATACAACATAAAGGTTGTTTGTCGGTAGGTGCCACTTGGGGGTCATTCTATTGGCAAGTGTCATGTATAGATCAATCCATTGACAAGTGACTTATGTAATTTTGTTCTGTATGTGGATCTCATGCGAGGATCATTTTGTCTCTACATGCTATATAGTTTGTCCAACACTAAGCATTGCTTGGAGATCAATCTGTCATTCACTATTCTAGGTGTTGGATGCGTAGATATTCTTGTATTTGTTAAGTGTCATCTAATGATTTGTCCCGCTAGCGAGTGTCATATAGAGTTTGTTCGATTAATAACATTTAGTTGTCTATTGATAAGAGCCGCATGGAGATCATCAATCTATTGGTAGGTGGTGCATGGATCTCACTCCACTAGTTAGCACCATGTTAAACATTTGTGGTTTGATAAGTAAGTGGCACATGGAGATCATGCATTTGGTAGGGACGCATGACTAGAGGTCTATTGGTTACCAATATGTGCAATACAACACCTTGACGGTTGGTTCATTATAGATACCCTTTTACATCTATATCTAATTAAAAAATAAAATCAAAAGATAGGCAATTTTAAAGCCTAGAGATAGATTCATGACAGTTGGATTCAATTAAAAATTAAAACTTAATGGAAGAAGTTTCTAATAAAATCTCACATATATGATCATATCTTAACTATGAGGTTTAATCACAAAGATATTCAAATTTATACGCAAACTTATGTACTCTCTCTATTCTGAATCATCTAGATACATTACTTTTAGTATGTATCTAGACATATTCTATAGCTAAGTGCATAACAAAATATATGAATATAGAAAAACCAAACATCTTATACTTCACAATGGAGGGAGTAACAAAATATGCGACCTATAGTCTGAATGCTGGTTGTCTATGGAGAAGTGTAACATGAACATAGTTCTATTTTTGCTACGTTTATGAAGGTGGGTACATTGGTATTCTTCTTTTAGTATGTCATATGGGGCATTTCCTAATGTTAAAGGCAATAATTTGTTCGATTCAAAAGTCTCCTACGAACATTATTGTTCCACCGGTATATCTGATATGTATAGTTTTCAATCGTCAAGTGCCTCATAGAGACCATTCAATTATTTACTATATTTTGAATGTACATGTAGATATTTTTCTATTGGTAGGTGTAATATAGTGATTTCACCATTGGTAGGTGAGGTGTGGACATTCCATTGATATGCACTATATAAAGGTTTTCTTTCAACATGTGTTGTGTAAAGATCATGTTGTTTTGCATTCACTACCTTTGTAACATGGGCACATGGATATCCATGTACTATGTGAGAGTCATGGTGGTCGTTCTATTGTTATGTGTCTTAGGGAGTTGATTCTATTAGCTAGATGTAGGTAAAGATCTTTCCATTAGCACATACTACATAAAGTTTGTTTGTCGGCATGTGACACTTGGAGATCATTCTATTGGCAAGTGTCATATATAGATCAATTCATTGGCAAGTGACATATGTAGTTTTGTATCTGCGGATCTCATGCGAAGATCATTTTATCTCTACATGCTATACATGTTGTCTCACAGTAAGTGTTGCTTAGAGATCGATATGTTCATTCACTATGCTAGGTGTTTGGACACATAGATATTTTTGTATTGTTAAATGTCATGTAATGATTTGTCCTGCTGACGAGCATCATATAGAGTTTGTTTGATCTAGCTGTCTATTATTGACAAGTGTTGTGTGGAGATAATCATTCTACTGGTAGGTGGTGCATGAATCTCACTCTGTTGGTTAGCACCATGTTAAACATTCGTGATTTGATTAGTAAGTGCCAATATGTATCTCATAGGTAGGCGTGGCTAGAGGTATATTGGTTATGTGCAATACAATACTTTGGCGGTTGCTTTGTTGTAGATACCCTTTACAGCTGTATCCAATAAAGAATTGAAATCAAAAGATAGATGTTTTTAAAGCCTAGGGATAGATTCATGGCAACTGGATTCAATTAAAAAATTAAAATCTAATGGAAGTCATTTCTAATAAAATCCCAAAGATATGATCATATCTTAACTATGAGACTTAATCACTAAGTTATTCAAATTTATACGCAAACTAATATACTCTCTTTGTTTCAAATCATCTAGATGCATTATTTATATCTAGACATATATTTAGCTAACTACATGACACAATCTACGAATGTAGAAAAACCAAACATCTTATACTTTGTTTTGACAAACACATCTTATACTTTGTAACAGAGGGAGTAACAAAAATGTGGCTTATAGTCTGAACATAGATTGTTTATGGAGAAGTGTAACATGAACATAGTTCTATTTTTCATTACTTTTATGAAGTGGGCACATTGATATTCTTGTATTAGTGTGTCATGTGGGCATTTTCTATGTTAAACACAATATGGAGTTTGTTCAATTCAAAAGCCTCCTACTAAGATTGTTCCACTAGTATCTCCTATATGTATAAAGTTTTCAATTGGCAAGTGCCTCGTAGAGACCATTCTACATGTAAATATTTTTCTATTGGTAGGTATCATACAATGATTTCACTGGTGGTATGTGAGGTGTGGACATTCTATTGGTATGCACTATGTAGAGGTTTTCTTTCAGCATGGGCTATGCGGAGATCATTTTGTTTTGCATTCACTACCTTTGTAACATGGGCGGATGGATATCCCTGTACTATGCAAGAGTCATGATGATCGTTCCATTTGAGTTGATTCTATTGGCTGGCTGTAGGTAAAGATTTTCCATTAGTACGTACTACATAAAGTTTGTTTGTCGGCAAGTGCCACTTGGATGTTGTTCTATTGGCAAGTGCCATGTATAGATCAACCATTGGCAAGTGACCTATGTAGTTTGTTCTTTTCTGCGAATCTCATGTGATGATCATTTTGCCTCTACATGCTATACAGGTTGTCTTACGGTAAGTGTTGTCTAGAGATCGATCTGTTATTCACTATCCTAGGTGACTGGATGTGTAGATATTCTTGCATTGTTAATTGCTCGATTAGTAAGATCTAGCTGTCTATTGACAAGTGCCGTGTGGAGATCATCATTCTCTACTCGTAGGTAGTGCATGGATCTTACTCCTCGGGTTAGCGCCATGTAAAACACTCATGGTTTGATAAGTAAGTGTCACATAGAGATCACACATTTGGCGGGCATGCGTGGCTAGAGGTCTATTGGTTACCAATGTGGAATACAACACTTTGACGGGTGGTTCATTGTAGATGCCCTTTTGCAGCTGTATCCAATTAAAAATCAAAAATAAAGGATAGATGATTTTGAAAGCTAGAGATAGATTCGCGACAACTGAATTCAATTAAAAAATATTAAAATATTATGGAAGATATTTTAAATATCCCAAAGATACGATTATATCTTAACTACAAGGCTTAATCACAAAGCTACTCAAATCTATACACAACTTTCCAAATCATCTAGATACATTATTTTTACTATGAATCTAGACATATTATATAGCTAAGTGCATGTAAAATCTACGAATGTAGAAGAACCAAACATCTTACAATTTAAAACTGAGAAAAAAATATGCGTTCTATAATGAAAAATAAAAATTACTTTTTTTAATAAAAAATAAAAAATTACTATAGTACAACGGTACAAATCATATATCACCTCGGCAGCAAGAAAAAGAAATCTGAAAAATCTTATAAGAGGCCCCTCCTCTCCCCTCCTCTCGTTGACACCAAAAAAATTAACAAAACCATTTCCGGAGGACGAAAAAAAAAAACCTCCAAAAGCCGAAAGAACTCCTTTCGCTCGAGGGGTGGGAAAGAAGCGGAAGGGGGAGAGGAGACGAGAGGAAACCCTCGCCTCCGGCACACGCCATGGTGGAGACTCGCCGGAGCTCCGCCGCCGCGGCCGCCGGGAAGCGCCCTTCCCCGTCGCCATCCTCTTCGTCCGTACCTCCCCCGAAGCGGCCCAAGGTGAGACCGTCGCCCCCCCACGGATCGAAGAATCTCGCGTCGTCGCCTCCCGATTTGACCTGTCGGCTAACCGATCTGAACCTTTGCCCCTGACCAGGCGGAGTCCCCGGGGTCACCGACGGCGTCCGCGCCCGGGAGGGCCGAGGAGGATTCCGTGGCGGGAGCGGCACCAGCGAGGAGCACCGGCTCGGCCGAGGACGCGGCGGCCGTGGCACAGAAAGGTGGGCGGCTTTCGGGTGTTTTGGGATCCTAGGGTTTGGTGGAGGCGGGTTTGGAATTGAGCTCATGGGGTTTTGATGTCTTGGTGCAGATCAAGGAGCGGATAAGCCTTGTTCTGCCGCCGCCGAGAGTTCGAAGAGGAGGAAGGAGCCGGAGCAACAGCAACCTGCAGCGCCATGGGCGAAGCTACTCTCCCAGTGCTCACAGGTGCGGTCACCTGATGGCAACCTGCCAGCATCCGATTATTGGATAATCTTGGTGTATACGCTGTAGGAGTCGAAGTTAAAGATCACAATTTTTATGCTGGGTTTCGTAAAGATTCAATTTTTAAGACGTTAGGGATGAAATTTTGCTCTTTGGATGGCAACTTGATGTTTGGCTAGATTATTTAGTACGGAGTATTATTAGTCTTGCTGTTTAGAGCTTGGTTCTGAGTACAGCTAGGCAGGGTTCTAAAAGGTGCTTTCGGGAGGAGGGAAAAAGGGGTAACAGTCGGCTTACTAGGTTGGGCATATTAGCTACCTTATATATACTGTTGTGCTCTTTCAGTCAGCATACTCTCATTAGAAACAGGGGGCAATCAATACTAGTTCCTTGCACTATTTGTTATGCCTACGCTTTTGATTGTCTTAGGTTGGGCATATTAGCTACCGTATATACTGTTTACTTGTGCTCTTTCAGTCAGCGTACTCTCATTAGAAGCAGGAGCCAATCAATACTAGTTCCTTGCACTATTTGTTATGCCTAGGCTTTTGATTGTGGGAATTTGCAATTCATGGTATCAGATTGCCTGGTTTGATGCTTAGCTCCATTTAGGGCCTACTTTTAGCTGTTCAATGGGCATCTGATTTGCGATCCATTGAAATTTCTTTTTTCTGTTCTGTAGCTTGTAGGGAACTTGTCCGACATAGCGGCTACCTGTTCTCACTACACGTTCATATGTTCAAGGTTTTGTCATCAGTTAATAAATATTCACATGTATCGTAGACATGTATATTTAAGGTTACCTAGTTGGCTGAATCCGATCTGTTTGAAATCACTGCTGTTTGTCTTCGTTGACAACTTGACATGTCTTTCTGCAATGTTGATATTCTGAACTTTTAGAAATCAGTATCCACTTGACGGGATGCATCTTTTGAATTCCTTTGCAATTACCACTGGATCTATTGGTGCTACTTTAACTATTTAGTAGTTGGTCAAGGCCTCACATTTAAAGTAGCTAGTAGGTCAATCTTTGTTGGTTGTTTTTTTTAGCATATATGTTTTTTCTGTCGATGTTTATGATTTCAGTTCATGATGTAGAAAAATGCATGAAACATTCTATTTGTAAATACTGATACAAAACATATTTATACTACAGACTCCTCACCATCCCATCAGTGTGGCTCAGTTTTCTGTTGGTCAAAGCAAAAGCTGCAATTTGTGGCTGAAAGACCAACCTGTTAGCAAAGTGCTTTGCAAGGTGCGGCGCCTTGAGGTATGTTCTTGTTTTTATGGTTCATATTCATTCCACAGGGTGCATGAACATTCTCAAGTTTTAGTCTGCAAGTACTTCATTGGCTTTGATG
>Ga0182004_10002371_pt1 | contig 14581 bp, 17 predicted proteins | sample Sormic07211540_1_FD_120479 | JGI IMG/M metagenome (GOLD analysis project Ga0182004, IMG submission 120479) | Endophyte microbial communities from Sorghum bicolor roots, Mead, Nebraska, USA - 072115-40_1 MetaG | ecosystem: Host-associated > Plants > Roots > Unclassified | place: USA: Nebraska...
TAGGGCCTTCTCTTGCCCGAACCAGGATAAATCTTTGTGTCTTCTTGCATCACCATCTGGGAAAGGGAGCACGCATACAAATTTACTCGTTGGTGTGACCCCCCGTGGGGAAAACACCGACATTGAGTGTGTGAACATGCTTCGCATGAGAAGGGCACCCTTCTTTAGATTGTGTAACTTGCTTAAGGAGAGAAAATTGCTAGCAGACAACATTAATTGTTGTGTAGAAGAGCAAATTGCAATGTTTCTACATATTGTGGGCCATAACCAACATTTTAGAGTCATAAGGTAAAACTAGAGGAGGTCTATAGAGACAGTCCACCACCATTTCAAAGAGATGTTGTATGCAATTGGTGAACTTATGCAAGATATGATTAGACCTTCATCCAATGACACACCCCTTAAGGTTAGCAATAGCCCAAGGTGGTATCCTTATTTGAAGGTAAATAAATTGTCATATAGATTTTATGATGTTGGTACTTGGGTTCATCTGACTCCACTATGTAATTTTGCATGCCATGTAGGACTGTGTTGGGGCAATAGATGGGACACATATCTATGCTAAAGTGTTGGCCAAGATCTAAGTTTCATTTAGGGGTAGGAAGCATCACCCCATACAAAATGTGCTTGTTGCAGTTGATTTTGAGTTGAAATTCACCTATGTGTTGGCTGGCTGGGAGGGATCAACACATGATGTAACCATTCTAGCTGATGCACTAGAGAGACATGGTGGGTTAAGGGTTGCACCAGATAACTAAGTGAATTGGGTAAAACATGTAATTACATACACATGAACCATGTCCATTGTTCTTTGAGGCAAGTTCTACTTAGTTGATGTTGGGTATGCATGTCGGCTAGGGTTTCTTCCTCCTTATCGAGGGACTAGGTACCATCTCAAAGAATTTGGTCCTAGTAACAACCCAACAAACTATAAGGAACTATTTAATTTGAGATACTCTAGTTTTAGAGTAATTGTTGAACATGCTTTTGGTGCTTTGAAGAATCAGTTTTGCATGATTGACAACAAACCCTTCCATCCATATAAGACATAAGTGAAGTTAGTACTTGCTTGTTGTATATTGCATAATTGGATCCTTGCTCATGGGGTTGATGAAGTAGTTTCTACTGAGTTCTCTTGGGTGTCAAATAATAACCCTCATTTGCCCTATGTCCATATGGATGACAATGTTGCTTGGGCTCTCAAGAGGGATGAATGGGCTACCCCACATGTAGGCTAATAAGGGTTCTTCTTGCATCTAGACCTATTTGTTGTAAGCTTTGCTCATTTATACTGTTGTAAGGACATAAGCTGTGATGACTCTTTATTTTATAAGTATGCTGAGATTATGGACATATGTTGTGATGACTACACTAGATCTGAGGCTTTGGACATATGCAATGATGATTTTTTATTTGTCTATAACTTGACCTATGATGAATCTTACACCAATGAAAGAGGTGGCTACTGTCTTCTTTTATTGCATCTTCTATTGTTGGCTCATCCATAGTTTATGCAATATTTGGGCCATTCTTAATTTGATGGTAAACTGTGGATGAGCTAGCAGATTTCATGGATGAGTTACCATATGATTATGATGGCAGCCACCAACAAAAAGTTTTAATTCAATGTCTGAGGCCACCTTAATCTGTCAATAAAGATTTCATGTGCTATGATGATTTCTGTTACTACTAATTTAAACTGAGGCAAGTAGGCATGTGCTATGACGATTTCCGTTACTGCAAATTTAAACTGAGGCAAGTAGACATGTGCTATAATGATTTCTGTTACTACTAATTTAAACTGAGGCAAGTAGGCATGTGCTATGATGACTTCTATTACTACCAATTTAAACTGAGGCAAGTAGGCATGTGTTATGGTGATTTCTTATTCTAAGTGGGGTCTGGTGCTGCAACTAGGCCATGGTTGAGGGGGACATGCCTGCTAATGAGCTTGTGTTTCCTCGAGTTGAGCTCAGTCAAGACACAAATGCTGTTGGGGGCCTTGGTGACAGCGAGCTTGCTACAGGGGATGTTGGTGCTAGGTTCACAATAGCACTACAAGTTCTAGCTCAGCAGAGGCCTAATTTGAGGTGGACTGACCCTATGTCTAGGTTTGTGCTACATATAACTTAGTTAAGATTTATTTAGCTTTATTCTTATTAAATATATGCTTTATCTATAACTAAGTTATACGTGATCCAATGAGTATAAAATTTTTACCAGTGTTCAAGCATACAATAATGAGTCCACCATAAAATTTTTACCACAATTGGACCATATGATCTACATATATGAATTATTTGAATTAATTACAGAAAAACATAGATTTAAAGCTATAGAAAAACTTTGTACTAAAGTATACTATATTATATAATCACTGTATAGATCTACTCATTAGAGTCCAACAAAATTGAATTGTTTATTTTATGATATTTCTATGATTTATTATTATTTTTTAAAATTTCAGCGATAATAAATAAAAAAAGACAAAACCACCCTATAAAACCACTTGAGGGGGTTATTTGACTGTTTTCAAAGTCCAGGGGGTAGAATATCCGGTTTTATAGTTTGGAGGATAAATTATTTCATCCTAGATAGTTTGGGGGGTTATGTAGACTTTTTCTAATTCTTTTAGACATGTCTATAATTCACAACTTATATAGAAAATATTCTTAATACTCCATGATATAAGTTAGTGCTACATAATACCGTATATGATTATTGTTTTATTTTTTAGACGAATTGGGCCTATTTTAGAGTTTAGAACAAGGCCTTATTTTTTGCTGGCACGGCCGCACGGCCCTAGGTCTGGTAAGGAAATGATTTCTTGGTGCATGGTATGGGCCTGTTTCTCTAAAATTAGATCTTGTTTGGATCCCAGCAAATTCCACAATCTAATTTAAGGAACTATAGTGAATCAAGAGCATCCCTTTGAGTTTGAGCTGCAGCTTCTAATATTTGTTTCTTCTTACGCTTTCTTGGGATGCCGACTCCTTGACTTTGCATGCAAATTAAAGTCAAGGAGTCGGCGTGGTGTGAATGGCCATGGCCTTACGTTGGACCGATACTCCAGCACAAACCACAAATTGTAGGCCTAGCCGCATCTTATTTTTTCTATTCAAGGATTAACTATTGCTAATTACTACTTTTAGTTTAAATTTGGAGACCCTGTAATTTTAAGGGCCCTGAACAGTTGTCCACTTCTTGGGATCTTATCCATGCAAAGTCAAGGAGTCGGCGTGGTGTAAATGGCCATGGGCCTTACGTTGGACCGATACTCCAGTTAACAAACCACAAATTGTGGGCCTAGCCGCATCTTATTTTTTCTATTCAAGGATTAACTATTGCTAATTACTACTTTTAGTTTAAATTGGGAGACCCTGTAATTTTGAGGGCCCTGAACAGTTGCCCACTTATTCCTGTAAATGTATGGGTCTGATAGTGATATCTAAACAGTCCACAACTTCATTATTCAACTTTCACAATCTCACATTCTCACTAGGTAAGACTTAAGAGAACCCAACTTCTACCAGCATGTGGAAGTTGGGATAGATCCCAAGTTCCCAACAGCACCCTTGCTTTGTGGAAGGGATCAAAGGAGCCCATGTAGTCAGTGGCAAAGCTAGCTCTCATCAGTATAAAGTTGAGTTTACAGATGCCTATTGTATCCAAGGTTTGAAATCTCTGGCTATATCTTCCACTAGGATTTAGCTAAAATTTCTCATGTACAATTTAGCTCTTAGCTGCCAGTACTATAGCCTATTTTCGGACATTGATAGCTAAATGCTTTAGCCGGCTATTTAAAACACTGATCGTAGAACGGTGTTTCATATTAGCTCATGTACTGTAAATTACAGTCCGTCAATCCATCTAAGCAATACTCTTCCTCAGTTTTCACTTGTTCTCCACCACTGCCCACTTGTTAGTGCAGGGCACGGAGACAGCGGTTCAGCCATAGATATATAAGCTAGGAAGGGCTGACGGCTGAGATTTGCTCGAAGTTACTAATTGAGCCGGTAATCCTATAGATGATTGTATGTTTGATTGTCTGATTGTCTTGTTTAGGTTCTAAAAAATAAATTTTAAAATTACCTATTACATCGAATTTTTGGACGTATGCATAAAGCATTAAATATAGATACAAAATAATTAATTGCATAATTTATCTGTAATTTGCGAGACAAATCTTTTTTCGCGAATTAAAAAGACCTCGGTCCCTCCTAAATTTTTTCTGACTCCGTCCCAGCGTCAGTGGCGACCACAGACATATTCATGTGGGAGCAGATAACCATACAGATGAACAACATGTCAGTTGGCCGCTGCAAATCTGGAACTCCTGCATGCATACACTGCGCAACTGGGGCCCCGGGGACCTCGGAGGGTTTCAATTTTGCGTCGATGCCGTTCATCATTCATGCAGCGGGATGCATCTGAGCATAGGAGTGAAAGACAGGCACTCCGAGCACGAGATCTCATCCATATCCATATCGGCATCGTCTGCAGTTTTTAGAGCACCAGAGTTTGCCGATTCGCTTGGACTCTCGCAGTCTTGCTCCATCAGTTGCTCCCCTTTGGAATTGGAATCACCACCCCTTCTTTTGGTGACTGCACGTCCGCTTACTCAGGCCGGCCGGCCGGTCCCTCTCGACGATGTCGTCTCAACGGGCCGCGCGCACCGGCGGAAAGGGAAGACCTCGCCGTGCCCGGCCGCCGCTGACTGGTCTGTGGTCTGTGGATGGAGCACGCGGAGTGCGGCAGGGCTAGCTGTACGTGCGGCACGCCGCAGCTCTGCTGTCACCACCGTTGTTCGGTGAGCTAGGGTGTGTGTGTGTGTGTGTTAGTTCCAAGGATTTTTTTTTTCCACTCCAGTGTCCATGTCAGTCACTGTGGGCGCTTTATTCTGCTTCCAAGTTGAGATTTGTGAAGACGGCTGTGGACAGGATCTCAACGGGTTGTCGAGGACAGCAACAGCTCAAGTGTGCCCATTCGGGAATATTTCTGTGGCCCTTCCTGCATGTTGGATAGCAATTGACAGCTGTACAATGTCGACAACTTGTACAATATGAAATTCTAAATACTTAGGGTAACACGCAAAACTAATTCCTATTTGCAGGTTCACTAACAACAACCCGCCTTACATCCTGTTATGGACTACACTCTAGAACACTACTAGTGAAAAGATCTTTAGAGACGAGTAGAAAGTGTTCGTAGAGGTGGTTGTTGTGTCTTTCTCTACCTCTGCATCTTTAACAATGTATATGATATTTTAGAGACTACTGCAGTCATCCCTAGAAATCAATTTTTAGAGACAGCTGCAAACACAAGCTACCTCTAGAAATGGATTTTTAAAGTGGTCGTTACTTCTAATTGCCTAAATCTGTTTTCCAGAAACGGCTATTACTTCAAGCCATCTTAGATTTAATCACTTCTGTCCTAAACAACCTGCTAGTAAAAATCATTCCCACGAGTAGTGATATACATGCAGTTTCACAACTAATGATATATTTTCCTGTTCATTCGTTGTGATGCATAGGAAACGGTATGCTACCTGCACCCTAGGACCAAGTGCCATCCACCATAGGAAAGTGCCATCCCTGCTCTTCATAAGTAACGTACTACTACTAGTGCAGCTAGTACACCTGCTGGCTGCTGCTATTGCTATTGCATGTCCCATTGATCTGCTATACACGTGAATACATATACGGATGCCATTTTTCGGTTGGATTCCTCCGGGGAAAGATAGGCAGGCTAGCTTTACCTCTGCACAATGCCGGACGGACACTCAACAATCGCCTCAAAATGCAAGCAGTTTCAGCTAGCGTTCAAAGCTCCAAAGTGGGAGGTCACCACACACGTTACAGCGAAAAAGACCAATCACTTGCTCACGTCCGGTTAGTAGACCGCAACAGGCCTTCAAAAGGTACGAGCTGGTCAGTCAGGTACCGGGAAAACCATTTAATTACTGTATAAAGAACGATCAGACTTACCATAATTGCATGGACCACAAAACCACTCACTGCTATTCTAAGCTCCCTGGTACAAATCTCAAAAGAAGATATCCCAGAGGTTTTACATGCTCCCACGCACAAGCCCACAAACCTAGCCAACGGAAAACCCAACATGCAATGTTTAGGAGTATGAGGCTGATGGAATTTTGAGTGGCCATTTCCATGTTGTACCACTGACATGTAGGTATAGATGAGGGCGGACTCACGTGTCAGCTACACATGAGTATCTCATGACAATCTTGCATCTTGGATCTACTTCTCGTAAAGATTTGAAGATCGATGCGCAATCTGGTGAAGGATTGCGCATTTCAAGTTTGTACTAGGAGGAACGAAGCACTTGTGACTATCATCATTTGACAACTATAATCAATCTACTGCTCTAGCATAGCACTCCTACGACAAGATATTACTATTTTATTAATATATATTATTATAACTTTAGATAAACTTGCGAGTGACGCATTTGTACTCTATAGTAAATTTTTAATACTCAGAGATCTCGAGATCGTACAGAATATGCAACAAGTACTACTAGGTTCACGGTGGTCGAAAAGATCCCCAACCTAGTAAATTTTCTTTTGAAGCTAGGAATTTAATATAGTTGCAAAATAATTAATATAGCAAATCAATGATATAGTTTATCATGTTTTAAGTTACTGTAAGCAACAACGCGATGCTATGCACACTTGTTCATGTGGCAATGGGAGAAAAACCACATGGCAGAGACGAAGTGTACCAATGCAAAGTGGCTTACCATCACACAAGACACTAGGAAGGGGCAAAAGTCCGGGGAATATTATTAGTAACCGGGGTTCAGGTTGCTTTATTTGGCTGCCTTTATTGAAGGATTAGCATGCTTTGTACTGGCTAGACATCTATTATGCTGATGAGAGGGTACCTGATATGCTATTTCTTCAAATTAGATTCGTACGGCTTTCTTATTGCTAGCTTACCGATTATTTATGCCGTAGGAGCCAAAAGTAGACCATTCTACAATTAGGCAACTTTCCCAAACCAACAAAGTTGGGACGTCAAAGCGAATTTACAAGATTAGTTTATAAAGTATAAAATGACGACAAGTTATGGCTCATTATTAGTTGCCATTTTTGTAGGTTAGCTTGCCATTTGGTTGCCACTTGTAACCTTCAGGTACGGGTACACACATGCATGATATATCACTATGGTTACCTGTGCTGATTTCTGTAAGGCATACTTATGTTTGTTCACGAACTAATGTTGGGAAGGACTCGGAGTTTCACAAGTGAATTGGGTGGCTATAATAAGGCCATGTTTAGATCTATGGGACTAACAACTAGTCTTGGCTTTCATCAAAAAAACAACTAGTCTTGGCAGTTTCTATTTATGGACTAATGGATTAACAATTAGTGTATGACTAGGGGATTAACAATAGTGTGCCTATTTGGATCCTTAGGGACCACTACCCCAACCAACTTTTTGGTGATGGCTAAAACCAATGGGGAAAGTAGGAAAAAGAACAGTCACATATGTCTATCTTTTTGTGACGATAACTGACGAAAGTCAAATATAACGGTATGTTAAGTCCCCGAAAAAGAGAAAAGTCAACCGATGGACCTCCGACCCATCGGTAACTGCTAGGCATCCGACACTTGGCAGGTACGAAGATGCTAGGCTGTATGCCTGTTCAAAGGGCATGCTACACCATCGGACACTCCTACGATCCTCAATATCAACACTACACCATCAATTAATGCACAATGTAATAGGAAAATGATTATTAGTTCATAGCTGTAGGGTTTTATTCTAAGAAGTTGCACAAGTTGTGTTGCTCTCACCTATTTTACAGATTATCAATATTTCTCTACGTAAAAGTATCTCAAATGATGAAACAGAGCACACCATTATGAAGAACTCGTCGAGACGATCGAAACAGACCTACCACTTGTCACATTTGGAGTTCCGACGATGGAGTTCTCGAATCATGCACCTAGGAATCTTCTAGAAGACACCGAAGTCATCACCAAGCAAGACGTTACAGGGACTAACATAACAATTTCCACAGCTTTGGTGAATTCTGTATTTTTTAGGGACTAAAACAGAAGAGTACGAAGGGATAAGGGTAAGGACATGAACTAAATCGTGTTGGAATAATGCAAGAATTGACGGAAAGCTTCTAGAGGACATGAGAAGATACGGGAACAAAGGCGGCGGCAGATGGCTGACAAGTGAGGTCGACCGGCCGCACCCCTCAGGCCGGTCGGCTTGGGCCCACATGCCAACCTCTCCAGCTTCGTGTGGCATCTCTCTCCTGAACCCTAGTTCGCATCTACACCCTTGATTGAAGTCGGTTTGATCTGAGGGCCACAACACATCCCACCAGACTATAAAAAAAGAGGCAAACCCCCCTGAGGCATCTGAATCTTATTCATTCCAATCATCATCAGATGAGTTAGATCTAGAGGAGAAGCCCTAGTTTAGAAGCCTTCCTCAAGATCTAGAGCCTAGCAATCAAGAAGAAGACTAGTACACCTCTAGTAAGGTTTAGATCTAGTCTTAGAATTAGAACTAGAAGAGAGAGAGAGAGAGAGAGAGAGAGGAGGAAGCCTCGGGCGTGTCGGTGCTCCTTCATCAGCTTGTACCTATGGATTCAAGTTCTTCAGGAGCTTGGATCAGAGATTTCAAGGGTTCTTCAACTTTAACTTGTTTGTGAGTTCATTTTTCTTATTGTTCTTGTAGTCCTAAATCTCTTTTGAGTACTTTAATCTTTTACAAGAGGTTAGAGTAAACTTAGTAGCGTAAGCATGGTGCTTAGGTTTGTAGTTATTCAGAGATGCATTGTATATTCTAGATCGGTGGTAGATCGCAAAGGTGACTAGTATAGCTTTGTTGATTCTTCTATAGCCCACCTCCCATTTGTAGGCCGAGTAGGTGCCCCATTGTTACTTGGTAGATTTGTACTATGTTTGCGTTCTTCTATAGTAATGCCCTAGTAGATCACTGATTGCAAAACCCACACAAGTAGAACCAGACAACCCTAAACTTTCATCTCAACCTTCTAGAGTCTCATCCTTGATTGTGCCCAAGGATTAAGCCAAGATCAAGATCCCTCCTTCCGTTCCTTTGGGTTTGATATTAAAACTGGGTTATCCTGATGAAGTGCTACATCGTTGTTTTATCTGTGCGCTTGCGGATAACTTTTAGTGCGCATTAATAAATACCAACAGATATTTTCCAAGCTAAGGCTTGGACTGAAAGGTTTCAAGTCTCAAAGGCTTTTGTTGATTGCAAGCTAGAAGAGGGTGTAACAGTTGGTCCACATGTAATCAAGATGGTTGGTTACACTCAGAGGTTGGAGAAGCTAGGCTTACCAATTGTCCAAGAGTTGGCTACTGATTTTATTCTCTCGTCTCTTCCACCCAGTTATAGAAACTTCATCTCGAACTACCATATGCATGGGATGGAGAAGGGCTTGAATAAATTGTGTGACATGCTGAAAACAGCAGAGGCTCGCATCAAGAAAGCTGCATGTAGTAGCCAAGTGTTGGCAATTCAAAACAAACCTAACTTTAAGAGAAAGAAGGGCAACACTTAGAAGAAGAAAAAGGGTAAGGCTAAGGATGAGATCCATAAACCAAACCCACCTGCGCCCAAGGCTGGACCACCTGCTGATAAAGAGTGCTTTCATTGTAAGAGAAAAGGTCACTGGAAGAGAAACTGCAGGTTGTACTTGGCATCGTTGAAAAAGGATGGCGGTAGTAAAGGTACTCCCGTTACTCATACACTTGTTGTTATGTTACAGATATTTTCCTTGCTAACTCTTATATTAATTCTTGAGTATTAGATACTAAATCTGTTGCTCATATTTGCAATACAGTGCAGGAAATGATAAGAAGTAGAAGCGTGGAAAAGAGAGAAGTTGATTTCCGTGTGGGCAATAATGCAAGAGTTGCTACGTTGAACGTCAGGACAATGCAACTCCACCTACCATTAGGATTTATTTTGAAACTGAATAATTATCCATTATTATTTTGTTCCTAGTTTAAGTCAAAACATTGTGTCACCTTCATGTTTGATGAAGGATGGTTATTCATTTGCGAGTAAAGACAAAGATTGTGTGATCTCTAAGAATGACATATTTGTGGCTTTTGCATCCATTGTAAGTGGTCTATTTATTTTAAATCTTGATGATGCACCTATGTGTAATGGTAGTGCTAAAAGGCCTCGGCTTAATGAGTTAAGTCCTACCTATATGTGGCATTGTCGTTTGGGTCATATAAGTGAGAATCACATGAAGAGGCTCTATGGTGATGGGCTTTTAACTTCATTTGATTCTGAATCATAGGAAAAAGTCTACATAACCCCTCAAATTATCTAGGATGGAATACTTCATCCCTCAAACTATAATACCGGAGATTCTACCCCCTGAACTTTCAAAACCGGTCAAATAACCCCCTCGAGTGGTTTTTAGAGGGTGGTTTTGTTTTTTTTCTTTTTTTATTTATTTCTGCTGAATATTTGAAAATTTATAATAAACCATAGAAAAATAATAAAATAAAATATTCAATTTTATTGGACTCTAGATGAGTAGATCTACACGGTGAATATAAAGTTTTTGTTGTAGCTTTAAATCTATGTTTTTCTTTAATTAATTTGAATAATTCATATATGTAGTTCATATGGTCCAACTATGGTAAAATTTTTATGGTGGGCTCACTATTGTATGCTTGAACTATGGTAAAAATTTCATACACATTGGATCATGTATAACTTAGTTATATATAAAGGATAGATTTAACAAGAATAAAGCTAAATAAATCTATAACTAAGTTATACGTGATACAATAGATACGAAACTTTTACCATAGTTTAAGCATACAATAATGAGCTCACCATAAAAAGTTTACCATAATTGAACCATAGAAACAACATATATGATTTTTTCTTATTAATTATAGAAAAATATAGATTTAAAGCTACACCAAAAACTTTGTATTAAAGTATACCATATTATATATTCATTGTGTAGATCTACTCATTAGGAGTCCAAAAAAATTAAAATTTTCATTTTATGATTTTTTGTGATTTATTATGATTTTTAAAAGATTCAGTGGAAATAAATAAAAAAGATAAAGATAAAACCACCCTCTAAAACCACTCTAGGGGATTATTTGACTGGTTTTGAAAGTTCAGGGGGTAGAATATTTGATTTTATAGTTCAGAGGATGAAGTATTCCAGCCTAGATAGTTTGGGGGGTTATGTAGACTTTTTCCCTGAATCATATGAGACATGTGAGTCTTGCTTACTGGAAAAAATGACCAAGGCACTTCCTGAGAGAGCATGTGACTTGTTGAAACTTGTATATACTGATGTATGTGGACCAATGAGCACGATAGCTAGAGGCAGATTCCAATACTTTATAACTTTTACTAATGATTTTAGTAGATATGGATATGTGTACTTAATGAAGCATAAGTCTAAAACATTTGAAAAGTTCAAAGAATTTCATAATGAAGTAGAGAATCAATGTGGTAAGAAAATTAAAGCTTTGCGGTCTGATCGTGGAGGCAAATATTTGAGTCACCAATTTAGTAATCATCTAAAGAGTTTTAGAATTGTTCCACAACTTATGCCACCTGGAATGCCTTAGAGGAATGATGTGTCCAAGCAACGTAATCAAACTTTGTTGGACATGGTTTGGTCTATGATGAGCCAGTCAGACCTACCTTTATCATTTTGGGGATATGCTCTAGAAACAACCGCTTTCACATTAAATAGGGTACCATCTAAGTGTGTAGTTAAGACACCATATGAGATGTGGACCGGTAAGTGTCCTAGTTTGTCTTTTCTAAAAATTTGGGGTTGTGAAGTTTATGTCAAATGACTTATATCACATAAACTAACACCCAAATCGGACAAGTGTTTTTTCGTGGGATACCCAAAGGAAACTTTAGGGTACTATTTCTATAATCGGACAGAGGGCAAAGTGTTTGTTACTTAAAACAGTGTTTTCTTAGAGAAAGAGTTTCTCAAAAGGGAGAAAAATAGACAGAAGGTTTATCTTGAATAAGTTCAAGATGAGCCAGTAGGAAATGACTCTACGAGTGATGAAAATGTAGCAGAACAAGTTGAGACATCCATGGTAGTAGAAATGCCACCATAGCCATGAAGATTAGCAAGACTTCGCAAATTACGTGGGAAGTTGTTATTGTTAGACGATGACGAACCTGCAAATTATGCAGAAGCAATGATGGACCTAGATTCCGAGAAATGGCAAAGTGCCATAAGATTCGAGATAGATTCTATAAGAGACAATCAAGTTTGGAACTTGGTTGATCCGTTTGATAGAGTTAGACCCATAGAGTGCAAATAGATCTATAAAAAGAAAAAGGATATAGATGGAAATGTTCACGTCTATAAAGCTTGACTTGTCGCAAAGGGTTTTAGGCAAGTTCAAGGAATTGACTATGATGAGACTTTCTCTCTAGTAGCGATGCTTAAATCTATGTGGATCATTCTAGCAATCGCTGCATATTTTGATTATAAGATATGGCAGGTGGATGTTAAAACAGCCTTTCTAAATGGAAATTTAGAAGAGGACGTATATATGATATAGCCCGAAGGTTTTGTTGATCCTAATAATGCTAGAAAAATATGCAAGCTTAAGAAATCCATTTTATGGGTTAAAGCAAGGAGCTCGGAGTTGGAATATTTGTTTTGATGAAGTAGTGAAATGATTTGGCTTTCATTAGAATGAAGAAGAACCTTGTGTTTACAAGAAGGAAATCAGGACTGCTGTTGTATTCCTGATCTTGTATGTGGATGACATATTATTGATTGGGAATGACATTTAAATGTTGCAATCCGTAAAGACTTCACTAAATAATAGTTTTTCTATGAAGGATTTAGGAGAAGTAGTATACATTTTGGGCATTAAGATCTATAGAGATTGGTCCAAAAGGCTAATAGGATTAAGCCAAGATACGTACATAGATAAGGTGTTGAAATGGTTCAACATGGAACAATCTAAAAGAGGGTTCTTGCCTATGTCACATGGTATGTGTTTTAGCGATAAGGAGTGTCCTTCATCAGATGAAGAGCGCAAATGCATGAGTAAGGTTCCATACGCTTCGACAATTGGTTCCATCATGTATGCCAAGCATGAAATGTACTCACCTAGATGTCTTATACGCTCTAAGTGTTGCGAGCAGGTACCAAGCTAATCTAGGTGAAAGTTACTGGTCACTTGTTAAAACAGTTCTTAAGTACTTGAGAAGGACTAAAGATATGTTTCTAATCTATGGAAGTGAGGAGGAGCTCGTTGTAAATGGTTACACTGATGCTAGCTTCCAAACTGACACAAATGATTCACAATCTCAATCAGGTTTTGTGTTCACAATAAATGGTGGTGTAGTAAGCTAGAAAAGTTCCAAGGAGGCGACGGTGTCTGATTCTACAATAGAGGCCAAGTACATCACAGCTTCTGAATCTGTGAAGGAAGGTGTTTGGATGAGGAGGTTCCTCATTGAACTTGGTGTGTTTCTGAATGCATCGAGCCCATTGAATCTACATTGTGACAACAATGGGGCAATTGCGCAGGCTAAGGAGCCTAGGAATCACCAACAGAACAAACATATGTTGTGGAAGTTTCACCTCATTTGAGAGTTTGTTAAGCGAGGTGAAATCAAGATGTGTAAAATACATACGGATTTGAATATTTCACATTCTTTGACAAAGTCTCTTCTATAGCCTAGGCATGAGGCACACTTGAGGTCTATGAGTATTAGATATCTTAGAGATTAACTCTAGTACAAGTGGGAGACTATTGGAAATATGCCCTAGAGGTAATCATAGAGATAATAATATTATGATTGTATCCATGACATATATTATGAGTTCAATGAATATCCAATATAGACAAACTTGTATCGATTGACAATTATGTGAATTGTTTGTGAAACTCTTTTTCTTGTATGGTTATTCTAAAGTTGTCCCTGATCAGAGTTTGTGTGAGGACACACATGAATATTAGATTATCACATGTATTAGTTAATGACTATGTTTCACAAGTCATGGACATAGAGATGCCAAACTAATAATATGGGCACATGTATGACATGGGGCTGGATAGACCCAACCTAAGAGGTTCTTATTATCTCTTTATGCATCATGTACATTATGTACTTAGACCTGAGATTGTTATATGTTCTCAAGATGTGAACTGACTTACTTAGGGACTATTAAATGCTATTCTGTAATAGGGTAGTTATAAAGGTGGTCTTCAGGTTTGTCGGGAAACATGCTATGAGATATAGATAATCAAGATGAAACTTGCCCCTCTCTATGTGAGAGAGATATCACTAGATCACTCAAGTGATTGGATCAAAAAAAATGCATGGTCGTGCTTGGGTTAAGTGTTAACCCATGAGTTAGACCAAATATCATGTGTGAAGGGTCGAGATGGCGGACTAGAGGAGGGTGAATAGTCCTTTCTAAAAATTATTACGCCGGCTAACCGAAACAAATGCGGAATTAAAACTATCGGTCTAGCCAAGACTACACCCCTCTATCTAAGTTCTCTAGCACCTTGAAAAGA
>Ga0182004_10002372_pt1 | contig 14579 bp, 14 predicted proteins | sample Sormic07211540_1_FD_120479 | JGI IMG/M metagenome (GOLD analysis project Ga0182004, IMG submission 120479) | Endophyte microbial communities from Sorghum bicolor roots, Mead, Nebraska, USA - 072115-40_1 MetaG | ecosystem: Host-associated > Plants > Roots > Unclassified | place: USA: Nebraska...
ACCTAAGTCATCCCTCTCACTTTACTCTAGGGTACACTTAGTTTAAGTCTCAAAACACCTCCGTTCCCTGTGAAATCTCGATACCCTGAATACCACCGGGTGAAGTGCTACAACGGTACTTCCTTGCGCTTGCGGATAATTGGCTGCATCGCTAAGAAATACCAACAGGAGTCCTCTTACTAGAGCACCTGTTCTAAGAACGAGCGACGATCCCACAAGCAAATAGCTTTATGAAAGTAATTTATTTAATGAATCAAAACTGAAATGTAACACAAAACTCTTACTTCAAGTAGTAAGAACGAATGTAGAGGTTAAAGAAGGAGCGAGAGCCGACAGGTCCGGCACTTCGTCCACCCTTGAGTAGAACTTGCTTCGACCTCGCTTCTACACTTCAACTCTTGCCTCTCTCTCTAGCCTAAGTCAAGAATAGCTGGAGCTAAACTAATGGAAAAATAAAGCACCACTCCTTCTTCTATTGTCTTTTACCTTGATACGGGGAAATCTAAATTTGGTAGTAGGTGAAACAGTCCTATGCATGCCGCCATGCAACCGCGGGGACCAAGTTGCCACCACGGGGGGTGCGCCCGCACCACTAGTGGGCCCCCATGGCCACCGCCTTCGTGTGGTCGGTTCATCTCTGGGCCCTGATCCTTCCTATGGTTACGGATGGATCCAGTTCGGTGTTTTGGTGGGCTTTTCCATTTAATCTTGATTTGAGCATTTTCTGAAAATGCTTTCTTGAAGTGCGCTTTCTCATGTCTTTTGCGTCTTTCCACGTGTCATACCTGAAGTTGATATTTACAACAAAGCTTGTGGAATGGTTAGATAAAAGCCCTATCATCTATTTATTTTATTTATAAAAATTATGTTTATAATTATAAGATAAGAACTGCCAACAGGCACTACGGTCAACACCACCATAAGACTCTGCCCGATCTCAATTTCATTCCCACACTTGGTTGCTTTTCACCATAGCAATGACAGCTAACATTCAGGTATTCACCTATATCTCGTAGGTGACAGGAAATCACCTGACTTCTACCGTACTAAGCAAGCTAAGCATAGACTCCGAGCCTACCTACATAGGACAAGGTTGACAAATAGGTGGTGGTATCAAGGAGTAAATATGCATCAACGGTATCAAGTAACTCCTATCACTTAATGCAACATAATAAAAACAACCATAATATAACAAATTAAGTTAGCAAGAATAGGGAGACATAGAATGCTACGGGGCTTGCCTCTCTCGAAGGTGCTAGGCTTGTGGTCTGGGCACTCCTACAGTTCTCCTTCCCGCTCGGGTCATTCCGGAAGTCCCTGCTCCTGTGTCTCCTCTAGTTCCTCAGGTCCGACCTTATTCTCGTGCGAGCCTATATGATGCATGTGTGCTCGTGAGTGGAGTGCAAGATGCCCGAGGTGCAATGCTTATGTAAGATACTACAAGATGATCGTGACATGGTGCATAGATAAGTACATACAAACCCCATCTCCGGTGGAGATGAGTTCTAAAGGATGAAACCACAAATTACTCTACAAGGTAGTCAACATCATCCAAGAATATGTAACCAAAGTAAAGCATCTATTGCATTCTCTTCTACAAGTTATCATTAACCAGCCAGTTATCATAGTGCTTCAAAGATACACCAAACACCATTTATTCTATTCATCTTATGCATAACAAGGTTTTATTTATTTAATTATTATTAGGCCTACAACAGTAGCATATACTTCTAATCTTTAATAAATTCTACAAAAATTATAGTAGGTCACTGGTTATTTACAAAGTCTACCACCAATTGTTCACAATAATTGGACAGGCAATCTGAACCACACAAAAATCACAAGTTGAACGTCATAATTAAGTGTAAATACCCTACTAGTGAAAAAGTGTCAAACAACAGATTTCATATTTTCATAAATTACTTACTAACATGAGAAATATCCACAAAAATTTCAAAATTAATTGCATGACCCAATTATTTATTAAAAATCATAAACCATTGTCATGCAATCATTTAAATCATCATAAATTAATTTATACAGCAAATATTGTGTCACATATTTTTCCCAGAGACTACACATCCATGCAAAGCTAATAAAACAAGAACCATATTTTTCTGAGTCATACTCTATTTGTTATGCATTTTCCAAATATCAGCAAAACATGGAATAATTACATTTACACAGAAAAAGTTAGTCAAACATGACATGCAAAGACACTAGGTTGCAGATCTTGATGGAACACATCAAACTTTATTTTATCATTTTCGGAGCTGTGGATCTCAGGATATGGATTAAAGACAATTTAAACAAAATTTTGGAAAACATTTATAAAACAGATTCGACTCAAAACGCTAGGTGCACCCAAACTCCATCCCCAGAGGCGCTGACAGGCGGGACCCGCGGGTCAGCGGACCCCATCCGTTAGACACTAGCGCATCCACGGCCATGGATTGGCCGGGATCTCACCGCCGGTGAGGTTTCCTGTGACCCCAAGAGCACCTAGGGCTTCCCGAGCGTGAGACGAAGCTAGCCGTACCCTTTGCAGCGTCTATCGTGCACCGGAGCTAGCTCGCCGTCGAGCATGGCGGACGCGGCGGCGCTGCTCACCACGGCCCAACCATCTCGGTGAGGTAGAGCGCGAACCAAGGACGGGGAAAGGTGCGCGATGTCGAGGCGGAGCTAATGCGCTTGAAAACGTGGGCAATGGTGGAGAGGAGGGGGAAGAACCACATGAGCCGAGAGGTCGCCGGAGCTCCAGCTCACTCCGGCGAGCTCTAACGGGTGAGCCAAGCTTACTTAGGGCGGTTGAGCGTGCGAACGGGGTGCGAGAAGGCGAGGCGGAGTTGCTGGTGGCTGAGGATTCGAAGGAGGAGGCTAGAGCTGCCAGAGAGAGGAGCTCCGAGCGTCGGCAGTAATGGCGAGCGGTGGCGCGGCCGCTGCGTCTGTTCGGGCAAGCGAGAGCGAGAGAGGGGGAGTGGAAGAGCGCGAATGGCATAGGAGGGAGAAGCAAGCGCGACCGGGGGCTCCTGGTGGCCGACCAGGGCATGTCCACCCCGCCGCATGCGCGCCATGCGGCGGTAGAGCCCAGCCGGCTCGCAACGGTGGCACGGCGCGGCCGCCCTTCGCGCGTGGACGCGGGCGCGGGCACAGGGAGGGGGAAGGCGTGCTCGTGGGCTAGGCCAGCTTCGGCCAGCGGGCCAGAAGCGAGGCCGTGGCCTGCTAGCGCCCCCCTTTCCCTTTTCCATTTTTTGTTTGAATTTCTTTTTTTCCCAAATATTTTCTAAGCTCATTTTGACTCATTTAAAATCCTTTTCAGGTTTGGCCCCTCAAACAAAAGTTGACCAAAACAAATAGATCTACAACTTTGATTTAAGTTGCAACTCCAAATTCCAATTAGAATTTGAAATGCAATTCAAAACTAGTTCTAGGTTTTTAAATAAATTCATTTTGGGGATTTTTGTATAAAATCCATTTCTCAAATTTTAGAGCTCAAAAAATTCCGCAAAAATATTCTTAATTCTTCTAAAACATAGTTCAACTTACTTTAGTCATCACAAGCAAATTTAAAGTAAGCATGTTCATTTATTATATTAAATTCATTTAAATCAAGCACATAAAATCACAAATTAAAAGCTACTATGCTTATGTAATGCTATGCTCATGCCATGCTTGATGAGAATGCTTATGAGTGAGTTTGTGAGACTAAGTGCATGCTTAACACCTAGGGTGTTACAGGGTCTACCCCTGTATTTATAGTCTGGTGGGATGCGCGTGCGCCGTAAGATCAAACCGACTTAGCCAATGGCTGAGATTCATCAGGAGAGGCAGTGGAGGAAGCTTCCAGAGGCGGAGGGTCAAAACCCTAAGGGGGAACCGTTCGGCGCTATGGTGGGGCCGACCGGCCCCACCCAGCAGCCGCCAGGCCCCCTGTTGCTTCAGGTGTCTTCTCGATCCTTCCTGAGTCTTCCCGCGACGTTCCCCATGGCGGATAAGTTTCGGCTTTATTTTGCACTAGAGTCCCTCTTTTTAGCTTTCTTGAAATTCACCCTAGAAAATACAGAATATGCAAAACTCATGAAAATTGTTAGATAAAACCATAGACTAGTGTGTTTTCATGTTTTCCTTCAGGTCTAAAGTTATAGGAAAAGTTGATGTTATCGACCGTCAACACTCAAGGAGCTCAAACTCTCTTTAAAAGAGCTCGAAGAAAAACATGATAAACTTGAGGTAGTGCATGATGAGCTCATTGCTAGGCATAGGGTGTTGAAAGAAGAATTCACAACTCTAAAAGTGAGTAATGATAACCTTGAGCTTGCTTATGCTCTTGCAATCAATGAAACACATGTCGCTACTATGTTGCTAAGCTTGATGTAGCCACTTCTTGTGATGACTTACCTATGGAGAGCATTGGAAAATGTGGTATTTCCAACGGGAAGAATGTGGTAGTGGCCGAGAGCTATGATGACACCATCAAGATCAAGCTAGAGAATGAGAAGATCAAGTGTGAGAATGTGAAGCTCAAGAAAGACTTGCAAGAGCAAACAAAGCACAACACCATCATAGTTGAAACACTTGATCATGATAAAGCTCTTGCATATGAGAACAAGAAGCTCAAGGATGAGAACCAATACCTTAAGCTTAGGTTGATGTATGACAAGCAAGAAGAAGATGAGTCTTTCATCTTGGAAGAGCTTGATAGCAAGGATGATCCTATCATCAAGAGACTAACTACAGAGAACAAGTAGCTCAAGCTAGAGAAAGATCATCTCACCAAGGGTTTAGACAAGTTCAGTAGAGGGAAGGACTTGCAAAGTGAGCTATTTATGAACACTGTCATGAAGATGGACAAAAGTGGAATGGTTACAAGGCTCACCAAAGCAAGTTGGTAAGAGCTCAAGCTACTCATGATCAACCAAGCAAGCCCAAGCCAAAAAGATGTTTTGAGTGTGGACAAGAATATCACTTTGCTTATGAGTGTGATGCACCACTACCACCTCCTTTGTCCAAGCATGCTAGACCTTTTACTTTCAATGCTCACTACATTTTAAGGCAAGATAAGAATGGCAAAGTCAAGGTTAACATCATGGGGCCGCCCAACAAGCAAAGGTCAAAGAAAATTTGGGTGCCAAAGTCACTTGCGGAGAAGGTTAAGGGCCCTAAGCAAATTTGGGTCCCAAAAACTCAAGCTTGATCTCTTGTGTGTAGGTGAACTACAAGACCGGTTGATCACATTGGGTAATTGATAGTTGTCACACTCAACATATGATCGGAGATCCCTAGATGTTCACCTCACTCAATGAAGATGTGGACAATCAAGAGAAGATCACATTTGGTGACAATTCAAAGGGCAAGATCAAGGGGTTGGGAAAGATTGCTATATCTAATGACAACTCTATCACCAATGTGCTCTATGTTTCATCTCTTAGTTTCAACTTGCTTTTGGTTGGACAACTTTGTGTTCTTGGTTTCCAATGCCTATTCAATAAGAAAGAAGTGATAGTGACCAAAGTAAATGACAATGAGATGGTATTCAAAGGCTTTTGTTACAACAACTTGTATCTTGTTGATTTCTCCTCCGAAAGTGCAAACATCAAGACATGTCTATTCACCAAGACTTCACTTGGTTGGCTATAGCATAGTAGGCTAGCTCATGTTTGAATGGGTGCACCAAGAAGTTGATGAAGAAGGAATTGATGAGGTTTGAAAGATGTCACATTTGAGAAGGACAAGTTGTGTTGTGCATGTCAAGTCGGCAAGCAAGTAGCAAACACTCATCTAACCAAGGATTATCTCTCTACCTCAAGACTTCTTGAGCTATTCCACATGGATTTATTTGGACCTACTACATATGCTAGTCTTGGTGGAAATAAATATTGCCTGGTAATAGTGGATGACTATTCTCCGTACACATGGACATTCTCCTTGCAAGACAAGGGCGAAGTTACATCAATATTCAAGAAGTTTGCAAAGAATGCTCAAAATCAATTCAAGGTCAAGACCAAGAAGATTAGGAGTGACAATGTCAAAGAGTTTGACAACACCAACATTGACGAATATTGTTATGGAGTGGAATCAAACATGAGTTCTCCTCAACATATACACTGCAACAAAATGGGGTTGTAGAAAGAAAGAACCGGACATTGATCACCTTGGCTAGAACAATGCTTGATGAGTACAACACTCCGAAGAAGATGTGGGCCGAGGCAATCAACACTGCATGCTATGCTTCAAACCCGTTTTTTCGTCACAAGTCCCTAGAGAAGACACCATATGTGTTGCTCAATGGGAAAAAGCCTGATGTCTCGTTCTTTAGAGTGTTTGGGTGCAAGTGCTACATCTACAAGAAGCGCCAACACTTAGGGAATCAAAGAAGATGTGACATTGGTTACTTGGTTGGCTATTCATCAAAGTCCAAGGCTTATAGTGTCTTTAACCATGCCACAAACATGGTTGAAGAAACTTTTGATGTTGAGCTTGATGAAACTAATGGCTCCTAAGGAGCAATTGAGAATCTTGATGATGTAGGTGGTGAACCATTGAGGGAAGTCATGAAGAACATTATGGTGGGAGACATCAAGCCTAAAGAGGATGATGATGATGAGGTGCAAGTCATAGTGAGCCATCCTCCTCGCATGTGCCACAAGATGACAACAAGGACGTGAGGGACAGTCATGAAGACACACAAGTCACTCATGAACAAGCGGTGGCACAAGCACAAGATGTTGAGGCTCCCTGACCGGCTCCTCAAGTGGTGCAAAGAAGATCCTCATATCTCCTCCAAGATCACTCTCAAGATCTCCTCATCGGGAGTCCATCAGGTGGTGTTACTACTTATTCTAGACATGCTTTATTTATTGAACATCACACTTTTGTGTCTCTTGAAGATGAACCCAAAACCATAGAGAAAGTTCTTCGGGATGTGGATTAGATCATCGCCATGCAAGAGGAGTTGAACAACTTCTCTCGCAACCAAGTGTGAACCCTCGAAGAGCGACCTAAAGATGCAAGGGTGATAGGAACAAAGTGGGTCTTCTGAATAAGAAAGATGATCAAGGTAAGGTGGTTCGCAACAAGGCAAAACTTAAGGCAAAAGGCTTTTCACAAGTGGAGGGTCTTGACTTTGCTGAAACCTTTGCACCGGTTGCAAGACTTGAAGCTATATGTATCCTTCTTGCATATGCTTCTAACTAGAATATAAAGCTATTTCAAATGGACGTGAAAAGTGCTTTTCTAAATGGTTATATTAATGAGCTTGTCTATGTTGAGCAACCCCTCGGTTTTGAAGATCCTAAGTACCCCAAGCATGTCTACCGGTTGTCCAAGATGCTCTATGGTCTCAGACAAGCTCCTAGAGCTTTGTATGAGAGGCTAAGGGACTTCCTTATTGCAAAGGGCTTCAAGATTGGGAAGGTCAACATGACACTGTTCACCAAGAAGATAAATGGGGAAATCTTCATTCACCAAGTGTATGTTGATGATATTATTTTTGGCTCAACTAATGAAGAATTTTGCAAGGAGTTTGGTGATTTGATGTTCAAGGAGTTTGAGATGTCTGTGATTGGCGATCTATCCTTCTTCCTCGGGTTTCAAGTCAAGCAAATGAAGGAAGGGGTCTTCATCTCTCAAGAGAAGTACACTCAATATCTTCTCAAGAGATTAAAAATGCAAGATTGCGAGCCAATCAAAACTCTCATGGCATCAAATGGACATCTCGACTTAGATGAGGGAGGTAACCCGGTTGATAAAACTCTCTATCGTTCTATGATAGGTAGCTTACTTTACCTCACCACATCTTGGCTCGATATCATGTTTAGTTTGTGTATGTGTACAAGATATCAAGCTATGCCTATCACTAGTACACAGAGGTACTATACAGGCGGTTCGCAACCCCTCGCCTCGACTCCCCCACGCCGGCCGCACTCGCCGTCGCCGCCGGCGAGCCGCGGCCGCCGCGCGCAGCCGCACCCGCACCCATCATAGCCGGGGAGCTTACCTCGACACGTGGAAGCGCAGATGCCGACGATGAAAGGAGAAGGGCGGTGCGCCGGCGAGCTCGTCGGAAATTTGGGCAGCCTGGCGGCGTGAGTTTGAACAGAGACCGGTGCCTTCACACTTACAAAATTTCGGGTCTGCGCGCGGTGTTTATATGGCCTCCATTTCTAGAGGCGGTTGGCATTGACCACCGCCTGTAGAAATAGCACTATACAGGTAGTGGTCAATACCACCCGCCTGTACAAAGAATTTTGTAATTTTGTTATTGTTATTGTTTTCTATATTTTTGGTAAATATTATTTATTGCATATTGATATTTTAATATAATAATATTTTAACATAATTACCTTTTCTGTGATCTTGTTGAAAAAGTAGCACAATCGTGCAGTAGGGAGGAAAGTAGTCAGCATGATATGACAATCATGTGAATTGTAGTTGGCGAGTGCTAGGTCTTTCATTGACACAAAACTCCGTATGCTAGAGCAGAATCCATATGGACTTTCAATTTCTTCAACCACTCACACATTGCATGTTTCTCATCTATGTTGAGGTTGTAGCTTCTTTCTGAGAGATGGTACTTCCCATTTTCTCGAAGATCAGGATAAAACTCTTTATTTGTGCCTAACTGCACCATGTCAAAGCGTGAATTGAGTCCTTCCTTTGTCTTGGTTTTGATGTCTAGCAAAATGAGCAAGAGGGCACAAAAAGAGGCATTAGAGGCATCAACTAACCTTTCTTAACCACCTTCTTCCAAGAAATGAAGATCAAAACCTCCCCCTTGTATTTTGAAAAATCTGGACCTCCAAGATGTGTTGCAATGGAAGATGGCTACGAGCTACAGTTCTGCCCGAGGAGGAAGAAGGGGGACTGGGGTATTTATAGGAAGATAAATCACAAGCGGTTTGTTATGTGAACCGTCTATGTAAATCAATTAACACAGGCGGTTCATTTTAAACAGACGGTTCTGTTATGTGAACCGCCTGTGTTAATTGATTTACATAAGCGGTTCACATAACTGAACTGCCTGTGTAAGGCGGTTTTCTTACAATAACCGACTGTATTGAGCATTTTATACAAGCGGTTTTCAATTCTAGCCGTACAAATCCATAACACAGGCGCATTATAATTAAAACCGCCTGTGCAAATATTTTACCCCCGCCGGCTTAGAACCTCTGTGTACTAATGTATGGAACCTCACTTGATTGTGGTCAAGACAATTCTTGGGTATCTAAAATATACACACTACCTAGGATTATGGTATCCCAAAGGTGCAAGATTCCAACTTAAAGGCTATTCCGACTCGGATTATACCAGGTGCCGCATTGATGGAAAAAGCACATCCGGACACTACAAGAATTTTGTTAATCCGTGATGGAAAAAGTTTGTCATGGATTATTGAAAATCTATAAGCATACAACATCTGTGATGGTTTTAGAAACCATCATGGATTGAGCGTCAAGGATTGACTTGCGCGACGGTTTGTCGAAAACCATCACAGATTAATAGATTCGGTGACGGCTTTATTCCATGACAATGGAGCCCGAGGCCTAGTTAGTCCAGCACAGACCCATTTCTAGTGACGAAAAATAACCGTCACGGATGAAATGCCACGTCATTATAGATGCTTACATGGTTGCTTTCATGGATGATGACATGGACACTACCTCAGCCCATAAGTTAACAGGCGAGAATCAAGATGGGCCAATTTTTGTCTGATTTCAGCTATTTTCACATAATTTTTAGCCACTTTCTCACGCTCGTTTCAGCATGTTAAAAGCCCAAGTTCGTCATTCTTTTTAGCCCACTTTTCATCCCACTACTATAGCACATATACCCCATATACACATCACATTTTCAAACATTCAGCCCACATATACAGCCCACAAGTAATTATTAGAGCAGCACATTAAATAAAAAATCTGAACTTTCTATCCAATAATAGATCACATAAATTTCCATCCAACATCAGATTACAAAGTCTTCATCCAACAACAGTTATCACACAAAAGTGCACACAACCTAACAGTTCACCGTGGCACTCTTTTTGCTGTTGTCAAATCCACAAGTCCAAAAAGTTCCACTGTTTCTACAGATCTAAAAATCCTTATTACATCCACCACTATCCTCCATGATTCTTTCATGCTACAAGTGTATAGGCTCTGTATTAGAATAGAATGGGAAAGGCATGAGCATTGGATCCTGGGAACCCAACTACGAGGCAAAAAATATGCCTTCAATTGCATACATTAAAAGTGCTAAGATAATGCAAAACTAATGGTTAATACTCACCCAAAACTTCGTTTCACATGGTCAGCTTGAATTTGTCAATCATGCCTTAGAGCCTGAGAGTAGTGCCCCCACTTGTTTTCATTGCATGATCTGAATGGTTGGCGAGTTAAGAAAAACAGAACCAGCAACAAGAAATATAAAGGTATTATCAGTACTATTTTTGTAGGACAACATAAATATATGTAAAAATGCATGTAGGACAGCAAACTATTTATAATTAATATTTCTCTACCCCACCATTCATTGAAGCACCACTAAATCATTATCAACATAGTTGCAGTACGTCTATTTCAGCACGTAATAATTTCCAAAACTAGAAATATGAAGCTATTATCTTGGATAACAAAAACGAAAACAGATATTCAAGGTTGCTACTGCTACTGCTACCTCACTTTTAGTGCCACAGTTCTCACTTATAGTTCTACCTCACTTAAAATAAACAAGATGAATTAGAATATTTTCTATTCACTAGTGCCATTGATGCCAAGGAAGTTGAGTACAGTTTTCAACCAGATTTTTATTTATAGTATGTCATTAAAAAGTATGGTGACATTTATCCTTTTGGAAAGATGTAAAAGTACGGCGACTTGACCAGATAGGAGTAAGTCAACACCAGACAAGCCAATGGAAGCCCAAACAAGTTGTTGGTTGGTGTATATGATAAGCTTCCCAACCAATAAGCCAATTGGAGTATTACAAGTCAACGTGCTGATTAAATTAGTGGTTCTACTAGCACTAATCTCAATTAGTAAATAGTAGTAGCACTGGATTTCAATTAAATAGTACTACTAGCACTGAATCGCTAAGCATCTTGACACGAACCAGGGCCTACTGATCTACTGGATTCACTGCAAATGCCTCTGATTCATGGACTAGAACACGATGGTGGGATCACGTAATAGCAAGCGCCTGCCTGGCCAAACTGAAGAATCTAGAACGAACATAGAACTGAATCGTGGGTTGGGTAGAAGCAGGTGCGGGGAGAAGCGATGGGTTGGGTTGAGTAGTAGTGGTAGACGAGAAGCTTACTGCAGGTGATGGCAGATGGCGATATCCCGGCCGGAGACGCGCGCCACCACCAGATCTACCGTGTCTCCCTTCAGGACGCCGAGCATGTGCGTGTACTCGGTGGGCTCCGGCCAGTCGTCGTCGGGGTCGTAGACATTGGCGTACGTGACGTTCATGCACATCTCGTACACCTGCTTGCCCTTGGCCGACGCCACCACGTCGAATAGCACGCCGGGGTACCGGTCCTTGAGCATCTGCGCCACGGGGAAGAAGAGCACGTTCTCGTACACGCCGCCCGACAGAGACGTGCCTCGACGCCCAATCTGGCGTGCGACCAGATGATGACCCACATCGTCGCTCTCTGGAGTGCTGAGTGTTAGGGAAGATGGAGGGGGCCTTGGTGGTTGGAATGTGGAGGCACACAGAGCGGTGGTGGTGGGTGGGCGCCGGTGCAAAGGACGGATTGGAGAGGAACTGGGGAGTGGAGGACGGAGGAGAGGGAGAGGCGCAGCCGCAGCCACACAGGAGGAGGCGGGCACGCACGGGCTAGGGTTTCGGGATTTTATCGGACAACGATTGCATATCAGTCATCCATGTTCCGATCCGACGGCCAAAAGATAATGGGCCAAACAAGACCGACGATGTTGGGCCACATAGCAGAAGGCTGAACAATTATAAAAAAGATATAAATATCATTTAATATTCAAAACATATATAATTTTAAACTAGTAAAAAACATATATAATTTTAAACTAGTAAATGATTTGAAACGAAAATATAGTAAACAACAAAGTTGTAGAAACCATCGAATATACAACTTTTATTTTGGTTATCTCTATATCAGACTTTTTTAAATAATTAAAAATTAGAATTTCAACATATGATAACTTCAAACAAGATTTTGAAATAGCAAATCATTACAACTAGAAAAGTCATTACCAACAAAGTTGTACAACTCATCAAGGTCTACAAATTTTATTTTAGTCATTTTTTCATCCGACAAAGTTTGAACCATTAAAAATTTGAATTTTGAAATTTTGACACCTCCAGACCAGTTTTTGAAACCCTAGACGGTCTCAATTCGAAAAGTCATGAATACCAAGATTCGTCCATTCATCAAGATCTACATTTGATACATAGGTTATTTTTGCATTTGACAAAGTGTTAGGAAAGTGTAGTTCTAAATCCACAAGTCTCTCATATAGTTTCATAAAGTCTATGTGAGATTCAAAACTTAATGACTAGTGTTTACTAACACTTTGTCAAATGCAAAAATAAGCTATGTATCAAATGGAGATCTTGATAAGTTCTAACACCCTTGTGTTCAAAATTGTTTCATTTGAAGTCATTTAGTGCCTCATTTGACCAAGTTTGACCAAGTCACATCTTGGATTTTTAAAATATGTGACAAGAGTTTACTAAAACGTTTTCAAATGGTAACTATGTACCAAATGCGGATCTTGATGAGTTCTAACACCTTTGTATTCAATAGTCTTCCATTTGAGGTCATTTAGTGCCTCATTTGACCAAGTTTGACTAAGGCAAATCTTGGATTTTAACAAAAAGACACTTTGACTGAACAATAGATTGTCTCAAATACAAAACTAATGAATACAAAGAATGTCACACTCATCAAGACCTACATTTGGTGTAATGGTCAACTTTTTATTTGATAAAGTTTGAACAACTCAAATTTTGATAGGTTCAAACTAGTTTTCGAAACCCTAGATGGTCTCAACTCGAAAAGTCATGAATACCAAGATTGGTCCACTCATTTAGATCTATGTTTGATACATATGTCATTTTTGTATTTGATAAAGTCTTAGGAAAGTGTAGCTCTAAATCCATAAGTCTCACATATAGTTTTGTAAAGTCTATATGAGATTCAAGGCTTTGCAACTAGTATTTACTAACACTTTCTAAAATGCAAAAATGAGCTATGTATCAAATGTAGATCTTGATAAGTTCTAACACCCTCGTGTTCAAAAGTTACCCCTACATTCACAACAAAAGAATAACAAAATCTTATATTGTCACATTGGATAAGCTAGCACAATGGTAAGGTGTTTTGTTTTTAACACCCAGGTACTGGGTTCGATACCCAGCGAAGCCACTTCTTTTTGTTTTGGTCCTATTTACGAGATGCTTTTTTTTGTTTTGGTCCAATTTACGAGATGCTAAAGAGAGGTCAAAAAGGTAATAGAATCAAATTCTTGCACACGAGAGTAGTTGGCGCAATGGTACGGTCTGCACCTTTTTCCCACTATTTTTGCTAATTACCAAAAGCTGGGCCAAGGCCACACCATGGGTGGGCATTATCTCCTACAACTAAAAAGTACAAAACGTGGACATTTTTTTGTGCAGCTTTTATTTTCATCTGTCTGGCTCTGCCTCCCCTTGCGATGTCGTGCGATCTCGCGATTCCCAACATTGCCTTGCCTCCCCACATAAGCGCACTGCCCTGCAGTAAAAAAGGAAGGTCATCCCAATCTCCACCCGGCACTCCGTGACCCTCCTCACGCCTCCTCCCCCAAAACACGATGCCTTGCTCAAATTGCCTGCTGCCTCCTTCCAGGAACGCTAGCCTCCTCTCCAATGTCGCCTCCATGGTCGTCCTTTTACCCATTTGGCTATGGCAGTAGGCGACGAAGTAGTCCTCAGGCCGGAGCGGACGTCGTGGTCGTGGCACCACGATGACTCGATGCAACGGTGGCGATGGCAGCTGTGCCAGAGGCTAAGTAGCATCCCGGCAGTGGAGGTGGCGTGGCATCCTGGTGGCTTTAGGTGACGCAACATCTCGGCGGCACAAGCGACGTGACGTCCCACTAGCGCAGGCGCCGCAATGTCAATGTCCAGCAGCGTGTGCATCCCTGATGCGGAGCCAGAGCATGTACTAATCTGCTGATTTATGTCTCAGATCGGGTTTCAGGGCTCCAAATTTTGGGGAAAAAGTTTTGATGTCCAAATTAGGGTCTTGGAAGTCCTATGCAGGGTGGCAGGGGTGTTGGGTGCGGCACCAGAGCAAGTGGTGGCACAGGATGCGGCACCAGCATGGGCTACGGCGATGGCGTAGGATGAGGCACCGGCCTCGTGGCATGGTGATCCCACATCGACTTCCCCCGATAGCTTCGTTGTCGTCATCGCCACTTGCACATATTGTTAGAGTAATTGGGCCAGGCCCATTCTAATCAATCAATAAAACCTCAAAGGCACACAATTAGCGTTAGGTGCAAAAGTGATTAGTACCAAATAGATTAATCACTAGCAAGGCTATCAACTTAAATAGT
>Ga0182004_10002373_pt1 | contig 14577 bp, 19 predicted proteins | sample Sormic07211540_1_FD_120479 | JGI IMG/M metagenome (GOLD analysis project Ga0182004, IMG submission 120479) | Endophyte microbial communities from Sorghum bicolor roots, Mead, Nebraska, USA - 072115-40_1 MetaG | ecosystem: Host-associated > Plants > Roots > Unclassified | place: USA: Nebraska...
AGAGGAGAGACATCATCTAACCATCTTAAGCAACCTCATTTGAGCAAATATAGACCATACCTAGCTATTCTACTCTCTCCCTCTCATGGTGAAACCCTAGATCCAAAAAGTAGCTTAAATTGATGAAGAGGGCACAAAAAGAGGCATTAGAGGCATCAACTAACGTTACTTAGCCATTCCTTCCAAGAAATGAAGATCAAAACCTCCCCCCTTTTTGAAAATTCTGGACCTCCAAGATGGCTGCAATGGAAGGTGGTTGCGAGCTACAGATCTGCCCGAGGAGAAAGAAGAGGGCTGCGGGTATTTATAGGAAGATAATTCACAGACGGTTTGTTATGTGAACCGCCTGTGTAAATCCATTAACACAGGCGGTTCACATAAATGAACCACCTGTGTAAATGAACCATTTACACAGGCGGTTCAGTTTTGTGAACCGCCTGTGTTAATGGATTTACACAGGCGTTCACATAACTGAACCGCCTGTGTAAATGGTTCAGTTACATAGGCGGTTTTCTTACAATAACCGCCTGTACTGAGCCTTTTATACAGGCGGTTTTCAATTCTAGCCGTACAAATTTACAACACAGGCGCATTATAACTAAAACCGCCTGTGCGAATGTTTTACCCCCGCCGGCTTAGAACCTCTGTGTACTAGTGGGTCCATGGCAAAAGTTTCATCCTAACAGTGGTCGATAGGTTTTTGAAATATCCCTACTTCATTCCCTTGGTCCACCCTTGCATGACATCATCAGTGGCTCACGCCTTCTTTCAAGATATCGTGTGGCTCCATGGATTTCTGGAGTCCATCATCAATGATCGGGATCCTATGTTCACAGGACAAGTGTGGCGTGATCTTTTTCGACACGCCGACGTCAACCTTTGGATGAGTACTGCTATCCATCCATAGACAGATGGGCAATCCGAAGTAGTGAACAAGGCCATCACCATGTACTTGTGGTGCCTCACTGGTGATTGTCCTCGTGATAGGTTGGACTAGTTGCCATCGGTAGAATTTGGCTATAATGCTGCTTATCACACAATGCTTCAAACTACGCTGTTCTAGGTGGTCTATGGTTGGGCGCTCTGCCTTATGTTTCAGGGGAGGCGCGCACGGAGGCTGTCGTGGCCTTGTTGTCCAGCCATGATGAGTTTGGCCGAGGTCCATGCTTGTCTGCTTCAGGCACAGGAGTACGCTTGCCGATTCTATGACGCCAAGCATCAAGCCTTGGAGTTCACTATCGGGGATTGGGTGCTGCTCTACTTGCTTCACCGACATACACAGTCTCTCATCCTTGGCGGCCGCGGCAAGCTGGGTCCGCATTATGCTGGCCCTTTCTAGGTGACCAATCAGGTGGATGAGGTTGCCTACCGTCTCAAGCTGCCTAAGGGAGCACACATTCATGAAGTGTTCTATGTTGGGGTGTTGAAGCCATTCCAGGGTCCTCCACCGACGTCCAAGCCTGTTCTTCCTCCACTACGCCATGGTCAGCCTCTTCTTCAACCCAAATGTGGTCTACGATCTGAGCTCCATCGCGGCGTCTAGCATGTTCTCATTGAATGGGCTAGTATGCCAGCATCAGAAGCTACTTGGGAGCCTATTTTGGCATTTCATGACGCTCATCCCTCCTTCCAGCTTGTGGACGAGCTGTTTCTCGAGCGAGGGGAGAGATGTTATTGTGGAAAGGACATATCATCGCCGTCCAGCCGGTGCCTGAGGCTAGAGAGCAGTCCCCACGATCTGGGAGGGCAAGAGGCAACTAGCATCTTGTTGGAGTCTGGTAGTTAGTCATAGTATCTTTGGAGATTATTCAGGTCTATTAGCAAAAGTTGTTCGCCTAAAGAATTGAGAGTTTGTTAGCGTCAAGTATACGGACTGTAAGAGTCCTGATCTTTTAATGAAAAGATTTAAGCCTGGGGTTGTGACATAAGTCACCCTTGGGCGGCTAGCATCTCCTATCTCATGCCTCCCTCTCCTGCTACCGGGCTCGCTTAGATCGACCACGGCTCCAACTCGTCGCCAACACTCATGCACGCTCGCAATCACTCGCCCCATACAATCTTCGGACCAACGCTAGGCGCCATACCACACCTCCATTTGGAAAATGTGGCCTTGAGGTGGTCAATGACCAATGCCATCCATTCTATAGAGGTCCTCAGATGTGGGCTATGGAGGTCACACAACGATATGGAATCCATTTTTAGCTGGTTGTTTTCAACATAAGAGTCACTGTCCCAGTTGGCATGTGCTTACACTTGTGAACCTGAGAAGCGGTCGCCATAGAGTCCTTCTCATGGTTGTGGTGTGCATTAAGAGTGGTTTGTTCTCCAAGTTGGCATGTCCATCTGTTGTGGTGGACTGTGGCTATTGCTTTCATCCATGAGAGGCTCCCCCCTAGCCTTTGATGGTGGTGTGGTAGGTGTCATCTTATTTCATGTTTTATAACTCCCTTTTGAAGATACCAAGGATAGGATGATGAGCGATGGGGGGGTTGGATAGGGCAGTTCTGGTCATGGATGCATGATACCATGGTTGCAGATTACCCAACCTGAAAAAAAAGTAGCAGTAACCATAGAACTGTCGGGGGGGGGGTACCCACCACTGATGGAGCCTTCCTTTTGTACACATAAAAATGCTGGCACAATTGTGGGATACAAATTTAACTAAGGGTGTGTTTAGTTCCCTGTAGAAAGAAAAATGCAAAATGCCAATTACTTTAGAATGACAAAATACAAAATGCCAAATTTTTTAGGGATACATTTAGTTCCATTCAAAATGCAAATTTTATTGCCCTCATAGGGCCTCATGAGGCTCTTTTGAGCTTATTTTGGCTTCTTGAGGCCAAAATAAAAAAATAGAAAATAACCACGTTTTTAACAAAATTTTTGCATGGTGATTAGTTTTATTATGCAAAATAATAGACCAAAACCCAAAATTTTTTTAGACGAAAGGGGAACTAAACACCCCCTAAGGAGGACAAAGGCATAGCTTTAAAACTTAAAGAACTACTCAGTAGTGATCTTGATTATTTACCTTTAATATATACCAATGAGGATGGTATGTTTCATAGTTATAAGAGGACCCATAGACACACACTATTAATTTTAGTGAGGGTGGTAAAAGAAAATAGATTGAGAAGCTTTTTGGGGCCTTGGACCCAAAGGTTCTGGACTTACTATGTGGTTGAGTCTTTTTATTTAGCACTGTCACCTGCACCCTCTTCGTCCCCACAGTTATATGTGTCATGTATGTGTATGTGAAGACCATCTCCATGAATAATGTAGGGAGATAGCACAATGTTGGAACCGAGCTCACGCAAGCAAGCGCGGCAACGACGCGGCCCCTACCGGTGGTGACCGCGGTGACCTAAACCTATAGAGCGCGCGAGGAAGACGAGTGCACGATAGACAGAGAGATGGTGCTGCCCAACTGCCGCAGCGTTTTCGTCGGTCTTTGTTATTAATATAGTGCTCTGATTACATGGGCATGGAGCCCAACATCCCCACCACCACGACCCGTTCCTCGTGATCCTTTTCCAGCGGAACTCCGAAGGACGCGCTCAACGCGACGTTGTGGCGGGGCTAACGCACACAGCAGTCATAGCATGGAACGGGCGCATCTCGCCCACCTGTGATTCTACGCTAAACAAAAAAACGACACAACACGTCCCAATGGGATTACAAAGTGAAACACACACACACACACTTATTCATGCTAAAAATTCACCCCCTTAATCCCGTTGAACTCTGATGATGCCCAGCCTCTGTCTTAGCTCCACATGCCTGATTCTGCCCAGGGCCTTCGTGAGGATATCGGCCAGCTGATCGTCAGTGCCATTGTGATCAACATCAACCACTCCATTCTCATTGCTGTCATGACTTTCACTCGTTGCTCCATGGGGGTGTCCACTGAGTTACACTAGCACTGCTCAACTATCTTCTTGGCATAGGCACTCTGACAGATTTTTGATGTGAGAGCCCCTTTGGTTTACTTCCAAGCCTAAGTAGTAACTGAGCAACCCCAAATCACTCATCTTGAACAACTTCATCATTTGACTCTTGAACTCAGTGATTCTGTCAGTGTCAGGCCCACACATAATTAAGTCATCAACATAGACACCAACCAGCAACAGTGGCTTACCATCACCTCTTTTATACACTGCATGTTCAAGATTGCACTTCTCAAAGCCCAGCCTGAGTAGCTAATGATTTAGCTTGGCATTCCATGCTCTTGGTGCCTGCTTGAGGCCATACAAGGCTTTGTTCAGCTTGAGCACTTTGCCTGCATTTTCCTTTTTCACAAAACCAGGAGGTTGTTTGACATACACTTCTTCAAGTAGTACTTCATTCAAGAAAGCTGATTTCACATCCATATGATGAATCTGCCAGTTAGCATATGCTGCCAAAGCCAGCAACATCTTCACTGTTTCCATTCTTGCCACTGGTGCAAACACTTCCTCATAGTCCACTCCCTGCAACTGTGCATAACCCTTTGCCACAAGCCTAGCTTTATACTTGACAATGCTTCCATCTGGATCTCTTTTGACTTTGAACACCCACTTCAGCCTAATGGCTTTGTGATTCTTGGGAAGTTCAGAGAGCATCCAGGTGTTGTTTTCTTCAATTGCTTCAAGTTCAGCTTCCATTGCCTTATTCCAACGCTCATCACCCAAAGCTTCATCAACATTGGCTGGCTCATCTGCTGCAAGAAGACACAAGCCACTACATTCATAGTTCAGAACTTCTTCTATTGTGTCAAACAGGTAGGACAAAGTCCTGTATCTGGGTGTTTTTTCATCATCAGAATCTGAATCTTGTTCTACGGGTGGTGTGGCCCACTGGATTCTAGATGCTGATGAAGATGAACTTGATGTGCCTTGATTTGTTGAGCCGTGAGGACTCCCAGGAACTGGTGCTGCTTGTGCAGATGGTGGTGTAGCTGGCTCAGTGTCTGAACCTTCTTCAGTTTCTCCAATTGTCGGATTAGCTACAGTAGTCTGAAACTCAGAGATGAAGAATTCAGGTCTATCATGACTATTGCTAACAGTGCTCCAGTCCCAGCCTTTGTTCTCTTAAAAAATGACATCTCTACTATTGTGCAGCTGCTTGGTCACAGGATCATACATCCTATACCCTTTTGTTCCCTTTGCATAACCCAAGAACACCAACTTCACAGATCTGTCACTCAATTTCCTCACACTAGGACCAATGTTCTTGACATGTCCTACACACCCAAATACTTTAAATGTTTAACAATTGGCTTCTTGCCATACCATGCCTCGTAGGGTGTTACCCCCTCCAAGCTCTTGGCGGGTGATCTGTTGAGAATATAGACTGCTGTGGTGACTGCCTCACCCCATAATTGGGCTGGCACACTCTTACTCTTCATAATGCACCCAGCCATCTCTACAACAGTCTGGTTCCTCCTCTCTACCACACCATTCTGTTGTGGAGTGTATGGAGTAGTGGTGTGATGTTTGATCCCAAACTCTATGCAGAACGCTGTAAATTGTTTTGAGTTGAACTCACCACCTTGATCTGTTCTGACAGCCTTGACCTCCCCTTCTATTTCAGTTTCAGCTCTTGTCTTCACCTTCTTTAGACAAGCTAAGGCTTCATCTTTTGATCTTAGTAACTCAATCCACATGTACCTACTATAGTCATCGACATCTAGCAGAAAGTAGGCCTTTCCTCCAGGGGTTGGAGGTGTGATCTGCCCACACAAGTCTGTATGAAACAACTCTAGGCCTTTCTGAGCTCTATAAGCTGATGCCTTGGGAAAAGCTTTTCTGTGTTGTTTTCCCAATGTGCACCCCTCACAGACCTGCTCAACATGGTCACCACTGGTATTCCATTTGCCGTATCCCTCCTGACTAACTTCCTCAGAGCCCTGAAATTTAGATGACCATATCTTGCAAGCCAAAGCCAAGCAGTATCAGTAATGTTCAACATTAGATCAACAGGAACTGTAGGTGTAATGTGCAACTTGTACAGCCTATTTTCAGTCCTAGGAGATGTGACAATGAGCCTCCTTCCCTGATCAACTCTATCAAATATTTGCAACCACCCATCTTCCATTTCTATTTTGCATCCTGCTTCTTCTAATTGACCTAGACTGATAATGTTGCTTTGTAGCTTTGGAATGTACTACGCATTTGTCAGGATTTTGTGCTCTCCATTCCCGCCTATCATCACCATGGATCCAAGACCCTCAATACTAACTATTGAACCATCTCCAAACTTGACTGAACCCTGTACTGTCAGATCAAGGTTTGACAGCACCAACTTTAACCCAGTCATGTGGTTGGTTGCACCTGTATCAAGATGCCACACTCCATCTTCACATTGAACAGGCTTCACCTTCTTCTCTTGAAGATGCACAAACTGAGGCTGCATTGGCTTGATCTCATGTACAGTTGCCAAGAGCAGTGTGCCCCAGTCAACATCAGCCTTTGCATAGTTTGCATCCTCCTATTTCTCTTCCTTTTTTGCTTCTTTGGGTGTTTACAATCTTCTGCCCAATGACCATAAATGCCACAACTGTGGCATCTACCCTTTCGACAAGCAGTGCCGTCAGTAGTGAGTTTGACACCACCCTTCTGAGTCTCCTAACGAGCTGCAGCCACTTGGCTTGACTGCTTGATCCAGTCCACTCCTTCACTAGAGAACCCGATGACTGAGATCGGTTCTTATATTTCTCCAGCCATTCTTCCTCTATGAGATACAACTTCTGAGTTTTCTCAATAACCTGATCCATCTTATTATCAAGACGATCCTCAGCTGCACGTAACCGTACCACAAGATCCTCCACTAACAACTCTTTCTTATCACAGAACATCTCAATGGAGACAACAACTTGATTGAAACGGGACAGCAATACACGCAGGAATTTCTTGACTACATGAGGATCATCAATGTTTTCACCAAGAGTTTTCAGAGTGGCGACAAGGTTGGTGATGTGCATGCCAAAATCTTCCACGGTCTCTCCCTCCTTGAACTCAATGGTCTTGAATTCACGAAGAAGCTTTTGGATGCTGATTTCCTTCACACGATCGACTCCCACCCTCATCGACTTGACGGCCTCCCACGCCTCCCTCACCATCTTCTTGGCTCCCAATGTCCCCCACATCTCCTTGGGGACGGATCTCATCAGGGCGCCCATGGCCTGACGGTCTTGGGATGTCTTCGGGTTGTTGTCGGATTCAATAACTTCCCAGATCTTGAGAGCCCCATAGTTGATCTGCATCAACATTGCCCACTCCATAAAGTTTGAGTGAGTCAATATTGGCCAGACGAGAGTCCTCTCCTTGACGCTGCCCGGCGCCAGAATTGCTCTAGGACTCTGACATCTCCTTCTTGATCTCCTCCTTGATCGAGCGACGTGGTACGATGTACTTCTTCCTCGATGGCTCACGCGGCGGGCTGATCGACCCACCGTATTGCATCCACCGGGCTTCGATACCAGATGTTGGAACCGAGCTCACGCAAGCAAGCCTGGCAACGACGCGGCCCCTGCCGGTGGTGACCGCGGCGACCTAAACCTCTAGAGCGCGCGAGGAAGACGAGTGCACTATAGACAAAGAGATGGTGTTGCCCAACTACCACAGCGTTTTCGTCGGTCTTTGTTATTCATATAGTGCTCTGATTACATAGGCTTGGAGCCAAACATCCCCGCCACCACGACCTGTTCCTCGTGATCCTTTTCCAGCGGATCTCCAAAGGACGTGCTCAACGCGATGTCATGGCGGGGCTAACGCACACAGCAGTCATAGCGTGGAACAGGCGCATCTCGCCCACCTGTGATTCTACGCTAAACAAAAACACGACACAACACGTCCCAACGTGATTACAAAGTGAAACACACACACACTTATTCATGCTAACACACAATACTGCCTCCATTCAAAATTATAAGTCGCTTTGACTACTTTGATTCATCTATTTTCCTATATATCTAGACATGTATTATATATCTAGATACATAGCAAAATGGATGTATCAAAAAAGTCAAAGCAATTTATAATTTGGAATGGAGGGGTAGCAAATAAAATAGCTTTTATAAAAATTATTTTGGGTTTTAAAATAGAGAGGTCAAAGATAATAGTGACCACATCCATATTATGAATATTATGATGTGGAGATATATGTGTGGAATAAGCACATATGTATGTTAGCGCAGATAACATAGGACCTTTGCTTTTGCTAAGGATGCAAACAAACTAAGAAAGTTCAATACAAAATATGGGTGGGTTGGGTTGGTTTTGGCAGTTGGGTGGAAAATTGTAGTAGCAATTAGTAACAGAATACAAGCTGAGTATGTGCAACCATGAACATTTGGAAGGCACAGACACACGGAAAACATGGGCATCTTTGGATGGAGTAACACTTAGTATTGTGGAGTTGTAATTGTTAGCTAAATAGATGCACAATGTAAGCTTTGTTTCATTGAATCGTGTAATAGTCGAAGTAGTTGTCGCCCATGAGCGTAGGCGTGCGCGACCACGGGCTGCACCATGTTGAGTCACCCCGCGCCACGGCATGCTGAGTGCACGCAGCGTGCATCGCAAGAAAGGATGCAACGTTCACGCGTGTCGTGGCGTGGGGGGATTCCATGTTTGGAGATCCTGTTTGGGCTTATATATAGCAATGAATAAAGATCCTAAAAGCTGCGGTTGTTGGCAGCGACAAAATGTATTTTTGTGTTCTCGCCGTGGTCACCGCGTTTGTCACCGGCGATCGCTTGCGTGCCAGGAGCTCTAGGCTCCAACACATGGTATCAAAACCAAGGAGGTGGTGTTCCGTGACCAGGAGAAGCAATCAAGGTGATTCGATGGTCTTGATCGCTGGAAGGAGGAAGAAGGAGACGCACCCCCTAGAACCGTCGATATGGGGACAAGCAATAAGGAGCAGGAGACAATGGAACACGCCTAGAATCAGGTGTCGGGGAATCTCGTGTGGCCTACGTTGTCCAAGACCAATTATCAGGAGTGGTCTGCACATGTGCAATGCAATCTGGAAGCCATGTTTCTGTGGGGAGCGATTGAGTCAGACAAGGTTGAGTGACGTCAAGATCGACTCGCCTTGGGCGCCATGCTGAGAGGTGTGCCGCAGGAGATGCACTCCATGCTTCTGAATACAAAATCTGCCAAAGAAGCGTGGGAAGCAATCAAGTCGATGCGCTTGGGAGCAGAACGGGTGAAGGAGGTGAATGCACAAAAGTTACTTGTAGAGTGTCGATGTGCTTGCGGTGCAGATCAGCAAACTGGCGACCGATCTAAAAGGATTGGGTGACAAGACAGTCGATGACACTCGAGTCGTGAAGAAATTTCTAAGAGTTGTACCACCACGCTACAACCAGGTGGCGGTGACAATTGAGATGTTCTGCGACTTGAAAGAGCTATATATGGAGGAGCTCGTCGGTCGTCTTAGAGCGGCCGAGGATCTTTTTGAGCCCACGGTGGAGAGTGGTACCGACAAGTCTGGCCATCTTCTTCTCACCGAGGAAGAGTGGGCTACCAGAAATAAAAGCCGGATGGTGTCATCAGACTCAACTTCAGGGAGAGGTTGTGGCCATCAAGGCAAGAAGGACAAGTCCAATGCACGAGGAGGATGGAGTTCCAAGCAGAATTGCGATGGACATGATGCCGGAGCTGGATCTAGTTCAGCAGGAGCACCCCAAAAGGAAGGGACGATGTCGTAAGTGTGGTGTACTTGGACATTGGTCGAGGGAGTGCCCGAGCAGGAAGGCTGGAAGGGATGAAGCTGATGATATGGCTCACCATGTCAACGCTGACACTGATTCAAAGCCAGTGCTTCTGGTGGCCCAAGCCAATATTGCACGTACTCCAACACAGTCTCGTCAAGGGGTGTATCTGCAGGAGAAGAGCGTGGATCCATCGAGGTATGACAAGGGAGCATGGGTTTTTGACAAAGGTGCTACTAATCACTTGACCGGCTGTAGTTCATCGTTGGCTAATCTTGATAAATCAGACATGGATCCGTGAAGTTTGGAGATGGCTCTACGGTTGAAATCTATGGTGTTGGTGCTGTGACCATCGCTGGGAAGAACCAAGAGCACCGAGTTCTTACTGAAGTGTACTATATCCCCTCGCTGCGGTGTAACATTGTCAGTCTTGGACAGTTGGAGGAAGCGGGTTGTCGCATCGAGATTGGCAAAGGCGTACTGAAGGTGTTTGATCACGAACATGCTGGAGTTACGGATGATGTGTTGATCCGTGCAGAGAGACAAAATCGTTTATATATTATGAACGTGAACTTGTGCTCTCCAATCTGGTTGCTGTCTAAGATGGAGGAAGAAGCTTGGCGATAGCATGCACGGTTCGGCCATCTGAATTTCAAAGCATTACGTGCTCTGTGGGTGAACAACATGGTTGAAGGCTTGCCTGAAAATCAAGAAGGTGGAGCAGGTATGTGATGGATGTGCGCTTGGGAAGCAACATCGGAGTCCTTTTCCTCAAGCATCAGCATACCGGGCTACTAATGGACTTGAGTTGGTTCACACTGATTTGTGTGGACAGATCACGCCACCCACTCCGGGTGGGAAATCATACATTATGCTTGGGGTGGACGATTTTAGTCGATACATGTGGATCGAGCTTTTATCAACCAAAGATGATGCAATGGCGTGTTTCAAGAAATTTAGAGTGGCAGCTGAACTTGAGTCTGGCTGTCGTCTAAAGGCGCTGAGAACGGATGGTGGTGGAGAGTTCAACTCAGGTGCGTTTGTGATTTTTTGTAATGAGCACGGCATCAGACACAACACCACCACACCGTATACTCCACAGCAGAATGGGGTTGTGGAGCGCAGAAACCAGACGGTTGTGGAGATAGCAAGGTGTTTACTGAAAAGTATGCACGAACCATCTCGGTTATGGGGAGAGGCGGTTAGAACGGTTGTGTACATTCTGAATCGATCTGCGACAAAAAGTCTGCGTGGACAAACTCTGTTTGAGGCTTGGTTTGGAAGGAAACCAGGGGTCAAGCATGTACGTACATTTGGGTGTACTGCATATGCCAAGAAGATTGGACCCGGGGTGAATAAGCTTGCAGACAGGTCTGTTCCAGGCGTGTTCTTGGGCTATGAACCAGGGACGAAAGGCTATCATGTCTGTGATCTGGTGCAGGACTGGTTGTATGTGACTCATGATGAGGTGTTCGATGAATCGAAGCCATGGAATTAGGAAGGGAAAGATAGCAGGCGTAGTGGCGAAGGAGAGAAGGAGCGGCTCGTGGTTATGGATTATGAAGTCGCTGTTCAAGGTCCGAGTGACAACAGGCTCGTGCAAGGCTGTTCCTGAATTTTCAGATTTGGCTGTTGCTATCGATGATGATCAGGCGGATATTGGCTCACCTGCTGCATAAATTCCATCTGTGGGGGGGTGTGGATCAGACGCCTCCATAGACCCCGACGATCCAATGGGCATCACCACCAGCGGGTGCATCAGTTGACTCTGAAGGAGTACCAATGCGATACCGGATAGTGACTGACTTGCTTGATTCGACGAGTTGCATGATTTCGATTACAGTGGGTTGTGTCTTGTTGCAGCCAAAGAACAAAGGACGGTAAGCGAGGCTATGACCGAGAAGTGCTTGAGGGATGCAATGTGCGTCGAGATGAAAGCAATTGAAGCAAATAAGACCTGGGATGTCAGTGAGCTGCCACCGAAACAAAAAGCAATTGGCTTGAAGTGGGTCTTCAAGGTGAAAAAAGACCCTGATGGCAATGTCGTCAAATACAAAGCAAGACTGGTGGCCAAAGGGTATGCTCAACGCCATGGAGTGGATTTTGATGAGGTTTTTGCACCGGTTGCTCGAATAGAAACTGTTCAGGTGTTGTTGGCACTTGCAGCTCAAGGAAGATGGCAAGTTCATCATATGGACGTGAAGTCAGCGTTTTTGAATGGTGATCTTACTGAAACCGTGTTCGTGCAGCAACCCCCAGGTTTTGTAATCGGCAATGGTGACAAAGAGCTCAAGCTAAGAAAAGCACTCTACGGGTTGAAGCAGGCACCGAGGGCGTGGAACTTCAGACATGATAAGGAGTTGATCAACCTCGGCTTTGTAAGAAGCAAACTTGATCATGCTGTCTATAGGAGAAGTGGTAAGAGTTCTTTCTTGCTTGTGGATTTTATGTCGATTACTTAATTATCTCTGGTCCGAATATGCGACGTTAATTGTTTCAGGACTGAGATGAAAAGAAAGTTCGATATGAGTGACTTGGGTCTCTTGAGTTATTATCTCGGTATAGAGGTAAAGCAAAGGGCTGGTGGGATTACAGTCTGTCAGAGTTCTTATGCTGCGAAGATTCTTGAGTCAGCGGGCATGAAGAATTGCAATGCAAGTGAAGTACCCATGGAAACTCGATTGAAACTTAGCAAGCTGAAGGATGGTGAAGCTCTGAATACTACTGAATATAGAAGTATCATAGGGAGTCTAAGGTACATTGTGAACACCAGACCGGACTTGGCTTTTGCAGTCGGTGTGGTGAGCAGGTACATGGAGGTGCGTGGCAAAGAGCACTGGAACGCTGTGGAACATACCCTAAGGTACCTAAAGGGCACTATGGGGTATGGCTGCAAGTATGACAGAGGAGCTGATCTGAAACCAATGTTGACAGCGATTTTGCAGGAGATGTCGAAGACAGGAAGAGCACCACCGGTGTTGGCTACTTTCTCGGCAGCAGTATGGTTACGTGGGCATCACAGAAACAAAGGATAGTCGCACTGTCATCCTGTGAAGCGGAATATGTAGCAGCAGCGGCGGCGGCTTGCCTGGGCATATGGCTGAATCGGCTAGTTGCAGACATGATGGGAACAAAGGAGTCTAAGGTGAAGCTCTATATGGACAACATGGCAGCTATCGCGCTCAACAAGAACCTGGTACATCACGATCGAAGCAAGCACATCGACACTCGGTATCACTTCCTTCATGAGTGTATTGAAGGGGGACAAATTGAGGTCGAGCAGCTCGCTGACATCTTTACCAAGGCACTGGGGCGAGTGAAGTTCGTGGAGCTGAGAACTGCATTAGGCGTTGTTGAAGTGCATCGAGTTTAGGGGTTGTTTTGTTAGCTAAATAGATGCACAATGTAAGCTTTGTTTCATTGAGTCTTGTAATAGTCGAAGTAGGGGTGGCCTATGAGCGTAGGCGTGCGCGACCATGGGCTGCACCATGTTGAGTCAGCCCGCGCCACGCGAGCCAAGCGCACGCAGCGTGCATCACAAGAAAGGATGCAACGTTCTCGCGTGTCGTATCGTGGGGTGGCAGGATTCTATGTTTGGAGATCCTGTTTGGGCTTATATATAGCAATGAATAAAGACCTTAAAAGTTGCGGTTGTTGGCAGCGGCAAAATCTTTTGTTTCCTCGTGTTCATATCTATTTTTGTGTTCTCGCCGTGGTCACCGCGTTCGTCACCGGTGATCGCTGGCGTGCCAGGAGCTATAGGCTCCAACAGTAATTTCAATCTCATTCATCAAATTAAATAAGGTTTTTCCACTTGTTGGTTCACTAAATTGTGCATTTGGAAGGAATAAGTCAGCTAGATAAAGGGCACATGCAGTGAGAAGGAGACTACAGTACTTTGGATAAGGCTGTTGGATGCTCTTCTCTAATGCTGGTTCTCTTTTTTTCTCGAACAACGCATGAGGAATCCTGCTTCTGTTACTCTTAGTGATAGTATATTGTGTCCATTTGTAGCATGGTTATGCTATGCCTCCTGCTGAAATGGCGACAATGAAGGACACGATGAAATATGGCTGCGCACACATTCTAATGAAAATAAGTACTCCGTTCAGGGTCATGTTTATGAAAACAAAATGAAAGGATATGTAACAATAGAAAGATGAATTTTCTTGTTTCTTCTTTCTTTTATGCAAGTCTTCTAGAGATATAGGACAGGACATCCTCAACTGAACTTGAACTAGCATTGAATATTAGTTATACAGACTTGATTGAATTATTGGTTATTTTGTACTTCTTGCGCAGTTGCGACAATTTTCTTCTTTTATTATATTTGTGGAAGTGTTCTAGAGGAGGCATTATTGAGTATATAATGTAAATATAGAAGAACACATTTGACAAAGAACTTTGAGCAGCCTTAATGATAACTTTTTGAGAGCTTTTTTTTGTTTCATTTATGCAAGTCTCTACCACTAGTACATGGGCACACTATACAAGTGGTTGGTAACGTATTTCTACAGGCGTTTTCCAGCACCGCCTGCGCTGGGGGCCAGTAGAAATCGTCCATTTCCACAGGCGGCTGCTTGAGAGTAGCCAGTAGAAACCGTTTACACAGGCGGCTATCTTAGGGAGCCGCTTGTGTAAATGCACATTTACACAGGCGGTTCCCTAAGAGAGCCGCATGTGGAAATCTATTAAAATATATATTATTTATTTATTTATTATTTTATTGTTATTATTTAAATATATTTATATTAGTTGGTCTTCAAACATAGCAACATGCAATTTAAATACTTCATCTCATACATACATTTGTATACATCAAAGTTTGGTGCTCAAAGACATAAAGTTAATTACAAGAGTATATCCATCATCACACA
>Ga0182004_10002374_pt1 | contig 14574 bp, 13 predicted proteins | sample Sormic07211540_1_FD_120479 | JGI IMG/M metagenome (GOLD analysis project Ga0182004, IMG submission 120479) | Endophyte microbial communities from Sorghum bicolor roots, Mead, Nebraska, USA - 072115-40_1 MetaG | ecosystem: Host-associated > Plants > Roots > Unclassified | place: USA: Nebraska...
TTATCCAATCATAGATTAACTAGGATCAAAAGATTCGTCTCGTGATTTACAGGTAAACTGCGTAATTAGTTTTTGTTTTCGTCTATATTTAATGCTTCATGCATGTACCGCAAGATTCGATGTGATGGAGAATCTTGAAAAATTTTGGAAACTAAACAAGGCCTAAGTTATTACTAGTACTAGAAAAAAGATACAGAAAGGACCTTTCAAAGTCACAAACGTGTGTTAACTAAAGGAAAAACCGGCATAAACTTCAACAGTGGCGTGCCAGACGGAGACCAGTAATCACATCATTGAACCTCAAAGCAATATACTTTGAACTGTCAACTGGTACTACTACTACTATTATATAATGGATTTAGCAATAGCAACAAGGGATTTGTGTTATAAGTTGGCATAAGCCAAAGGGATCGTTGTTCGGAGAAGTAAATACGCAGCGAATTTCATTGCATTTGGACAACAGATTTTGGTCTAGTACATCATCAGTACATGTACAACTGAGATTCTGAAGCCTGAAAGGAAGAGAAAAGAACCTAGACGGCCCAAAATTTGCAGGAAGGGTAGAGACCCGATACCCCTTTACACTTTACAGTGGGTTCTACTGCTTCCAGTATAACTCTAATCCTGTCTTCAGAACAAGAATATTTCTCACATGTTCCTCTTTGGCCGAGAATTTGATCCACAAAGAGAAGAACCTGGCACCATTCTTAGTACACTCATCTTAATAAATAAAATGATCGATCATGTGGAAGATCACGTCAGCTCCATCAGAGTTCAAGAAATAGGTCTTGACCTGCAACACAAAAGGAAGAAATGGAAAGAATGGATCGATGCTCAGAAGGCAACTAACTTATATTTCTGCTCAACAAAATAGTATTTCTAACTCATGAACTGATTGCCAGGGGGGTTAATCACATACCTGAATAGTGCTATGAGCAAAAATCCTTTGTCTACTTTTCTTGAAGCTAACATCTACCCTTTCCCATGAAAGTCTATTCAGACCTTTGAGCATCACCTCTGAAGTTAAAAGATAATCCGGTTAAGAACGAAAGAATCTCAAAAATCATAAAAGACACAGAACAACTAATTTAGCAGACACAAAAGAAGAACAAATTTATAGCTATGGATCAACGGCTCAACTTAAAAAAAAAATATTATGAATGAACATGAAATTCTTCATTCCAGCTAAAATAAGAGAACTCTGCACCATACCTTCCATTTCAGTAGTTGTTTTTGCCTGATAGATCATTGCATCCGAAAAATCAACATCCTCAACCTTTGGTCCTTCCACATATACAATGTGTGGATATCTATCGTTCTTTAGAAAACTTTGGGGCTGATGCACAGGAACTTTCAGGTTCAGGAGCCCAGGTTAAATACCAAAATGAGTTTATAGTGGATATATTACCTTAGGAAGCTCATGTTGACGACGAATTGAAGATGTCCTCCAGCCAACAATAACTAATTTATTAGTCAAGGACAAAGTTTTGGTAGTTGATAATTCAATAGTGAAACCAAAAGGCTTATATATTGTGAAAACTGGAAGCATTTAAAACAAGGATACAGTCATTGCAAACATTGGAGTATGCAACACGCCGCTTAAAAGAGCGGAGAGCTGACCTGCAGGATAAGCAATGTGCATGTTGCAACATCAACACTAACTTCCACTTTTGTGAAACAAGTAGAATTATTTTTTATTGCATACATGAAATGGAGACCACCATAGTCAGTAACCATCTGTAGAAGAAGTGGTGGTTTCTGATCTTCAATATCTTTCAGGAAGAGATGTTTTCCACTTTTTCCAGCAATCCAAGACAAACGATATGCCATCTTTTCTAATTTGTTGGAACCACGAAGAAGTGGTATCTGCAAGTGCAGATCAGAAATAGAATCAGTCAAATATGTGGTTTTTTCATGGCTACAACAGATGCAGCCATGTGATCTGGTAGTGTTATACACTTATACTCTTTGATTCGTTACCATACGGGTTATCTTAGATTTTCTTTTGAAAGCACAGAGAATAAACGGCATTATCTTTACTAGCACATTGATATAAAAGACCATGGAAGAACTTTAGCATTTGGGACTGTAGAAGTACAAATGAAGACTTGTACTATGTGACATGTATGAAGAAGTAACACCGCGTACTAGTATGAATATGAGGAAACAAGTACATGCATTTAGTACAACACAGCAATTGTGTCCTGAGTCAAATAAAAGAAAACAAGGACATCTTATGCATCTAACTGGTTACCTTTCTTTATAAAACTGAGTTTATAATTAGTCCCCACCCCCATTCATAAAATATGACTAATAATACTATACAAAATCCTACAAATTCAACATGGATTATCACACATCTATACTGCAATAGGTAGGGTACCTGAGAAAATAATTGAACATCAAATTCCAAAATTAAACGTGGTTGAAATTTTTAACCTAACCTGTTTGTGTGATCTTGTACCGAGGTGTGGTGTTGCAAAAGTGATGAAGTTAATAGGATCCAAACCAGCAATTTTCCCTCCAATGCTCTGCTGGTTACTAGAATAGTCATCAGCATGGTTCTCACGCTTTTCATGAGAATCTTTTTCTGTCTCATTCTCGTATAATAATGCAATAGCATATCTTGCAATTAGTCCACCCAACGAATGCGCAACAAAGGAAATCTTGCAAAGCTCTGGTCTACTGTCAACAACAGAAGCCACCTTCATAAGAAAAGCAAGAGTTAATTCAAAGAAACATATGCAAAAAGCAATAGGTGCTGCTGCTGATATTCAAGAAAGGAGTTCATAGCGAAAGAAAAGGGGAGAATAAGGTAAATTATAGAATGTTTATTCTTGATTAGCTTTGCAAGATAATACTCTTTCAATGTTAGTTCATCGGCACTTACCTCCTCTGCCAATCTTCTTCCCATCACATCAACTCCATCAAAGGTTCGAGCTGCTGAGTTGCAATCACTGCCTGTGCCACCCAAAAAAATTGCCATTATATAGCCAAGCTAAGCAGAACAAAAACGGATAGAACGGTGCTTGTTCGGATGTTAGATAAGTTTTTGGGATTAAAGGTAGAGTTTTTTCCATTGCTGTTTAACTCACAGTGAACAACCACATCTTCAGGGTGTTTCGTGATGAAGTGTTTTGCCGCAAAACGCCAATTTTCTGCACTGCATAGTTCAAGGGACACATCTTAGAAAAAGGTGGAAATCGGTGTCGCCCAGCAATGATATCTAAAAATCACTAAAGTTAACTTGTTCAGTTAGAATTATCATAAGGTGAAGTGGATATTTTAGTCCACTACAAGATTCATTCACCATTGCAAATTGCATGCATAATCCTACCGCTTGAAGGCATTGCGTATGACCGCAATGATTATCACTAGCACTCTGGTAGGCTGTTTGGATGCCCTGAGGGACATGTGCCAACATTACCGCATAGGCATCAGACTGTCACTCAACTCAAGGATGACATATAACAGCGTTTAGTGTTTTTTTTTTAAAGAGTTGCGTTTAGTGTTTTTACTTGAATAAAAGAAACTCAACAATATTGTACATGGATCACAATCCTAGAATGAGCATTTTAGGCTATAGCTGCTGTGTTCATGTTACCTAGGCCCTGTTTGGATTCTCTAGTCTAAAGCTTAGTGGCTAAAGTTGTTTGGAGCCTCAAGAGCTACTTAACAGTAATGCCTCATGTACTAATGGATTCAGGATTACTGCCCACCAGTTATAGTCCCACGATCATCGTGCCATGCCTGCGGATGCAGATGTTCACTACTGCTACAACTGAAGCTTTGAGTAAAGCCAAAGCAGAGTTTCAGAATGGGAGTGCAACCATCCGCACAAGACTCTACTGACAGCTACTATTTCTGACAGTTTCAAAGGCAGTTCTCTACGGTTTACTACATTCACGAGGACACCAGTCATCGGCATAGGAAACAAAGAACGGTAAATTTAACCTGGCACTAGTCTGTAACCAGAACACTATCGTAAAATCTATAATTTTGGCTGAGAACTCAACGCTACAGCAGCTAACCTGGTTTGTTGAATTGATTGACGAGCAGAGCTTCAGCTCGTGAACAAGGGAAAGTAAGAGAATAGATATCACAAAACAGAATAAAGGAAGAAAGCGAGGAAAGGCAGAAAGATCACCTTCCGACGATCCCATTGACCGTGACAACCAGATGCGTGGGCTTGGGCTTGCTCTCCCCCTCGCCGGCGCCGTGAGCCGACGGGTCCTCGTCGGCGGCGGACACCGTGAAGCATCCCGGCCGCGGGAGGCACGCCGCCCACAGCCGCCGCCGCCTCCTCCTCTGCTTCTTCTCGTCCCCGCCCTCCCCGCTCGCCATTTCCCCCTCCCTCTGACTCTCTGAGGGCTCTGACTCGGCCGCGGGCAGTTGGTGCCTCGGATCTTTCTTTTATAGGCTCGTGCTGGGATTCTGGAAGCCGTCCAGATCAAAGACCAGGGACTTGCGCAGCAGGTGTTTGTATTCAGCGCTGCGGACCTGCCTGCTGCCGGCGGTCGCGACTCGCGAGAGCGAGCTTGGCTGCCGATGCAGGCGTGGCGCGGAGAATTCAATTCAACCGACGCTTCTGCTCTCTGCAGCTCTTCCACTGCGGCGCTGCCGTCGCGGCCCCAGGCTCCCGGTCCCGGAGGCGGGAGGCCCGGACGGAGATTGTTCGTTCGTTTGCCTGCGGCAGCTGCCCATGTGGGTTTTTTGCGCTGTGTTCTGCAGAGGTCACTTGACCCCTGCGACGCTTTCCCTTGTGCTTTCCTTTTCCTCCGCAGTTAGTGACGCATCGTCATCATCGACTCATTACACCTGATGTGTCATTACACATGACTAAAAACTGATAAGTTTAAACGAATAGGCGTGATATGGTTTGTGTTCTTTTGCTAGGCATGTGGCTGGCGAACGTTTTTTTGTTATGTATGCTTGGCGGCTAGGCGCCCTGGATCCATGTGAGTCATCCGCTTGCCGGCTTTTCCGTACCTGCTGCATTTGCACGCACGACACTTCCAATTCAAATGCATCGTCACCTGCCAGTACTAATTCCAATTCCAAGGCAGACCATGCGCCACGCAACGTTTAACACCTGGGGGTTGGTTGCCAGTGCCACACACAGACACACTACACAGTGATCCACCAGGCGTTCGTGTCCTTCTTGGCGACCCATTTCAGTCCTCTGAAATCATTGGCCGATATCACTACCGTCAGAATCAAGGAGCCTGTCCACCGGTGTTCGGGTGTTGGTTGGTAATGGTAAAAGCTACCTAGATCGCGACGTCCATAAGGATTACAGGCACTAGGTTAGTCAGAACAATCGCCGTTCCACATCCAAATGTAGAAGGGCATGTTCCAGAACAGAGGGCGACGTTGAAAAAGTCTGACCGATTATTAGGCTACGGGACGCTAATCCCTCTCTTTCTCTCTTCTAGAGAAGAGACTATCTTTGTTCTCTAGAAGCCGGCAGCAAATTTCGACATATTGCAGTTGCAGCTCCACTAAACCCGACGCATGCATCCACCTAGAGCGATCTCGAGCTTTCTCAAAGGAAATTGACAGAGTAATAGACGACAAGGTGACACCTGGCTACTGTACATGTAAGCAGGAACCAAAACTAGCCTCATCTTTTTTTTCACCCTTCTGTGACGTGAAACGCAAGTGAAGCGCCTGCCTGACTTTGTAAACGCTGACCAGGGTTTGGTGTTAGTGGTCGGTGATCTTGACGGCGACGGGATCGCTGCAGTAGGGGCAGTTCCCGAACAGGACATCGAACGACCTGCCATTACGAGGAAGACAGACATCAGGCTCGTGACAAAATAATCAGAGAATCGACACAGCAACAGAGCATCACTATGAGGATTTTGGAGGCCTTGTTTAGTTCGCAAAAATTTTCAAGATTTTCCGTCACATCGAATCTTTAGTCGCATGCATAGAGCATTAAATAAAGATAAAAATAAAAACTAATTATACATCTTTTGAGCCTAGTTACTTCGTGATTGGACAATGTTTGTCAAATAAAAATGAAAGTGCTACAGTAGCCCAAAACCCAAAATTTTGTGAACTAAACAAGGCTTAACTTCGGTTGGTTCAGACGTACTGCCTGGTCGAGGTGATGGAGCGCAGCCAGTCCCTCAGGCACACGGAGTGGAAGGCGCGGCTGCAGCTGGGGTTCTCGCACGTGTAGTCCGTCACACACCCGCTGTGAGCACCGAGTTCGTCATCTGGAGGATCAGAGAAGAAAGAACTGTGGTCAAGATTCAGGAACCATGATGTGAGTAAAAGGGGTGTGGGTAGTACAGGCACATGGTAAATTCGCTCACCAACTGGCAGATGCTTCGCATAGCATATCCCACAATCAGCTTGCTCGTCGTCTTTGACGTTACAACTAACCAGAGGGGGTGCAGGCAGTGCAAAGTCCAATACAGCTGTCAAATTCTCATGGAACTTTTTCTTTGCATCCCTAGTGATAGAGAAAAGATCATATGTTTTAATCACAATTTTTTACATGCCCGTTAATGTAACTCTAGAGAAATTTCAGTTATTTGATCTACTACTGGTATGAACCAGTAACCGTAGATCTACAGGAAAGAAGATACAGGTGCAATAGAGTTTAGCACATATTACATAGGCAAGTTCAGTAAATATATTTTAATGAAAAAAAGTACAATAGCATATCTATATCAGTATATAAGAAAACGTGTACAATGTAATGCATAAAATATGTGAGTATACCATTTTTTACGATTCTTTCTCCAATTTATTATCAGCTGATCAAGTTTGTCATCTGTGCCCAAGAAGCGACACCTGGAAGAAATAGTGATGCATGGGATCAACCATGGTTGACTTTAAATACAGTCCTGAAATCTGACCTTACTCTGGTAAGGAGTTGGGTTTGCGTGCATCAACATGCAACAAAATGTAGCAATCATCACCTGGTGATTTCAGGCACAAATAGCAATTTAAGCAAACATAAATAAGGGGAGCACAACTATTACTTCCAGACGAATAAGAGATTACCTAAAGATATACGACGATGAGACATAGCATAGGACGGCTTTGTTGGATCAACAATCCAAAGGACCTTATCAATCTCGTCCATCGTAGACCAGAACTCTTGCAATATCTTCAGGTGCTGATTGTGCGAACCCAATAACATAGCATGACACAACATAACAATTCATGAGTAGGACAACCCTGATTCAAGCAATAAAAAAGCTCACCTACCGCTTGAAATTGGCAAAGAACATCTTTCAGTCTTGAGCTTTTTGACCATTGTATTTTTGGGAGATATGGTATGTCCTGTTAATGAGATAAGTTCAATTATACAGCATGGCTATGGTTCTGAAATTTCATGCAACTGCAAAATATAATAATTAATAAAAACAGCCTAATTTATGGAATATTTAGAGACTAACTGCAGATATTGAAGGAGGACATTCAGGATAGCCCATGGGCAGTGTGATCTCCAGTAAATGAATCCGTCCTGCTTCATCCCTGGCAGATACATAAGCCATAATTTCAGACAATAGAATAAAATTACAAAGACGCTGCTACACTTGTGATTGTTGCTCATATGCATTACAATGTTCAGGCCAGTCTATTTTTTTTAGCATAATTGGCAGGTGCTCTCCCTTTTCATTTAGTTGAGAGCAAACGTACAGCACGGTTTTGCTACATAGACGAAAGAAAAAGAGATATAGAAGAATAAGAAGAAAAGAAAACAACAACTGTATTTACTTTTTTGAAAGAAAACAACAATTGTATTTACATCTGCCCAAATGGCTACCCACTCCTCAGACTACACTGACTCCTCTGAAACAACCATTTAGAACAACTATCAAACTGACAAACTTCAGTATAATACATGCGCTAGCCTTGCTCAATGGCAGTAGCTTTTTCTCCAAACAATCGTACAATATAAATATAAATAAAGAGGTTCATGCTGAATTGCCGATTGGCAGCACATGAGAGGAATCCTTACACAACGCGGAAGGTGAGACAAGACACTCCATCGTCCCCTGTGGCGCTCACCACCTGCTCCCACCCGATCTCTTCGATCTGCACGCGCAAACGTCCAAATAGAAAATGAACGATGTCACCAACCCACACATGGGGAAAAAAAGAAACTTCCCTGGCGGCATCAGTCGGCGCAGGCATTTCGTCGAGCGGGTGGCGTACCTGCGCGAACACGGAGCTGTAGAACGCGGGCGGCCGACGGGGAGGTGGCCCCGCTTCCACCTGAGCATCTTGCCGAGTATCCGCTTCAGCCTCCTCGCCCGCCCGCGCTTGCGGCCTCGCTGGCGCGCGCGAGAGCGGAGCCGGCAACTCCATTCCTAACCGGCGACAACCGACAAGGATGGAAGTGCCGTTGTTCCACTCCAATGCGATACTGACGGAGTAAATTGCGTGAGGTCCATCAGCTAGGTGCGGACGATAAAAGGCCCAGATTTCCCTGGGCTGAGAACACTCCGAGCCAAACGGCCCAGATCAGTCACGGTGAGCGTACATGCGCGGCCCAGTCCACCAGACAGCAGACCGCCGCCGCCCAGAAACGGAACCCCAAGTCACGCCGCCCCTCTCCGCCGCTATGGAGTCACGGAGAGGCGACACTTCTTCCCCTCCTGGCCGGCCGGCCGGCCGAGGCCGGACTGCGGCAGCACTCCCGATCGCGTAACTCGTAAGTAAAGCCCCCCTTCCTGCACAACCCAGCCTCGTCTCGTCTCCTTGTCGAGTAGATTCTGCTGGTGGCGTGGCGTGGTGCAGTGGATTTTTTTTAGAGAGAGTAAAGTATATTGGCACTTTGACAGTGGATTTGTTGGGTTGTCTCACCTAGTCCCCTGACCTATTTATCTACGTATTCACTCGAGTCGTCCAGACGTCTCTGATAGTGTTGATCTGTTTAATTTCATCTATATAGCGTCCATGTTACTGAATTTTCACAATTAATCGTTCATATCATCATTGATCACACGTCAAAATAAAACTCACTAGTGACCCATAGATGGCTGGTGGGAATGCAGTCAAAAAACCTACATTCCAAAAACAATAAAGTGCACCAACTTTCCCTATATTTGTTTGTTGATTGTTTTTAGGCAAGTTTTTTTACACCGAATTGTAAAATGGATTTCATTATTGTGTTTCTCCTGCCGAGATCCCCTGGGTCGTTTCCGAGCGAGCATTCTTTGGTTCAAGCCTGTCGAAACTGGTCAGGACGATTCATGAAAACTGATTAGGGCCTTGTTTAGTTTCGAAAAGTGAAAACTTTTCGATACTGTAGCACTTTCGTTTGTTTGTGATAAATATTATCCAATCAGATTTGATGTGACAGAAAATCTTGAAAACTTTTTGGTTTTCAGGATGAACTAAACGAGGCCTAGATCGGTTTTCGCAAAGGTGTTGCAAGGAGGACCCCTGCAGCTTGCACGTGGACGTGCTCGTGTCGTAGCATGTTTTAGCGTCAACCGTAATGGCATCTAGGTTCCATTTTGACTTATATACCTTGATCCTTGTCTTGAAACTATTGATTTACATATTTTGATCTCTAAACTTGTTAAGTTTTTTTTATCTGCATTCCTACCAGCTATCTATGGGAAATCAAACAGACCATTGTATAGTCAGGATCAAACGCGTTGTAGATTCAATTCAAAGTTAAGGACATCACTAGGACAACACGATGATAACGCCACAGAGTTTAGCTATTTTCCTGTTTCCTGTGTAAATAATTTTTTTCATAGATTCATGTGACTTTTTTGCGTTCGAAAGGATCAGATACTGAACTAGAATATCTTCGTAGTCAAATGCTATTCTATGCTCTAAAAAGTGGTAAAAAGCCATATAACAAAGCCAACTGAGACTAGAACTAGAATATCTTGGAAATAAAATGTGCATACAGAAATGAGGAAACCTGAGCAGTATCCTTAGATTTGGCAGAAACTAGCTAGATCATGCAAATTATTCAAACATGTAGTAATCAGCGATCCATCTGTCTGGTTACGCATACAACCACACAAAAGCAGAGCACACCACCACATTGTGGAGCAGCACCTAAAGCATAGTTCATGCACGGAAGCATAGGCGCATAGATAGAGTAGCAATGGTAACAAAATAGTTAAGCATGGCCTCCTTACAGCTCATGCATGCGGCACACATCATTAGATAGCTAGCCCTGTCGACACTTAGAACCATTAGTCCTTTAGCTAGGTCGTGGTGCGAAATGGAAGCGATGCTGGCGGCTAGCCAAGCCGGTAGAGCCCGCCATCGTTGATGAAATGGCCGTCCATGAAGAAAGTGTTGGTGTGGTACCCGTCCATCATCAGGTGGTGCATTTCCTCAGACGGCTTCCAGTGCCGCTTCCTCTGGTTGATGAACCAGTTGTTGATCTGCTTCAGATCAAGCCCGGTAGACTCAGCCAGTGCCACCTTCTGAGTCTCCTGCTCACCCATGTGAAGAGTTAATACATATCCAATAGGGAAAGGCAGGCTATGTCGTATACAAAACATCCAACAAAATGAAGATATATAAAAAAAGTTTATTGTGAACTCCTGACTTGATGCTTGTTTCACTTAGAACCCTGAACTTGAAAATAGCATATTAGGGTCTTGACTTATACAAGTACTGAAGTACCAACACATACTTCAGAGCACTATAATTTTCTGTTCAGCCATGTAGTTCCCAAGTGAAACCAATGGAAACTCTTTAATCTGTATCTGGGAGAAGGCTTACCTTTCAGATAAATTTAGTTGCTTAAAATTAATGGTATTTAGCAAGACCACCGTAGAAGTTTCAGAATTACCTGAAATAAGGTTAATAATACCAATAATCGCCTGCCACCCCCTGATCAATAGTAGACTCTGGCATACTTTGACTCACTTATTATATGCTAATATGCAAATTCGGGAACAGACAACCATGGAACATCAAAGACCCATATCTAGCTTAGATTTGCCAAATTTGTTTTATGCATGCTTCCCCTTGAATTACCATGTGCAATCAGCACTAACATTGGATTTTTGCTGGCTATAAAAGCTCATGAAGACTTTGCATCAAAATCATGTGATGCCAACAATTTTAAAAATGGAAGAATAAAAAGAAGACGTACTGAGGGGTAAGGCCATTTGTAGTGCAGATCCCACCAGCTAAGGAGCTGCTGGCGAGCCTCCTTAGGGAGCTTCCCTTTCTTCTTCTTCTTTGACAGTTCTTGCTTGAGCGAGCTTAGATAGCCACTGTATTTCTTCAGGAGATGGTGCTTTAGCTCTTGGTCTACACCATGTACATCAACTTCAGGGAGCTCTGTCTCTCCTCCGCTACCTTCTTGATCCTCCTCAGAAGAGCCTTCAAGCATAACAGATGGAAGTGTTAGCTACAACAAAAGAAGTGATCAAGCAGCATTCATAGCCAGATTAGAAAACATTTGGCTGGCAAAGCACCAAGTACTGAACTTATTTACTAAGATTCTAAATACATGTCCCATACAAGCAAAGCAATAAACAGTACTTTTCATGTGCAACAGTTAAACAAGTGAACTTATGTTAAGGGATCTATTGGGCCTAGGCTGGCGCCATAGCCCATTAGTGTTAGGATTAATTAGAGATAAGAGTTGTTTGCTTAGGGGTCAAGTAATCCTTGCTTGTAAGTTAACTAAACCTCTCTATATAAGGAGAGTAGATGTATCAATCTAATCAAGCAAACATTAAGAAGGAAAATCCTTCCCTCTTGCCTAGCCGTGGGCAAAGGCCCCGTGTCTGGCCCTCTCGTGCCCTCACAACCCTAGCCATGAACAGTACCTGCGGGTACGCTAGTGCGGCAGCCGCTGGAGCTCCCCTCAACTCTCTTCTCTCAATCCCAACAGCCACATAACAACTTAACTATGATTTTATGAATGTGAAGTGTGATAATCTAAAAGTTAAGTAGCACAGCAATCTGCTTCTATACAAAACAAATATCATCCAACTCCCACGTGACAACAGCCTTGGGAATTTACATTGGGCTATTGTCCATCAATCAGTCTAACATCTCCAGTATACCCATTGAAGTACAGATATCACGGACATGTGCATTTGCACTATTTTAGTGAATGAATATAAAAAGTATGGATGTTTCTGCGCATATTACTTTATTTGCATGATATTTTGATCATTTTTATATTGTGGGTAAAATATTATATTGCATCTGTATGTGCACACCATGTTCTTTTCTCAACAGTCAGCACTGCATTTGTTTTTCTATATTAGCATCTTAATATTTAACTTATGCTTTTGACAACAGGCATAAATGACCCATGTACAGTTGTTTTGCCAATTATCTATAAACATCTTGATGGCAACAAATTTGGAAGCAATATAGAAATAAGCAAAGGAACACAGGTTTAAGACTTGAATAAAATGTTTGCCTATCTAAGAGCACCCTATCATATATGGGAAAATGAAGTATGTTCTCCAATATTAAGTTATATTTTTATCTGTTCTAACAAAACAACTCTGCTCGTGTTGTTTCAACACATCCGGTGCCTAGCCCAGGAGCACAGGTAAAGGAGGGCTGTGATAAGCTTGGCAAGCTAGTGCAAAACCCTGCTGCGCATACTAAAATCAAACACTTAGTTATCTTTAGATAAGATCAATAACTAGAAAATAACAACACACATTCGAGACCAAGAGCCAGGATGTCAACATTCTTTTAGTTTCATTTCATACAGCACAGCGGTTGGACCTTGTGCTGCTACTCAGTCCTGTGCATACCTACCATGACCATGGGTCAACCACAGTTTGTCATTTGTGAGCATGATACTATGCAGGTCTATTTAGCCTGGAATGTTGAGAAAATATCTGATATGTTTGGAAAAAAAAGGGTAACAGGACCTTCTTTAACTGTATAAATATCTTCTTATCGCTCCATGAAACCAACATTCGTATATATTTTTGCATAAAGGAAATAAATATTTTATGTTTGTGCATTCTGATGAAGCAACAGTGAAAATATCATTTTATTTTGAAAATGATTTTTGAGCATGTGACACGACATGAGTATCTGTTCGTTATGCTGTTAATTGGAACAGATTAAAGCAGTGTGAGGTCACAACAGATATGGTAATAGTAAATGACCATAATAATTTAATGATCCATTAAAAATTATGCGAAATGTGTGTGGTTATCTTTGAAATGAAGAAAGAACCATTTGCTCACTAAAACAACATTAGACAATGGACATAGTAACCCATGAAAATATGAAATTGTTTTGGGATACCACAGGGATAAGACATTTTACTTTGTGGAAATATTTGGTGGACTTGTTGAAAATGTGGAAAACCAAAATAAAAAAGAAGAGTGTCACAGCTTGTACTCCCGTCACAAATTAATTGTCGTTTTTGGTTTCCGTGCCATAAGTTTGACTCGATTTGTAAAAAATACGTGCAATATTTGTCCTCCAATAAATTTGTTAAAAACTAGACTCAAAGATCTTTCCAATGATACTAATTATATACCATAAACAATAATATTTTTTAATGTATATTTAGTCAAAGTTGTTTATAGGGAAGAGTGAGTACATGTTACAGCAGTATCTAAAAAACTTCTGGAAAAGATTTCATGGTACACTTAAGAAATAGTATTGCCGAAGGAACCCTTAGGAGCTGTTCCATAGTCATTCCAGATGTTTTTCAAATATTTTCTTAGTGTTTCATTTCAATACATTTAACGCCCTTGATCTCCTAGTGTTTCATTTCAATACAGCTGGTTTTTAAGGTAAATAAAGTTATATATTTTAAAAAAGCTGGTATGTTTAAATTTATCAATTGTTTCTGGATAATATTGTCAAACACTTCCACTGTTATGGAAAATGAAAAAAATATAAGTTATGTGATAAACAACTCTGATCACATCATTTTTTGTGATACTGAACATTACGATAGATATAATAGAATCCATGAAAATGATAAAACCAACAGCAGAAGTGACGAGAATCAGAATCCGACGATCAATCTCAAAGAAAATAAAAATGAATGCACCTGACTCCAGTAACCAAGAATATAAACATGCACGAGATGCAGATCAAATAAAAGAGTTCACGCAGATGGACGTGCCAGATTGTTCCTTTCCTCCAGTCGGGCGTTGTCTTTTCCACTGGTGTCTCAGTGCAAAACCCATCGGTTCTTTTTCATCGTTTTGTTTTATGTTGTTTGCTTCTGGTATCTTTTTTGGTCTTACCTCGAGACAAATGGAAACTCGTGATATCTGTGTCCCTGCTTTTGCATGACCTTGAAAGAGTAGATGCAACCAAGAATCTTGGGGTACATGGGCAACATCAGTCAGAAAATGCAGTGTTGTTTTGCGATTAGTTCAATAGTTCGTCTGTGGCCCTCATAAACAAAAGGGATTGTATTATGTTTAAGAAAAGAATCTATGTGGTCTACAAATAGTTTCTTTCAAAAATAAAAAAGTCTGCCGAGAAGGTCAAAGAACAGTTGGAGCTGAGAAGAAATCTGAGTTGACAGCTGAAAAATGTATCGCAGAACTTGGACTGCCGGCATCCAATGTTCCTTGACCGTCATTATTTATGAGAGAGAATGCACGGGGAGAA
>Ga0182004_10002375_pt1 | contig 14572 bp, 23 predicted proteins | sample Sormic07211540_1_FD_120479 | JGI IMG/M metagenome (GOLD analysis project Ga0182004, IMG submission 120479) | Endophyte microbial communities from Sorghum bicolor roots, Mead, Nebraska, USA - 072115-40_1 MetaG | ecosystem: Host-associated > Plants > Roots > Unclassified | place: USA: Nebraska...
GCCAAGAGCGGGCCTTTGCCGAGCGTCTGGTGCTTGGCAAAGACGTTCTTTGCCGAGCGTCTCCGTTTGCCGAGGGCACTACCCTCGGCAAAGAAATCTTTGCCGAGCGCTGTCTTTGCCGAGAGTCCTGCGCTAGGCAAAGGTGGCCTTTGCCGAGCGCCCGATTTATAGCGCTCGGCAAATAACCATACGCTAGGCAAAGGCGCTGTCTGCCGTAGTGAATGGATGCTAACCTATATCTTGTTGGGCAAAAATTAGAGCCTAATAATTAGAGTGAAGCGCCAGAGAATTCGGTGACCACAGAGATTATCTAGGACTACTAGCCACTTATTGACGAGGCATATTGTGCGGCTACAAACGTATTTGCCCACTTTAAGGATTACTCCAGTATATATATGAAATTGGTACACAAACCAACCAAGCAATCGTGAAATTCTGAGCATCGATCGAGAGCTAGTGTCCCCAATGCAAGGCATGGCACACCATCGTCGTCTTCACCGCCAGCTCCAACTCGTGTGCCTCGTCGCCGTCGTGCTGACGGCCGCCCCAGCTGCCCATGCCATCTTCCATTTCGACTTCCGTTTGGACAGCGACAGCCCGTTCTTCGGCCGCTCGGCGGCTGCCAGGCATGACAATTGGCGCCGCGCCGCCCTCGAGAGCAACGCCCGGCAGGCGAGGAGGCTCGCCAAGGCCCTCGACAAGCTCAGCGGGGCCGCCCCCGGCGCCCCCGCCGCCGCCGCCACCGACATCGCGGCGGCCGACGTGACCATCTCCCCGTACGCCCACCAGGGCCACAGCCTGACCGTGGGCGTGGGCACGCCGCCGCAGCCCAGCAAGGTGATCCTGGACCTGGGCAGCGACCTCCTCTGGACGCAGTGCAGCCTGGTTGGCCCCACGGCGAAGCAGCTGGAGCCCGTGTTCGACGCCGCCAGGTCGTCTTCCTTCTCCGTCCTGCCCTGCGACAGCAAGCTGTGCGAGGCCGGCACGTTCACCAACAAGACCTGCACGGACCGCAAGTGCGCGTACGAGAATGACTACGGCATCATGACGGCCACCGGCGTGCTCGCCACTGAGACGTTCACCTTCGGGGCGCACCACGGCGTCTCCGCCAACCTCACCTTCGGCTGCGGCAAGCTCGCCAATGGCACCATAGCCGAGGCGTCCGGCATCCTGGGCCTGTCTCCGGGCCCTCTGTCCATGCTGAAGCAGCTGGCAATCACCAAGTTCTCCTACTGCCTCACCCCCTTCGCCGACCGCAAGACGAGCCCGGTGATGTTCGGCGCCATGGCCGACCTGGGCAAGTACAAGACGACGGGGAAGGTGCAGACGATCCCGCTGCTGAAGAACCCGGTGGAGGACATCTACTACTACGTGCCCATGGTGGGGATGTCGGTCGGGAGCAAGCGGCTGGACGTGCCGCAGGAGACCCTGGCGATAAAGCCCGACGGCACCGGCGGCACGGTGCTGGACTCGGCGACCACGCTGGCGTACCTGGTGGAGCCGGCGTTCACGGAGCTGAAGAAGGCAGTGATGGAAGGCATCAAGCTGCCGGTGGCGAACCGGAGCGTCGACGACTACCCGGTGTGCTTCGAGCTGCCGCGGGGCATGTCCATGGAAGGGGTGCAGGTGCCGCCGCTGGTGCTGCACTTCGACGGCGACGCGGAGATGTCGCTGCCGCGGGACAACTACTTCCAGGAGCCGAGCCCCGGGATGATGTGCCTGGCGGTGATGCAGGCGCCGTTTGAAGGCGCCCCCAATGTCATCGGCAACGTGCAGCAGCAGAACATGCATGTGCTCTACGACGTGGGCAACCGCAAGTTCTCCTATGCGCCCACCAAATGTGACAGCATCTAGCTCAGCTGCTACTTATGCTTTGCAGCTAGTACTATATATACAAAGATAATTTAATTTGTTTTTTTTGTGTATCTTCAAAATTCAGAGGCCAAGATAATTTCTCTCTCTATATATAGGCATTAATCATCTCATCATGAAACCTTTTTGTAGGGTAGACATTCGTGCTTGCATTCTGTAATAGCCAAGGGATAAAAACAAAAGAGATGAAAAGAAAAGAAATCATGACCTTTGATGCTTGACGCCATGACCTTTGATGCTGTGGTTGCCATAGAGTCCATATTGATATAGTGAATATTACTTTCGATAGTTAGTATGGCATTCTAAGCCATTGGCGGATTCAAGGGGGGGCTGGGGGGCTGCAGCCCCCCTCTTGGACTCAAAAATCTTTTAATAGATTTTTTTTTGCAAAAGATTTTATATATTTGGTATTTTTTCTATGTTTATTCTATGAATCTTTGTCTTTGAAAACTTTAAATTAATATTAAATTATCAGTCTTAGCTATATCTATTAGTGCACTGCATTGAGCAAGAAAAAAAATTAGCTTATGTTATTTAGCCCCCCTCTTGATCCGTTTCTGGATCCGCCACTGTTCTAAGCCCATGTATACGCAGAAAAAGGTTTTGAAATGTAAATCTTATTATCGACCAGATGTTGACTGAAGCACCAAAAACTGCTCAAGAACTGACGATCACACACTACTACAAAAAAAATCATTTACGAGGTGTTTTCAAATAAGGCTTCGAGGTGAGCAGCATATTCAAATGGGCAATCATTTTTTTATTAACTGAAGCTGCTGCCAAAAATCGTCTTGCAAAATCGATTAACTGAAGCGGACAAATTAAAATACCCACCTCCATTAATAACGATTAATTAAGGTGGTCATCCTAATACTACCACCTCGGTAAATCATTAACCGAAACAAATATTCTAAAGCAACCGTGTCTCGGTAGATAAGCCCAGCTCACTAGGCCCACTTGAGCCTAGTGAAACCTTTTTGTAGGGTAGACATGCATGCTTGCATTTTGTAATAGCCAAGGTGCATGTTATTACCAAGAAAAAGTGAACAAATAGAGATGAAGAGAAAAGAAATCATGAATAGCCAATGGCCTATTATTACAAGAAAAAAGCTCTGGGTGTCAGAAGACATTACTGATGATCAAACGTTTCAGCAAAGCTTTGACTACTCACAGTTCATAATTCAGCATTGTTTTTACCAGAGGAATATTTTAAAAATAACTTGTGGTAGCAAATTTGGAGATACTATCTTTGCAGACATGTAAAATTTAGAAAACAAATATGCGGCATACATTAATATTGTTTCGCTCTTAACGTATCATACAAATACAAATAGGCACTTGTAATAGCTGGCGAGGAGTATCGCAAGGTGACTTTTAGAAGTGTGCAAAAAAAAAAAATCAAATTCGAAACTAAATCTGATCACAACATAATATGTTCTTCAAATTCAAATTCAAATCTGACCACCACATATATACATATATTCATCCACAAATACATAAGCATAATATAAACCACAACAAGCCATACTTCACAAGTTGAAAAGTCTAATTCACAAAAACCATCATTACGACATTACATAAAAGCCATAAACTCATCAAGATCTACATTTGTTATTTTGATCAACTTTTCATTCGCCAAAATTTGAGCAATTCAAATTTTGAATTTCATAAAATGACACCTGCAAACATTAGACACATACATAAATATAGTCTCACACACGTACATAAATATAGTTCGACAGACATACATAAACATAGTTTCACACACATACATAAATATAGTTCGATAGACATACATAAACATAGTCTCACATACATACATAAATATAGTTCGACAAACATACATAAATATAGTCTCACACACATACATAAATGTTGTCTCACACACACACTTACACAAACTAGCTAGGCCCCACCGTAACAACTTTTCCCTTGCCACCTTTTTGTTCCCATAGCAGTATGTCTTTGGGTAGGTGCCTTTCTACTGCACTGATCTTGCTACTAAAGTCAGTGAATCTCATCATAGTCATTGTAAGCTCCAACATCATCCAGACCATCGACTCCGATGTTGTTTCTCGGAGGCCACCACATGCTTAGTCCTCTTCTTTGGGGGGAGGTTACTTAGTGGGTCGTACATATAAAAAACTTGTGCAACACGTGAAGCGAGCACCCAAGGGTCATCATGGTAGCCTACATTCTGGAGGTCCACGACTCTCAACCCAATCTCATTGACTTCATGTTGCTTGATCTAGCGGCATCGAAACAGGGCCATCTTTAGATTTCTTTCATTGTTAAGCTCCCATATATCTTCAATTATGCCAAAAAATTGGACCTTTCACCCCAGTCCATCGAGAGCCTCTACTCCAACGTCGCTATTTTGGTTTACACTTTTACTATCCTTTTTGTGGGTATAGTATGTGTACCCATTGATGTCAGCATTCCAAGATGTTACTTGTCTCGATGGCTCCTTTACCAATCTACTGATGGTAATAGAATCTTCACTTTCTCAGGGTGGTATGTTCTGGTCCCTCAACCATTGAGTTAGGCATCGCCTATGCTGTTTCATGACCCAATCATGTGAATGGCCATTCCTCTCCTCTATAATGAGAGCCATGTGTTCATCAATGTACCGTTGTATGAGTTTTGTGCTCTGCAAAACACAACAATGCACCTAACTTACTTCTTTGTATTCATAGTTGATGAATGTTTTTCTACCACTAGTGCCCTTTCCAGCCAGCCTACCCTTGTGATGAGAATCGAGATTGTCAATCCCTCTCTATACTTTCAAGTACTCTTGACAACACTTGATGACTTCTTCAGTACTATAAACCTCTATCATGGAGTCCTCTAGGTATGCTCGATTATGCATGTATCAGCTTAGGACTGACATGAACCGCTCATAGGACCACATTTCATGCAAGTAGCAAGGGCCCAATGCCTCTATCTGATGAACCATGTGAATCATGAGATGTACCATTATATATAAAAAAGCGGGAGGTAAACACATCTCAAGTTGGTTTTGGGTCTCCACCATGAAATCATATAGGTCTCTCAGCTCTATCCTACGAAACGTCTTCTGTGAGATCTTTGAAAAAAAGTAGCACATGCGGGTGATGGCCATCTTCAAGAACTCTGGCTTTATAGTCCTGATGACAATTGGTAGGTACATGGTCAACATCATATGACAATCCTAAGCCTTGCAATACTGAAATGAGAGGTCCTTCATCGACACTAGCTTCTTTGGGTTAGCCAAAAACCCAGTTGGGACTTTGATCCCCCTCATGGATGTGAGTAAAGCTCTCTTATATTTTATGTCAAGGTTGTAGGTAGCCACTGGCAGAGTGTATTTTCCATTATCCTGAAGTACCGAGTGAAGCTCTGGCATCACCTTTAGTTGCTCCATGTCCCTTCGTGCTTTCAGACCATCCTTTGACTTGGCTGTGTCCATCAAGGTACCGATGAGACTCTCAAAGACATTCTTCTACACATGCATAGCATCAATGGCATGGGTGACAACCAATTCTAGCTAATAAGGTAGATACTGAAAGAAGATCAATTGTTTCTTAAAAGGTACGCCTTTGATAGGAGGTCTGCTTCTATCTTTGATTGTTCCATCCAGATTCTTCTTTCCATATATGATGCTAATGGTTTTCACCATTTTGTACACATGTTGTCCATTATGATGTCTCTCTGGAGGGGGTTCAGCCTCCTAGATGTTGCCATAGTATCTTAAGTATAATTTTCTGTGGTACTTGTGACCTATCTTTAAGAAGCGACGGTTCCTTAGGTAAACAACCTTCTTGGATCCATCTAGGTACACCCATTTAGTATCATCTAAACAAACTAAGCATCCCATCTTGCCTTTGATCTGTCCAGACATGGCAAACAACATAGGGTGATTGTTGATAGTCACAAATATTATTGCTCTTAATGTGAAGTCCTCCTGTCGGAATGCATCATACATTGGCTTCCCAAACCTCCATAGTCTCTTGAATTCTTGCATGACATGCTTGAGGAACACGTTTATATCAATGCCTGGTTGTTTAGGGCCAGAAACAAGAACGGTGAGGAAAAGGTACTTTCTCTTCTAACACAAGTACGTTGGGATGTTGTACATGGTCAGGATCACTAGCCAAGTGGTGTGGTCAGTCATCCTCTCATTGAAGGGATTCATTCCATCGGTGCACAAGGCGAACCGTACATTCCTTGGGTCTAAATTGAATAGTTTGTTATTCTTATCAAAGTCTTACCGCTGACTACCATTGGCCGGGTGTGCAATCACATCATCATCGACCTTGCGCTCATCGTCCCACCATGTCATGAGCGCGGCTTCCTTAGGGTTCAAGAAAATACGCCTAAAGCGGTCAATCACTAGCACGTACCACATTACCAAGGCTAGAACTTTTCTCTTATTTATATCGTTGCCTAATGGAGTGTCCTCTAGTGGTTGAGATTCTTGTACCGTCTTTTTTGCAGCCTTCTTATTCCTCTTGTTCCCCGTGGAGGCTTCTTCACCACTGTAAAGGTCATTTTCCTTGTATTGACTGGCCCCACACTGAGGACATTTGTCCAGACCTTTGAATGTATCACCATGAAAAAGGATACAATGGTTGGGGCATGCATGAATTTTTCAACACCCATTGTGAGTGGACTTATAACCTTCTTCGCATAGTATGTATTGGCAGGAACTAAGTTTGGCTGTGGCAGCACCCATGATAGGAGACACAACAGATCATGAAAACTGTAGTCAGATCAACCGTACTTAGCCTTAAAGATGTGTAACTCAAGCACAAAATGGAACAATGTCTAGTGTGTCAGACAACCCTTCTCAACACCATACACAGTATCCTTCGACGTTGTTTTCACCCTCTCTAGATTTTCTAGACCTTTATTTTGTAGTAATATTTCTGGTCCAATGGCCTGTAGCATGTCCTATAAATTATCACTGTCATCTTCATCCCCCTCACGTGTTCCACCATCTATGCCGGCACCACCAGCAACATTAGCACCTTGTTTATTGCCAAAGTCACCACCTTGTTTATTGCCAAAATTATAGCCCATGTCTTAGTTCGGCGTCAAGTTCTTGATCATTGTTGTCGTCATCAACAACCATTGTCTCACCATGATGAATCCATACTGTGTAGTCCAGAACAAATCCTCGCATAACTAGGTGTGATATTATGGTATTCATATCTACAAATGCCATATGATTCTTGCAATCTTTGCAGGGACAAATAATTGTATTCCTATTATATGTCAATGTTGATGCATGCTTCTCAGCGGCTACAATAAATTTATCCACCTCTTCACGAAAACCGTCATCGATCCTTGACCAACCATACATCCAAGAGTTTCTGTATTCCATCTTTTAAAAAACAAAACAATAAAATAAAATACATGAAATGAATCGAATCATTAATTAATTAATTAATTAATTACCTATTAATGCATAAAAATATTCAAAATCATATATTAAATGGTTAAATTATAAAATTTGATAGACACAAATTAGCAACAATTATTATTTTACCCACTACCTTTTGTGCCAACCCCATTCCAATTTCATGAAACATAAATTAAAAAATAAAAAACAAACCCTATATCTAGAACTAGATGAAACATATATGAAACTAGGTGTAATCTCCACTAAAATCAAGCAAGATCGACTAATAATGGGAGCAAGCTCATTTCTCTATGTAATGTAAACTAACGATTCAAAACAAGGGTCTAATTTGCTTCATACAAAGCTCAACCACCATGGAAGAGAGAGAAAAGCAAAACTCAAATTACACACTAACCAACCATTAGAACTTCAATTAAAGGCTTGAAATAGTATTTTCTTACCTTCTATAAGCTTTCCACCAAAGGATTTGAGACCAAAACCTCCCCCCTTCCTAGAGCAATTTTTGGGAGGAGCCCAAGGCCTCCCAACCTTTTTTCCTCGGGTTGGAGCTAGTGACCTGAGGAGAAAGAAGGTGTTGGAGCAAGCAACACCCTGCAATAGCTTGACCGCGCTGGCAATGTCACCAGTGGTGACCACGGCGAGATACAGATTGAAAGTATGAGACTAGGGTTTGTTCACTGCGGAACGTCACAGCCTTTTTGGTTCTTCTTCTTGCTATTTATAGAGATACAAGACGAGATCATGGAACATGCCTCCGTGTATCTCCACGCCACGCTACACACCGTGTGCCATGCCGTTCTTGTGCGACGCACACCACGTGCTGCAGCGCGCATCATGGCGCAAACCAACTGACTGGACCAGACCATGTCATGGGTTGAGCACGCCTCCAACTATGCACAATCTTCTAACCTGACTCTAGATCATAACTGAACAAAGATTTGCTAACTAACCTACGCAACAATTTAGCAGCTAACAATACTGCCCCTAAACTTGTTGCAGCTTCACCATGCCAATTGCTCCCCTCAGGTCGATGAACCTGGCATGCCCTAGAGCTTTAGTAAAGATGTCGACCAACTGCTCCTTAGTGCCTACATGATCCACCTCCACCTTGCCCTTCTCAATGCGCTCACGTATGTAGTGATACCGTGTATCTATATGCTTACTCCTATCATGGTGCACAAGATTCTTGCTCAGGGCTATTGTAGACTTATTGTCCATGAGCAACTTTACTAGCATCTCCTTTGTTCCCAACAGATCTCCCAAGAGTCGGCTCAACCATACCCCTTGACAAGCTACTGCTGCTGCCACATATTTAGCTTCACATGAAGAGAGAGCAACAATCTTCTGCTTCTGTGAAGACCAAGTAACCATATTACTGCTAAGGAAATAGACTACACCAGATGTGCTCTTCCTATCCTCAATATCTCCAGCAAAATCACTATCACTGTACCCAAGCAAGAAGGATTTCAGTTCTGTGCCTTTGCCATACTTGCAGCCATAGTCCATAGTGCCTTTTAGGTACCTCAAAATTTGCTTCACTGCACCCCAATGTGCCTGACTTGGAGCTTCCATGAACCTACTCACAACTCCAATAGAGTATGCTAAATCTGGCCTGGTGTTCACAATATATCTTAGGCTACCTATGATGCTCCTATATTCTAAAGGTCTGACAACCTCATTCTCTGATCTCTTGCAGAGCTTGAGCCTAGCCTCCATTGGAGTTTCTACAGGATTGCAATTTGCCATCCCAGCAACTTCCAAAATCTTCTTAGCATATGCTGACTGGCTCAGTGTGATCCCATCTTCAACCTACTTTACTTCAATGCCTAAATAATAGCTCAGAAGTCCAAGATCACTCATGTTGAATTTTTTCTTCATCTCCACCTTAAACTATTGTATCTCCCTAATACTAGGTCCAGAGATGACCAGATCATCAACATACACTCCCACAAGTAGAAAAGAGTTCTTGTTGCCTCTCCTATACACAACATGCTCCAATTTGCTTCTCACAAAGCCTAGAGCAAGTAATTCTTTATCAAGTTTGAAGTTCTAGGCCCTGGGAGCCTGCCTCAAACCATAAAGTGCTTTGTGTAGCTTTAGAACTTTATCACCTTTGCCCACAATGAAACCAGGAGGCTACTTGACAAACACTGATTCACTTAAGTCACCATTTAGGAAAGTAGATTTAACATCCATATAATGCACTTCCCAACCTCCTTGAACTACTAATGCCAGCAAAACTCTGACTGTTTCAATTCTAGCAACAGGCGCAAACACCTCTTCAAAGTACACACCTTGCACTTGAGCATAGCCTTTAGCTACTAGCCTAGCTTCATGCTTAACAACCTTGCCATCAGCATCCTTTTTTAGCTTGAAAACCCACTTGAGGCTAATTGCTTTCTGCCTTTTAGGCAGATCACTCACAGACCAAGTTTTGTCGTCTTCAATTGCCTTCATCTCGACTTTCATAGCAAGTTCTGCTGTCTTCAATTGCCTTCATCTCGACTTTCACAGCTTCCCCCCAACTATCATGATTCAGAGCTTCTTCTACTAAGCTTGGTTCTTCTGTAGCAACGAGGCAAACAACACTGTACTCTATATCATCGACCACATTAGTAGAATCCAGCAAATCAGCCACTGTCCTATACCTCAAGAGCACACCTTCTGAATCTTCTAAACCACCAGTAGGGGGGTCGCCCATTAAATCTATGAACCAGGTGCTGATGCAACTGATCCAGTGGGCGCTGGTGTGTGTGGTGGTGAATCTGCTTCACCTAGATCTCCAAGGCCACCATGGGATGGAATTTATGGCTGTGGGGAAGCCTGATCGCCGCCTGCGCCAGTCACATCAGCAACCGGTACTGCATCATGGTCTGTTGTCAGACCATGAACAGTATCCTCATACTGTATTTCAAATGCCCAGGGCACCACGGCTTGTGTGCTTCCTGTCTTCCCATCATTTTTCTCCCCCCAATTACATGCCTTCTTTTCATCGAACACCACATCTCGTGACACCATCATCCAACTTTTCACTAGATCATAAATTCTGTACCCCTTTGTCCCTGGCTCATAACCGAGGAACACACTAGGGATCACTCTGTCAGCTAACTTGGTTATGGCTGGACCAAGATTTTTCGCGTACGCTGTACAACCAAAGACACGCAAGTGTTTTACTCCAGGCCTTCTCCCAAACCAAGCCTCAAAGGGCGTTTTGCCATCTAGGCTCTTAGTAGGAGCCCGACTTCTGTCTGAACTCCTTCACCCCAGAATTTTCCGGGGACGCTCATCGACTTCAAGAGACACCTCACCATCTGAACCACGCTCTGGTTGCATCTTTCCACGACACCATTTTGCTGTGGCATATACGGTGTGGTGGTGTTATGCTTGATGCCTTGCTCTCTGCAGAACGTCACAAACATCCCAGAGTTGAACTCACCTCCACAATCAGTTCTGAATGCCTTGAGTTTGCATCCTAACTCTAGTTCTGCAGCAGCTTTTATCTTCTTGAAGTACATGAAAGCTTCATCTTTCGTTTTTAGCAGTTCAAGTCACATATAGCAGCTATAATCATCCGCAACCAGCAAGAAATACAATCTTCCTCCAGGAGTGGGTGGTGTTATCTGTCCACAGAGATCTGCATGCACAAGCTCAAACAAGTTGTCTACTCGATATGCTATGGCCCGAGGAAATGGTGCATGGTGCCGCTTCCCCAAAGCACACCCATCACACACCTGTTCAACCCCACGGATTCGGGTAATTCCCTCCACCATCTCTTTCCTTCCAAGATCTTGCAACGATCTAAAGTTAAGATGGCCATACCTCGCATGCTAGAGCCATGATGCTTCCTATAGCCTAGATATCAGACAGACTGGGGACACGACCTTCACGTTCATCACATAGAGCCGATTGCACCTCTCTGCCTGGATCAGAACTCCACGCTGCCGGTTCGTAGCTTGTCAGCGCTCAAACACCTTCAGTATTCCAGCCTCAACGTCGACACAGCACCCTGCCTCCTCGAGTTGTCCAAGACTCACAATATTACATTTGAGCAAGGGAATGTAATATACCTCAGTGAGAACACGATGTTCATCATTCCTCCCAGCAAGCGCCACTGACTCGATGCCTCGAATCTCCACCGTTGAGCCATCACCGAAGCGCACCGCACCTCGCACCGACTCGTCAAGGCTTGCCAAAGCCTCGCATCGGCCGGTCATGTGGTTTGTAGCTCCTATGTCCAAGATCCAAGCCCCTTCACCATAGGTTGATGGAAGCACTCGTTCTTGATTCAGGAACACACCCTGTGCAGCTCGGGGCGAAGCTTTCATCACCATGCACACCTGTGCCACTAGGAGTGCACCGGTCTCAACATCACCCACCACATGGTGAGCAGCGTCTTGTTTCTCTTCCTTTCCCATGGTCTTGCATTCTCGTGCAAAGTGCCAATACATTTTGCACTTGTTGCACCTCCCCTTGTGCCTCGGTGTTCCCATTGACGTGAGCCTTCCTCCGGAGTCACGCATGTCACCGCCGCCACGTGTCCCAGACTTGTCCTTGCAGACATACCGCCCACCGTCCTTCTTATGGCTTCCCGACGATGATGGTAAGTCCGTGATCAATCGACCCTTGTTCTTCTCATTCCACTCCTCCATCATCATGAGCTCGGCTGTCTTCTGCGTGATCTTCTCAACTGAGGGTTCATATCAATCCTCAACCACTCGTAAACGCCCAATCAACTCCTCCACGGTGAGTGTGTCTAGATCGCAAAACATCTCAATTGACACAACCACTTAATTATACATCACGGGCAGGACTCTAAGGAATTTTCTGACGACACGCTTGTCATTAATGCTCTTCTCACCAAGTCCTTCTAGATCGGTTTTGATCTTGGTGATCCACATGGCAAAGTCCTCGACTGCTTCTCCTTGCTTGAAGGCAATAGACTCAAACTCCGCTAGCAGCTTTTGAGCGTTGACCGCCTTCACGCGATCTGCTCACAGGCGCATGGATGTTATGGCTTCCCAGGCCTCCTTCATGGACTTCTTGTTTAAGAGCATAACGTGCATCTCGGTCGACACACCGCGGAGCATGGCCCCAAGAGCCAGTTTGTCCCGGCGTCGCTCGACCTTATCTTCGCTCACTGCATCCCATAAGAACATCGTCACCAGATTGCACTAGACATGAGATGCCCACTCCTGGTAGTTTGAGCGCGTCAGCATCGGCCAGAGAAGGTTTCCTGTGGCTTGGTTGAAGGCCTTCTCCATTGCCTCCTTCTCTCCGCTACCTTCTCCCATCTATGGCGAATGCGGCAACCTCCCTCCTTCTCCGATGGATTGAACCACCTAACAACTTCCTCTGACTCTACACACTAACACTAGCGCCCTAGATCAACGATCAAGGCTCCGATACCAGTTGTTGGAGCAAGCAATGCCCTGCAATAGCTTGAACGCGTTGGCAATGTCACTGTTGGTGACCACGGCGAGATACAGATTGAAAGTATGAGACTAGGGTTTGATCGCTGCGGAACGTCATAACCTTTTCAGTTCTTCTTCTTGCTATTTATAGAGATACAAGACGAGATCACGGAACATGCCTCTGCGTATCTCCATGCCACGCTACACACCGTGTGCCACGCCGTTCTTGTGCGACGCACACCACGCGCTGCAGTGTGCACCGTGGCGCAAACCAACCGACTGGACCAGACCATGTCACGGGTTGAGCACGCTCCAACCGTGCACAATCTTCTAACCTGACTCTAGATCATAATTGAACAAGATTTGCTAACTAACCTACGCAACAATTTAGCAACTAACATAAGGTGGTGGCTACCACTTATACAACCGTCATTTGTAGGAGCGACTGATGATCCAGCCACCTCTACAAATGCTTTAGTAAGAGCGACTGGTGATCCAGCCACCCCTACAAATGGATCGATTTATAGGGGCGGCTGGTAACACCAGCCGCCCTTACTGAAGCATTTGTAGGGGCGGCTGGTTTATTGGTACCGGGAAGCAGTGGCGGAGCTCGTGCATTTTGATGCCTAGGGTCAGAGTTAACTGACGAGCTGCATTACTGACTATCAAAGCACATATACTGCCCGTATAGAGCTAAAATACCACCCGTACCGGGACTAATATCGATAAATAACAAAACAAAGCTCATAGATGCATAAGTTTAAATGATATCTTGATTTTGTATTTAAATCCATAATAAAATTGACAAAACATGATAGTGGTTAAAAGAAATACCTAACTAGTTATGGTATTCTTCAGCATCGCCTCTCATATCTTCATCAAGAGCTTCATATGGACCTAAGCCTACATATGGATGTGGTGTTTAAGAACATTAGCAATACAGTCCATAAACAGTGCCCATTTATAAATATAATTGATCACTTGGCAAAAATGATAGTAATATATCAGAGCAAGTAAGCAACATACCACTTGCTCCAGTTTGAGACATTGGAGGTAACTTGTTCACCCGAGACTTTAGTTCTTGAAAATGATATAAAATGTCATCATCCTTGATGTTTGCAAAGACATATCGCTCAATATAACAAACCATCCTATGATTCAACCATTCACCTCCCATCTTATTTCTCAACTCATTCTTCACAAATTTCATAACTGAGAAGGCTCTCTCAACTGTGGCGGTAGCAACTGGCAAAGTCAAGACTAACACAATGAGACGATAAACCAATTTAAAAATGGTGTCTCTCTCAGTTTAAACCATCTTAAAAGCAAGATCTCCAAGGTCGTGACAATCAGCAAAGGTAGAATCATTTCTCACTTCACCAATGAATAAGTCAATTTGATCTCTAAGGTGTAAAATTTCATATGGGGAGAAGTCATCTTTATAATCCCAGCTAGCTCCAGTATTTTGGATGTGTCATAGTGGGCAAAAGAATTCCTTGGATCTAGACAAGCATTGCATCTCAATAGGTTAGTAGATCTTTCAGCAAAGTGATTATTCATTTCCACAATAATCTGATCATACACCACATTGAATATTTCATACTTGAAATGGTGATAGTAAGTCACCAATTGCCCTCCTCGTCCCCTTGCACGACTCCTAACAGTTAGGGTTTCCTCCATATTTGGTATTGTGATATGATGTCACACACAAAAGGCCTTTACCTCCTCAAATAGTTCTTCCCAACCATTCTTTCGTACCTCTCTAACTTGTTCTAGTGTTGTCCCAATCAATCCTATAGCCCGAATAATGTTCTGATCTTTCTTTTGCAAGCATTGTGACAAATCATTAGTTTTTCCTAATAATCGGATCATGAGAAACATAACA
>Ga0182004_10002376_pt1 | contig 14571 bp, 10 predicted proteins | sample Sormic07211540_1_FD_120479 | JGI IMG/M metagenome (GOLD analysis project Ga0182004, IMG submission 120479) | Endophyte microbial communities from Sorghum bicolor roots, Mead, Nebraska, USA - 072115-40_1 MetaG | ecosystem: Host-associated > Plants > Roots > Unclassified | place: USA: Nebraska...
AGTTGCTATCACGAGCGCAACTTGTTGGAGATACATATTCTTTTACCAAGTGAGCGGGTCCCATCTGTCATCCTCTATTTTTACCAAGTGAGAATAGAAACTTATTAGAGACACATCTTTTTTTTCTTTTGCTAAACAAATTAGCAACTTGCTATAACTCAAGATTTAACAAGTGAATTTTACCAAGTTGTTGGAGATGCTCTTAGGCCTTGTTTAGTTAAAAAAAATTAGCTTTGCCTATTATAGCACTTTCATTTTTATTTAATAATTGTTATCCAATTATAGATTAACTACACTCAAAATATTTGTCTCGTAAATTATTGACAAACTATGCAATTAATTTTTATTTTTATCTATATTTAATGCTTTATATATACGTCTAAAAATTCGATGTAACGGGAAATCTTGAAAGTTTTTGTTAATCACAACTTCGTCAGTCAGAACATAGATATGTCGTTGAATGGCGGGATGTAGCAGATTTTTTTTTTTTGAAAGTAGAAAGATGGTAACATCAAATAGTTTTGGGGAAAGGGGTTAGCGGAAATTGCATGTGGAAACCATCGTCCTCCTCCGAACTACCCTGTCTTTTCGAGGTTGAAGTTAGGTCAGATTTTTAATAACATGAAAAGTTAAACTTCGGCATTAGTAGTGATTCTAATGTTCATTTCGAGATTTATTAATTTTCTATTTTTTACAAGAGACTGTTTGCTTGGTTAAAAGTATTGTTCGATGATTTGTTGGCTGACAGATTCAACATATAAGCTCAGACCTTCAATATCCGCAAGCTTGGTACATTCGCACTAGTTTACATGAAAACTAGCAAATTAGCATCGGGTACCTTGTAGCACCTCTGTTTTTCAAAATCATTCGTCCTAAATTATGTTATGTCTACATAATCTCAAACTAAGACAAAATCCTGAATTGTTGACTTACATTTGTGAAATTTAACATATAGCGGTAGTATTTTACTTCTGAGGAACACCATTGGCTAAAGTAAAGCCATGCTACTTTTTTATCTAACATAGTACGAACTGCTTGGGTTTATGGCCATTTCCTCAACTTTTCCTGAGTACTCTGTGCTTTGATCTATTCCGAAGCTGTTCATCGATTGTCCACCGAGAAAGCTCTCCAACTCAGTGTCACGTTGTATCCAAGGATGCTTGGAAAGTTTCCTTAATCTGCTAAGCTCATCAGATACCTCTTTCATTGAGGGCCTGTTATCACCACACATATCCAGACAGTGCTTTGCTAGCTCTGCAAGTCCTCTAAGCAACTCGATGTTCTCATTCCCTTTTATTTGACTGTCTAACATAGAATCAAGATTGTTCTCCTTCATAGCCAGTAGAAAATTTGATGACAAGCTTCTTTGTAGCTCGTTACTTTCAAGTTTTAATGGCATCTGCCCAGTGAGAACCTCCAAAAGGACAACACCAAAGCTATAAACGTCACTCTTGTCTGTCAACCGGCATGTTTGCATATATTCAGGATCTAGATAACCACACGTCCCTTGAACCATCGTCACAAACTGGGCTTCATCAGTAGGTGCTAGTATGGAGGCACCAAAATCTGATACCTTTGCCATATAATTCTCATCAAGAAGGATGTTAGAGCTCTTCACGTCACCATGTAGGATAGGTGGATTCGCATATGAGTGTAAAAAGGCAAGTCCATCAGCTGCCTCGTTGACAATCCTCAAGAGAGAACTGAAAGGGATATGCAATGTTCGGTTCTTGCCATGTATAAGATCAAACAATGTCCCATTTGGGATGAACTCATACACTAGCATTGGGACTTCAACCTCAAGGCAACAACCCAATAGCTTAACAATGTTCTTGTGATTGATCTGGGAAAGAATCAACATTTCTTTACCAAACTCCTTCTTGTGCCTATCATCAATTAATGCACATCTTTTAATTGCCGCTGGAATGTCATCCCTCATTATTCCCTTGTAAACAGTGCCATGTCCTCCATGCCCAAGAATTTGGCTACTGTCAAATTTATTTGTTGCCTGTTCTATTTCTGCTTCAGTAAACACCGTAAATGCAAGCCCCTGGTCTGATTTCATCTTCTCAAACAATAGGAGTCCTCCGTGCTGCTGAAAATACTGCTGCTTAATGTTTGAAAGTTTTCTTCTTTCAAATATTAGCCGTATGCAGAAGATGATAATAACTAGAACAATGGAGCTAATGCAAACACCTGCACAGATTTTATCAAATGACACTGTTAAACTAACAAAGCATATTAGCATCAATCAAAGCATAACAAATTGATTCATTGTCACGAAATGGACTAAACTCAAGATGTCATGACATAGCAATTTTTCACATAATGCATTGACACCTGCTTGGGTTTTATTTCTAAAACGTCACCCATTTTATTACCTTTCAATGTTTTTTGAAGCGCACATCATAATTTATAGAAAAATGTATACATAACCCCTTCAACTATGCATGGTGAACTATTTTATTTCCCAAATTATAAAACTAGATTTTCTACCCCTTGAACTTTCTAAAATCGGTCGAATAACCCCCTTAAGTGTTTTGGACAGTGGTTTTGCTAAAGTGATGGTGGTTTTATGTTTTTATTTTTTATTCATTTTCACTAAATCTTTAAAAAAATCATAGTAAATCACAAAAAATCATAAAATAGAAAATCTAATTTTATTAGACTTCACGTCAGTAGATCTACACGGTAAACATATAATATGTTATGCTTTAGTATAATTTTTTTGTTGTAGATTTAGATCTATAAATTCTTCCAATTAATTACAGAAAAAACATAGATCTAAAGTTACAGCAAAAAATTTGTACTAAAGCATATCATATTATATGTTTACCGTGTAGATCTACTCACGTGGAGTTAAAAAAAATAGATTTATCGTTTTATAATTTTTCTGTGATTTACTATGATTTTTCAAAGATTCAGCGAAAATAAATAAAAAAAGACAAAATCACCGTTATAGTTGCAAAACTACCGTGCAAAACCATTTGAGGGGGTTATTTGATCGTCTTTAAAAAAAATCAGGGGATAGAAAATCCGATTTTTAGTTTGAGGTGTGAAATAGTCCACCTTTTATAGTTGATGGGGGTTAGGTAGACTTTTTCCTAATTTATACAAATGTGCTTGTTGTGCTGTTTTGTGGCACCTCATGGAGTAATGATTAAAAATTCACCCATGGGCTAATTTGTGCTTCCTGCAGAGGTTTTTTCTCGAATACGCAGGCCTTGTTTAGTTCACCTCAAAATCCAAAAAGTTTTTAAGATTTCCTGTCACATCGAATCTTGCGGCACATGCATGAAGCATTAAATATAGACAAAAACAAAAACTAATCACACAGTTTGACTGTAAATTACGAGATGAATCTTTTGAGTCTAGTTAGTCCATGATTGGATAATATTTGTCAAATAAAAACAAAATGCTACAGTACCGAAATCCGAAATCTTTTCGTAACTAAACAAGGCCGCAATTGCATTAAGAAGAGTTATAAAATACAACACGCACGCCACCCACACATACCCCTTATGCTTCCCGTAGAGTGCCAATTAACTAGTAGACCTAATCGCAAAAAATAAAAATAAAAACTAGTAGACCTATGTCCTGGCTGAACATGATTTAGACATAACACTTTTTTTTTGGAAACAATTAGATATAACACATTTTCCTTTTGTCAGTAGATAACTCATTCTTGTTTGAGCTTTGCCTTTGCAGGAAGTTGCAAGTAGGGTCATTTCACAAAACAATTAAATCCAGGTGCAAACAAACTTCTAGCAGCTATTACCTATTATAAGGTGAATGTCTGGATTGCAGGAGTTTGTGTCCTTTGAAAACTTTCTTCCTGGAGGACATGAACACCGGTAGTCTCCTGCTGTATTGCGACAAGTGGCACCCTTAGGGCATTGGCTTGGGTTTTCCTTGCATTCATCGACATCTGTGGTAAAAACAAAAAAGAAAAATTACTTGGGCCCAATGGCTGATTCGTTAATGACATATTTATTAACAAATAGCAACTAAATGACTTGAGCTGCAATGCTATATGGTTGTATCTATTAGAAAGTCTAGTTAAAAAAATTAAACATGGGCTACAAAAGAGACATGGTTTTGTCAACAAATCATGGCATGACAGGCAAAGAATAGAGTAAGCCACAGGGAGAGGAATGCTTTACAGTCAATACTCAATACCAGATTTCAAATAATTTTTATTGTTATTGTTGGATTCAACATTTGAGTAAGTATGAATGAACTGAAGATAAATTGTGCACAAAGGAATAAACTCACCTGTGCATCCATCAGAGAGATAAGGATTTCCTTTGTACCCCTTGGGGCAAGTGCATAGATAGCCAGGGCCATTGACTGAATCTACACACAGACTTTGTCTGTCACGGCATGCATAAGAAGGTAAGCTTCTAGCCACATCACATGTTACATTGCCAATTGCCCAGTCCAGAACCAGTGGCTGGTGTCCCCCATAGGTCTCATTAAACTTCATAGTGGTTATATACTCACTGCTGAAATTAAAAGTCTCTGATTCCACTAGCGCAGCATAGCTGCATGGATTAAACCGCCAACTATCTGAATCATTGTACACACTATAAAATTGGACATCATACCGGGTTAAGCCATTGGGTATGTCATTTTGGCAGCAGCCTACACCTAAGCACGAACCATTTGTCAGTGCCCTTGGGCTTGCACACACCGATGCACACGCAGTCGTGTATCCTGTCCTGTTGTTTATATTGTAGATATATGCGAGTGTGTTGCAGCCAATGACCATGAACCTGTTGTCTGTATTAGAGAACCGATATGGCCATTTTGAGAAGTCAAGCCACCACAGATTTTCTTCCATTTTTGTTGTGGTATGATCGTAGCAATATGTTGACATTTTGTTTAGCGCCCGAGTTTTGCCACGGGACACTGAGATATTTAGAACTTCCACATTACCGATGAAAGGCTTCTTAATTCCACTGGCTGTCGTGTTACAATTGATTTTAAAGCCTGCATCTATTGCACAGTCTTTACCAATGCCAAATGGATAGGGAATTTCGACATCTCCACAACGTGCCTGGCAACCGGGAGCAGGCTGAGCTGATGTAGATGCAAGGTACAACATGACTGCAACTCCGAGGAGCAGCATTGATGCCATAGTGACGGGCTCTTCAAAAATGGTGTTGCAACAGTACGTCTCCTCTGTACTAAAGGAAACAAAAATAGTGAGCCAACTGAATAGCTTCTTTAGTTATCTACAAAGCTCCACTAGTTTATATCTTACTATCCTATAGAAACAAACCTGAAAAGAAAACAAACCTTGAAAATTAACAGGCATATAGTTGGGAAAATGAAATGCTTTGAACAATTTGGGCTAATTAATTTGAATGCTTGCTAAAATAGAAAACATGGCCCTCATTATTCATGTCTTTCTGTATGTCATGGCTGGAGTTACTCAAGAAGCTTCTAATGCTTCTGATTGCTGATTATGGACATTGTTCTTTTCTCAGGAGGGTACCGAGCCCCTACTGCAGTTATTTAATAAAAAAAGGAGCATGTTTGATTCGTTACCCAAACTTGCCATGCCAAAGGTTGGTCATGCCACGATTTTCTCGGTAGTTGTTTGGTTCACTACCACAATTATGGTATACCACATTTTCTTAGCACCCTGTCTCATATGTCATAGACTCATTTTCGTGACAAACTTTACCACAAGTGTGGCTTCGATTTTACTCGTCACAGTTTCTATGGCAGCCACACTTTGCTGAAGATTAGGCATGAAATGGGCTTGTTTGGTTCCCCTTACTAAATTTTATTCATTTAAACTGTAGTCACTTTAGTAGCTAAAACTTCCAAACACATAGACTAAAAAGGAGCTAAAATAGTTTAGTCCAACTAGTTAACCAAGAGTAGCTAAAATAGTTTTAGTAGCTAAATTTTAGTGAAGGAAACCAAACAGGAAAAACGAAACCAGGAAGCTACTAAGGACACTCCCAGCATAGAAATCACATAATTATATTCTTTAATTAGGGTGCCAACTAAACAAAAAGATGATGTGGCATTGCAATTAAAGAAGAGAGAGAGAGACAGGAGGAGGATATGATTTCTTAATAAGAAATCATTGTCTACATGGGAACAAGATATGAACAAATATGATAGGTAGATGTGGAAAAAGAAGATATGATTGAACAAAAGGTTAAGTATATAGAAACTATAAAACATAGTTTTTATATGTAGTGTTTATATATAAATTAATAGGAATAGAAATGTAGGTTCTAGCATTATGACTGCTCTAAGAAGCAAAGAAATTGAGAAATGAAATTAAGAATACAAGTGGTCAACTGAAGGTCAAACAAAGTTCTGCGCCCATTCTTAGATAAGAGGGGAAGTATTTTTTTCTTCACACGCTAAAAAGGAGCGAAGTGAGCTCAAGCTTCAAAATTGCCTTGCAGCCTTGTACTGCTGCCGGGTAGTTTTTTTTTAAGATCCTGTTTGTTTCTACTCATCTAGATCACCCAGCAAATTAGAATTATGAATTCCAAGTTTTGTAGCGGACTCAAATTGGTTCGAGTCTGAAGATTTATTAGCCCCCAGCAAGCAGAAGCAAAACTGCAGCTAGTGAATAACTGATAAGCTGTCTCTTCCACATTAACATCACAGAGAACACGGTTGTAATTGGAAGCTCCATATTCCTTCTTTTCAGCAATTCTCATGTACTTTATTCTATCTTTCAAAATGAGCCAAAAGAAGATTTTGTGCTTGTTTTGGCAGGAACTTTCCCAAAGCCACTTGAAAACTAGGTCGGAGGCCACTTAGAAGCCTTTCTTGATGAGAAATTGTTAGTTCCAAGTAGAGGACATGTGTCCACTTAGTTCTTCTGACAGAGTATAGAGAACTGGACAGCAATCCCCTAAATAGAAAAGTGCAGTTCTAAATTTGAAGCCTTAGGTGCAGAAACTCACAACAGTGTTCGAAGCTTGAGACATCGGAAAGATTGTATTGTGTCTCACAAGTCACAAACAAGAGGTCTGAAGCTGAAGGACAGAAACAGAGCATGGACAGCATGCAGTTTCGTGGTGTATATGCATGTAAATCTGTACAAACTGAGAGAGAGTGAAATCAAGATCCGTGGCGTGAGCCGTGAGCGGATCGGAGTACCTTGGCCGAAGTGATGATGCCACTTCTTCTTTGCCGCCCGCCGTCTGTCCCTTCTCCAGGTTCCAACGAAGGCAAGGAAGAGGCACTTGCAATGGCAGCGCGCCAACCAGCGACTGCAGCCGTGTTGCAATAAAAGTAGCCGTGTTGTTCATATTTTATTTATTTATCGAATAAAGTTGCCGTGTTTACTTCAAGTCAACTAGGTGATTTGTCTTCTTTTTTGACACGAATCTTTTGACGTGAGACACGGGACAGGCCACAAAGAGACCCATTCTAAGGGCAGGGCCACAGGGAGACCCGTTCTAAGGGCTCACAAACGTAAAATAGGGTCTCTGATAGGTGCTAGGAGAGGCACAATCTAAATTGGAATCCTCTCTTTTAAAGACTCATTTGCAGAAAGAGTTTTTTAAGATCTTATTATTGAAGAAAACTAAAAATAGATATTGAAACATTTACTTATAGAAACTTTTACATGAGTGCCATTACGAAAGATTACAATTACCTCCAAGCCATTAAAAAGTTTGAGCGGTCACATATGCCATCGTGCTAAACTTTTTTGTCTCTCATGCCATTTTGTCTATTTTTATCTATAACGGTGTCAAACTACGATAGAAAAAAAAATCTAAAATGCCCTTCTATTTGAGCTACACACAAGACACTAGCAACCGCTCGCACCAGCACCGGTTCCCTCCTTGCTGGGACGCGTTGGGGAGCTCTACCGCGTCCCGGCCGCCACGACCTCGCACAGGGGGAGCTCCGCCCGGCCATGGCTGTGCGCGGGCGCAGGCGAGCTCGGGCCGGCAGCCATGGGCGCACGGGGGGAGCAGTGCCCGGCCGCCACCAGCGCGCACAGCTGGCTCGCAGGGGCGCACAGGGGGAGCACTGCCCGGGCGCCATGAGTGCGAGCGAGCTCCATCTCGACATCAGCACAGCGTTGTCGAGGAGGAAGGTGGAGTCAGGCAACTGATAGCTTGGCCCCACTAGACAGAGAGAGAAAAAGTAATAGGATAGGACAAGAGAAGGGTATTTTGAACATTTACACTGACGAGGCCCACATGTCAGGGCCCTCAAACGGCGGAAAACTAACAAAGTATTGAAAGAATGGTGTGGAAGACAAAAAAATTTAGCATGATGGCACATGTGACCACTCAAACTTTTTAATGGCTTGGAGGTAATTGCAATCTTTCGTAATGGCACTCATGTAAAAGTCTCTTACTTGTAGCATTTCCTAAACGTGAAATAGGTCTTTTATTTGGGTTTCCATTGTTGGAGATATTCTTAGAGTAAGTCCAATGATTGGCTTATAACGAAGCTAACTAATATTTTTTTCTTCATTGAAAAGAGAAGGAAGGAAAGAAGAGAGCTTAGCTCTCATGCAAACAACAAATATGAACTGCACACAGGAGCCTGTGTAGTAGTGGACCTAGATAGAATTATATGAGGAGAACTTAGAAAAAGAATAGAAAACATGATGCCATAAAATAATAAAAAAAGTTTTTATAGACAAATAGAAGACAACAATTATACGATTTGGCTCTTATAACTTTTTTTAGCCTATCACTAAGCTCTATTATTGATCTTGCTCTTAAAGATTCTTATAGATAGAGAATTTGGACGATTCACTGATAGTCACATATCAAATCTGCTTTCACCTCTCTTTCGAATTTTAGGGCATGTTTGGCGGGGGTTTTGATGGTTGCAGCTCCTTCTACATCTCGTAATGTAACAAGATTGTTTACAAGAGCCGTTTCTCTCTTTCCTATCAAGATGAACCAGAAGAAACTATGATTTGTGACTCCTCCAGCTCCAAGACTCCTCCAGTACTATAGCGCGGAGCTGAGGCCCGAAGGAGCTCAACCAAACATGGCCTTAATTTGTAAACGCTAGCATCATCCAAAAGTTAATAGGAAATAAGGTTCAAAATAGTTTGATATATGAGATAATAGACAAGTTAATCTTTCAATGCATGGCCGAGCTAATATTAAGTTTAACTCGGCCAACACTGCTTGCAGAATTCTTTTCAAAGATGCGAGCGAGTATCCACTTGATTGTTTCCTCTTATTATCGGAGACAGGGCACAGGTTTGTAACATGTCACGTATGGCAGTTTATATTCATGCTATTGCTACCTACCATCGATTACTTGGTCAAGTCTTCAGACTTTGTCTAAAACGAAACGCCTTGTGACTGTGGATCGTGATCGCCTGATAGGTACGTCACGAGGACTCACGACGAAACATGTTCAGTCCCCTGCATAAGTAAAGTAGAAAAAGAAAGAAAAGCATGATCCTGAAAATGATATGTCTCCTATACTAGGACAAAAAAAAAAGAACAAAAAAACGAGTAGTGTTGTATAGTCACTGCAATTGAATTCTTAAACTCAACATTTTAAGGACCCAGAATTGGAAAGAGATTGGTCTCCTATCAGTACCAGTTTTACAACTTACAAGTGTGTTGCGTTTAGATGGTTCACAGGAACAAATCAATGTCTCCATATATCATGGATATGCAAAATGTTACATGGGTGCATTTTTTCTCATATTTATCATCATGTGGTCTAGAGAGACAAAATAAACAATAGAAAAAACATAAAATAATCAGAGAATGGAGAAACATGAAGGGAGCATGTGGGCCATGAGATTTGAGGGAATGGAGAAAAGGGAGCGAGCTAGCGCAATGTGCAAGATGGGAAGAGAAAAGAAAGAGTTGACACCTGATATGATGGCTTTTTTATGACACGTGGTCATCTCATGAAACCAAAGGAACGGCTCAGTGCAAGTTTGATGCGTTTTTCAAAACGTAAGAAATAATGCTGGCTAGTTTCATGGCTATGAAACTCTAATCTTCTCTCTTTTTCTCACTACATGCAAATAATATTTTTTGCTAACATGTCATTCCATTTAATGTGCATAAAACTTTCATGACATTTTTATTAAAACTGGTCTTATAACCACGTCTCACTCATATGATAGTAGTATTACTACCCATTATTTAGTCAAGTCTTCATCATCAGAATTAAATATTTATTTTTAATAATGAGTCAACTTGTGGATCGGGATAAGTTTTGGGGTAAGGCTCACGCACAGGCGGACATTGCATTATAATTTCAACCAAACTTTGCATTGCAAGCAATATACACATATATGAACGTAAGTAAATATGATTATTAAAAATACACATAATAAGGACAATTGCGGTGAGCTTGAAATTAAACATTTCAATGACCTGTCAAATTGAGGTGAGATCCGGGGAACACAGAAACAGTGAAAATGTTGCAATATGGAATTAAGGATGCATGTGGACACCCTTTTTTTGCATAGGCTAACTAATTGATCAAATGTCATACCATTCTAGTTTGTTTCTCCCCTAAGAAATGTCATTCTAGTTCAGTTGAAAGTTGTTGGGTCGATCCAGTGACCAAAGTTATTAGAACTTGCATCTTGAATGAAATGCCTCATATCACAAGACTAAGTGATTCTAAAACATAGAAATGTGACAACTAACGAGTATTTTGTTTAGATTATTCACTGGAAATAACACATACATGGAAAAGAAGCGAGCAAGAAGAGAAGAGATGGTGCATTGGGCTTCCAACACTCCAGCCACGCCACATGTTGCCCTAAGTGCCCTAGCAATGCTCCTTCTCTAGGTGAATATGCCATCACTGGCTTATCTAGGCCCAAGTGCGCGACCGCTATTCTCAACCTCACTTGAAGCTCGATGGCTCCTTTGATGCCTCCTAGGATGCCTATGTGACTCGGTGTTACCACACTCACCTCAGACATGTTCAGCCATTAGCAAGCCACTACGTCCTCACCTTTGTCAGTTCCTCACTTCCTCATGTTGTGTTCCTCTTAGCTCAGCACATCCATGGTGCTACTCATGTCACTCGACAACCTGACTCATGTCCTTCAGTGCCTCTCCTATCGTTCTTCAGTCGTCTACACAATTATCGGTCCAAGGGTGCGCTTAATGTCATCCTAATGGCTAATTTGCACCCCATGACTACTTGGGCTAAGCGTGGTTACCGCCTTCATGTGCTTTACTATGCTACCCCTACCGCCAGTTTCCAAAGACCTAGTATGGTGCCCTTTTTGATTTGGATAGGCATGTAGAGTGTCGTAGAAGAGAACACACCCTCCTATAGGACAACACTTGGGGCCTAGTTCCTCGTCCTTCATGGGCTAATGTGGTGTTTGGTATATGGATCTTCAAGCATGAGTTCAATGCCAATGGTTTCATACTACACTACGAAGCATGTTGCATGCTTCGTTGTTTCACATAATGCCTAGGTGTGACTTTGATGAGACATTCAGCATTATCGTCAAGCCCACCATGGTGGGCATGGTCCTCTCACTAGCTCTATCTTGCAGCTGACCACTTCATCATCTTGATGTTAAGAACACATTCCTTCATAGGTACTTTATCTAAGCCCGTCTAGTGCTCCTAGTGAAAGCCCAAGTTTGACACCAAGTTGCTAATGCCATTGTGTTAAAGTGGTTTGAGTCAGGCATAGCAACACAAGTGATGAAGGAGCAAAGTGGCATAGAGTGGTGGCCAGATGATCACAAAGAGATGGACCTTGAACATGGAAATGAAGATCATGGTGATCAAGCACTTGGTGATGAATAAGGGGTAAAGTGATCAAGACAAATGTATAACCAACGGATTTTTCCTTTTGCCGGTCTAAGACGAGTAGAGAAGTGATTGACCAGATTTAGGATAGATAGCCGACTATCAAGAGAGAAAATTATGGTCATCTCTTGAATCAAGTGCTACTAGGTCAACATCTTGAGTTTTTGCATTAGGATCTATTAGAGTGCTAATATAACTCCTTTGTAGAAAATAATTGTGAAATTGCTAACACATGTGAACACAATGGTTTACACATGGTGGTGTTAGCACATTTGCAAAGGAGGTAGAGTTTGAGGGATAGAGAGGGGTTTGGGATCCTCTCTCGCTCCCACCAAGCTTGCGAGGCAAGATTTGACGCTTCCGTAATTTGAATTGCTTAGTTTCCATTGCACTGGAGGCAGAGTTGAAGAGGAGGTGAAGTCATACACTGAGAAACACTCATTAGATGCTGGTCAGACAGCGTGAAATGTCCTTGTTTGGTTTTGGTATTTGAGTGACAACTTAGGTGGACTAATAGTGTTTATGTGAGATACACAGGAGATTAGTCCACAGGTGATTATGTATGATGGAGGAGCTCATTACATATGAGACATGATATGGAGTCATGTGACCAAGGTGGAGAAGATCAAGATGAGGCTTGGCTCGATGGACCAGTTGCAAGAGTAAAGGGCAAGTCAGAGGCTTTGAAGCGAGGGATCACATGTGACGGTGAAGCTTGAGCAAGACTTGGCGCCGATGGACCAAGGCAACAGTGAAGTGCAAGTGAGGTCAAGATCGATGAACCAATACAGTCACGTGATGATATGAAGTGGATTATATCATTTGGTGATTGGTTGGTGCATGTGTTGCATCAACATTAGAGGAGATGGAATGGAAAGCGCAAGGCAAATGTATAACCTAGGACATTTCCATTTTAACGATCATAGGTGTGTAGAGAAGTTTATGACCTGATTTAGGATAGATGGTCATACTATCAAGAGGGGCAAACTTCTTTGCATATCAGTCATCTAGTGCCACTTGAGCAATCTAACTTTGCATACATGTTAGGATCGAGTGGCGTGGCATGTTCAGAGGCTAACTCCTTCAAAGAAAATGTTTGTGAAAATGCTAACACACTTGCATATGTTGGTACACACATGGTGGTGTTGGTACACTTTAAGAAGGAGGTGGAGTTTGAAGGGTAGAGAGGGTTTTGAGAAAATTAAGTGTATATTTTCTATTGCGCCAGTGGGAAATTTGGAGAAGTCGTGGGCTAGACGCTGGTCTCAGAGGCATCGAACACTGGACCAGAGCGTCTAGTGTACTGTCAGTTGCTGACGTAGGCATAGAGTGAGCTTTGGATGTTGAACCCGCTGAGGTGAACACACCGGACACACGAGCAGTAACGCGAGTGCGTCCGGTGATCTGTAGAAGAAGAGCCCGCGACATCGGACGCCCAGGAGAGCATCCGGTGGTTGCCTTCGGTGACCCCGTGTGTTTTACACCCTCTCTACGTACGGGTCCAGTGTGCACCGAACGCGTCTGGTGTGGACCAGCAGAGAATCTGGTGCTACTACTTCAGGCACGAGTGCAAGTTAGCCGGTGGCGGCAACGGTTGAGTTCAAACGGCTAGTGACACATGGCTGTTGAGCACCGGACGCTGGGTTTGAGCGTCTGGTGGCCCCCTGTAGCGCGTCTGGTGCCCATGTGTTTTTTGCCCAGTGAAGGGGCAACAGCTAGTTTAGCCCTTGGGACTATAAATAGCAGTGGTGGTCGGCCTTGGTTCAGGTTGAGCACCCTTGGGACTTAGTGTTCCTGCTTGGGGAGTGCTCGTAAAGCCTCTAACTCACATATGCTTGATAGTGATCATCTGATTGTGTGAGTGAGCGATTCTAATGTGATTGCATTGAGAGATTGCATCGAGTGGCACTAGGTGTTCCTGTTGCAACCTCCTAGACGGCTTGGTGGCTTGTGACTCCGTCGAAGCATGCAAGGAGATTGTGCGGTGCTTTGGAGAAGAGATTGTGAGGGGTGCGGTGCTCACCCCACGGGGATCATGAAGAGCAACTCTAGTGGATTGCTTGTGGCTTGGAGGATCCCCATCTTGAGAGTGTATGTGCGGCACCCACTGAGGGTTTGGCTTTGGATTACCAATTAGCTCATGATCCATCAAGTGGTTGTATCGCCACAACGAGGACGTAGCTTGGTGGCAACCAATTGAACCTCAGTAAAAATTACCATGTCAACATTGTCTACTCTTCTTGATGGTTTGCATTCATTTTACACGAGCTTGTACTTACATTCTTTATATACTTGTGCTTGTGTAGTTGCTCTTGTAATTAGTTAGCTTGTGTAGCTTGCTAGTTACCTTCTCACTTGTGTAGCTAGAAGTAGTTCCCTCGCGTGGCTAATTTGGTTTGTGTAACCTTGTTAGTCACATTGCTTAGTTTGTGTAGCTAAGTAAGTTACACTCTCTAATTTGGCATTGGTTGCCTTGTTATGGAGCATTGCTAGTGAGCTTAGGAGCTTTGTGCTTTTGCTTACTAGTTGTATAGGAGCTCTCCAGTTTGCAAAGTACTAGTGACATATGTTTGTATGACCTTGCTCCTAGAATTAGTTAGGTGGGCTCTTGCTAAGGAAGCTGAAAGCCCTAGTTTGGTTTTGGATAATTGATGAAACCCTAGTACTAACCTCCATGCTAAGTGTGTGTAGACTTAATGAGGTTGGTACATGCCAAGTGTTGGAGCAAGAGATGATCATGGTGATGACCACAAGGTGATCAAGTGCTCAACTTGGAAAAGAAGAAAGAGAAAAACAA
>Ga0182004_10002377_pt1 | contig 14571 bp, 16 predicted proteins | sample Sormic07211540_1_FD_120479 | JGI IMG/M metagenome (GOLD analysis project Ga0182004, IMG submission 120479) | Endophyte microbial communities from Sorghum bicolor roots, Mead, Nebraska, USA - 072115-40_1 MetaG | ecosystem: Host-associated > Plants > Roots > Unclassified | place: USA: Nebraska...
AAAACCAAAAAAAAAACTCCCCCCCCCCCCCCCCCCCCCCCCAAAAAAAAAAGAATGCCTGAGAAAAGAAGATATATTGATCCAAAAAAACTTCAGTGAAGCCAAACAAACTAGAAAACTGCACTGGCTGTCAAGAAATGTTTCTTGTAACCAGATTCCATCTACCACCTACATTTTACACAAAACTTTGGAGCATCTTAGCTCGCTGAAGCTAGCCGTCCTGCCACCAAATCTGTCTTGATTGATTGGACTCTTTTCAAGTGATAGATCTGCCTCGTGGATCTTGAAACTCGTTAAGCTCGTCCAGGATGAGTTGGTGCTGATATTCACATCTGCAGCTTGTTAGTCGAGACCTGAAAAATCATCAGCCATGTTCTCTATTAGGATAAGAATGTTGTGCCAGATTCCATGATTTGTGAGTCAGGGCACACACTCGCACTTGCTGACTATTTTTATGTTTCAGCTTCATTTCTCCCTGTAGTATCTGTCCTGTTGCCACCACCATCCAAAAACTGATTGCTTTCGGTTTGTGCTGAATAGGGCACACTAAAATGCTGGTTCTCAGCCTGGAATCATTGTGAAATTTGGATATAAGAGATCCAGACAAGAATTGGTGAATATCTTTTCATCTATTTGTATACTATTTGTGAAATGCTACCTGCACGGTAGTCTGCAATTGAGGATCTCCTGTATTTGCTCCCTGTTGAGCTTCGTTATTCAGGCTCTGCTGCTGCTGCGTAGCCCCTTGCTGTTGCTCCTGCACCATGTTAGCCATGACGGCTGAAGCTTGAGGTGCCAGGTTTGGCCTAACAGGAAGACCCGCCAAAGATGGGAATGGCTGTATGCTAGATGCTGAGGGATGGATTGCTTGCCCAGGGACTCCAAACATTGGCATCGTGTTTCTGCCAGGCATTCCAAGACCTTGTGGTGGCGTGCCTGTGATCATTGAACAAGGGAAGTGAGCACCAGGCATGGGTGGAAATGGAACCGCTGCTGTGCTGTTCATATCGAGGACGCCCATCCCATAACCCAATCCCATGCCGAGATGAGGGAAATGAGCAATTGGAGGAATTTGCAAGTGCTGCATTGTTGGTGGCAGCAGCATGGAAGGAATGCACAGTCCACTTCCCATGGACATCATCTGTGTGTCAAAGGTAACCACCATCTTGTCAGTGCATTTATGTTTGCATTTATCTGAAAGAATCATGCTACATCTCGAATTAGGTGGTTTTAATGTACCTGGACTTGAAGCTGGAGGGTTTTGAGGTACTCAATCGCTTCATCCAGCATGGAGGCTTTGTCAATCTGCAAAAAGATGATTCACCTGTTGCTACCAGTTTACCAAATGCCTTCGGATTCAAGTGGCGGATAATAAGGAAGTATAAATATGATAGAAATGGATTGCCATGCCTTGTTGCAGTTGGGGATGAGCTCTTGCAGGGCGCGCATTTTTTCATTGATCCTGTCCCTTCTCCTCTGCAGGTTTGTTGCATTACAATGCAATCAGTTCAATTGCAGCTCGAGCTTGGGAGTCAGGAATGAGCCTGTACAGAGATCGATTGCATGCTTACCCTTTCGGACAAATTGTGCACCTCCGCGGTGCGGCTGCGCTTCGTACCTCTGCTGCCTGATCTTCGCATCCCACCGGAGTCATCATCAAGATCCTGAAGAAAACCAATTTCATTAATTATTAGCAAGTAAGTACAAAGGTTTGCGTAGCTAGATACTCCACGGCTATCTCACATCCTCTGCTTACATCATCTTGACTTGCAGAACACTCGGCCTGACTCTTCCTCTTTTGTTGGCGCCAGGACTCGTCATTTCCTATTCCAGCACCATTGCCGGAGCAGACCGATGAAGTAGCGACTGCAACCTCAGAAGCCTTCCTGGTCTCAACTTTTTTCTGCGGAGTCATGTCCCGGGGCATCTCTTGCTGCAGGTTACCAGCCGTCGCCGTTGTCGGTGCTGCTGCCCATGAAAACCGCACCTCCTTAGATTGTGACCACGGCGTCCTCTGGTCTGCGAACACAGGTGCAGTTCTTTGCCCACTGGCCGACTGTAGAACCGTCGACTCCACACGGGTGCTCGTGGTGACATTGGACGCCTTGTCTGTGCCTGTCTGCGGTGGCCTCTGCAGGCTTGCTCGCGCCATGGCTGCTGGCCTAGAGAAGAGGGAGAAATTCATCAAGCCCTCTCCGCCGCCCTCCGGCCGAGGTTTCCTGGTGGCCGCGAACTCAGCTTGTGGCTCAGGCCTGGTGGCTGGACCTGCAATCGGTATGCGGTGGGTTTCCTTTGCGGGTTCTGGTCCTCTGCTGGTGGTGGCAACCGGTGTGCTTCTGTTGTTGTTGTTGCCGGTGTGCTGGACTGGTGGTGGCAGAGCGCTGAGGTTCGTCGCCGCCGCTGCAACTGCCGCTGCATGGAGCTCCGAGAAGAAATCTGGGCTGTAGCTCTCTGCGAGGGCAGGTGCGGCGGTGTCTTCTTCGACGATGGGGTAGTTGATCCATGGTACGGTGTCATCAAGATCAACGTTGTCTCGGGTGGCGTCTAGGCCGGAAGAGAAGTCGCCAAAGAGGCCCGTCTTGAGCAGCGCCACCGGGTCGGTACCTGGCTGCTTTTCTTGAGCTCTGCTGCTGCTGGCAGCGCCGCAAGTGAAGGGCGGGAACGCGGCCTGCGTCTGCTTCCTCCTCCCGTGCACCACCGCCTGCCCGTTCTCCCATAGCAGCTCGGCGAACTCGTTGCTGTCGGACCTGCACCACGCACACATCATGCATGCAATCAGCGCTGTATTCAGGAAGCAAGAACCGATCAAGAGACAAAGCTTCAGCTTGAATGAAAAGGGATCGCTCACATCTCGGCAGCGGCCGGGGAGCTTTGGGTGGATGAGCCCGCGGCAAAGCAGGAGAGAGGACGACGACAGCAGGACACGCTTGATGATGAAGGTGAGCAGCAAGCACTGTGGAACAGACGTCGATCGGTGCAACACGCAACAGCAGCAGGTTGGCTGCTGAACCTCGAACGCGACGGCTAACGGATTTGCTTCTGCTGCTGCTTGTTCCCCAGAAGCTCAGCCTTTAGGTTTCTTGGCTACAGCCTACAGGAGGAAGGTTGGGATTGGGAGCTTCTCACCCTCTCGGTCTCGGGAGAGAAGGGTAGTTAACAGCGGGCGGGCGGGCGGGAGGGCAGCTGCACTGTTGCCCTGCGGGAGATAAGGTGGGGGACCTGGATGGAAATGGACAAGCAGATAAGACGGGCAAATGTGCAACAGCGGCCCGGCGGTGCTCTGTACCGGCCCGCCCCCAAGGTATGTGTGTATCCGTCCACTGTGCTTCCCACAGTATCTTCATTGTACTCTTCCTCTCTTGGATTTATGCTCCCCTGTCCTCCTAGTTAGGAGTTGGGTACAGCCGCAATTATTTTCTAGGCGCAGTTGGCTGGCTGCCATGCTAGTTGAATACTATCGCTGATTCCACATGCTCTGTAGCTGCTACTACCTACTGCTACTAGCAATGACCTTTGTTACTAAAAAAACCTTTGTTACTACTTGTACACAAGTTATTAATTAGGGCCTGACCAACCTGAAGATTCATATACTAGTAGTTAGTTAACCTGACATCTTTATTTATTTTATTTTTTGTGATAAGGACTGAAGGACCTGGCATCATTATTCTAGTTTGACTACAATGCTTATTTGTTTACTTACTATTATTACTAATAGCGGTAAGAAAGATCTATCAGGGTACACAATGAATTTATATGGTACTACTATTATATATGATGAAACCTACGTACTTCGTACTGCAGTAGCACGAATCCAATCCGTCGTTCGCTTGAGTAGGTGTAGCCACTGGGGTACTAGCTCGCACTATTTCTTGCACAGCTAGATCTAAATGATTGGGTGATCGGGGGATGCGGGGACCAAATCCATCAAGGCTTTGTTTAGTTCCAAAAAAATTTGCAAAATTTTTCAGATTCTCCGTCACATCGAATCTTTAGATGCATGCATGGGGTATTAAATATAGACGAAAATAAAAACTAATTACACAGTTTGGTCGAAATTGATGAGACGAATCTTTTGACCCTAGTTAGTTTATGATTGGACAATATTTATCAAATACAAACAAAAGTGTCATTGTTCATATTTTGCAAAAAATTTTAGAAGTAAACAAGGAGCGGGGAACACTGCTGCAGCTCGTGCTGCCCCGCTGCAGTTTGATCACAGCCTGCACAAGCAACTGCACCAAGTGTACATGTACTTGCTGATACTGATCGATCTATGGGCATGACACTGCAGTCCCAGCGATATATGGCAGGAACTGCAAAGCCAAAAGCGGCCTTGCTGCTGCCAAAGCAGCAACAGGCGGGCAAGAAAGGGAACTAGCTGAAGGAAGGCAAAGCCGCTTTGATTATAGCGGATCCAGCCCACCAGACGTGTGTACTCCTGTGCCCCGGTGCGTATCGGGGGGGATCGGTGGTGACCGATGATGATGATGACGGTAGTACTCGCCGAGGACACTCCGAAGAGCCTGAACCTCCACTGATAAAGAAGTGCGTGTGCGGCTACAAAGCGTTGCGAAAGCTGCTCCCTCTCGTCACACATACACGTACTACTATACTATGCCGCAGCTAATCATTGATCCTGCTGAAGGAAAGGAGCGCGAGGACTCATGCATGGTTTGACGTTTCTGTGGCTTAATTAATTAAACTGCCCGTTGCTACGAGTACCTTTTACCTGTGATCAACGGTGCTAATAAGTCATCTTTTCTGTGGCGGTGTTGCAAAAGCAGGCACGGGATCTCCATTCCTCGGTGACTTTGTTGGGAGATGGGCACGTGGAGTGTTTCGATGTTTAGGCGCATTAAAACATATGGCATGTTGAGCTATAGGGAGTATGGGCGTGCTTCTGTCGGCTAGCTTATTCTCTATTTGGAGACGGAACCGGTGCATCAGAATTCGGGCAATCAGGTATGCATGACTCACGAGCGTGTACTGTGTTTTTTATAATAGTATTGGTAAGCTACTGCTCATATTTAACGGAGACAGTTGTATATATGCATCTGTTTAGTTGGTAGCTGTAGGCATCAGTGAAGATTTTCACACGACAGCACAAACTATTAGTTCTACCTTAGCTACTCATGTACTCTTATATAGAGAGAAAAAAGAATTGGTTAACTACTAGTCGACGCATTGACCCGACAAAAAGGGTATTTAGTATTTACCTTTTTTCAAAAAAAAAGGTGTTTGCACTCGCCAATGATCAATCTCTTGGAATTGGGAATAATAATCTGATTTCATACGTTGAACAGAACTGTAGCTAACATAAGCACACTGCATGAACCGTTTGTCAAAAATGAGATATGCTGTCGTCATCTCTAGACCAACCGTTCATCTGCCTGTTCTTCGTATTGACATAATATTCGATACAATATAATGCTACCAACAAGCAATAGGTGAATACTGATGTACTTAGCAGATATGTGCAGATGGTTTACTCGTGTTTTAATACTACCTACAAATGACGAAATTTCTTGATATATCTCTTGTATATGTGCTACTTCAACGTATCTCTTTTTTATTTTTTTTAATAAGGAAACAAAGTTCTAGCCTCTACCACCTACAGATGGTATACAGATCTCTTTTTTATCTCTTAATAATTATTTCAATGAATACACGACCTGTTCTTTCATCTGCAATACTCCCTCCAGAACTGCAGGAAGATCCATGGGATGCATGTAGTCGAAGTTTTATCCTTTATCTTTTTATAATATATAATTGTAAAAATTTCAATCCCGATACTAGAGTGGTTAGCCAACCATTCTTTCTTTTGTTTCTTGGATATTCAAGGTATCACCAAATCTCTATCCATTTCTGATGACCAAAGCAAAACCACCTTTACATGTCCCTATGGAACCTATGCCTATAATCATAGAATGTCTTTTGGGGTTATGTAATGCATCTGCTTCTTTTCAAAGATGTATGATATGTATATTTTCTGATATGATTGAAAAGATTATGGAAGTTTTTATGGATGATTTTTCTGTTTATGGAAAAACTTTTGATGATTGTCTACAAAACTTAGATAAGGTTTTGCAAAGGTATGAAGAAAAACACTTAGTCCTTAATTGGGAAAAATGTCATTTCATGGTTAGAGAAAGAATAGTGCTAGGACACTTAGTGTCTGAAAGAGACATTGAAGTAGATAAAGCTAAAATAGAAGTAATTGAATGTTTACCTCCGCCTGTTAATGTAAAAGGAATTAGGAGTTTCCTTGGCCATGCCAGTTTTTATTGTAGGTTTATTAAAGATTTTTCATTTATTGCTAGACCTCTTACTCACTTATTGGCTAAGGATGTTCCTTTTGAATTTGATGATGCATGTTTATAAGATTTTAAAATTATTAAGAAAGCACTCATCTCAGCACCAATCATTCAACCCCTGATTGGTCTTTACCTTTTGAAATTATGTGTGATGCTAGTGATTATGCTGTGGGGGCAGTATTAGGACAAACTAAAGATAAAAAGCATCATGCAATAGCTTATGCTAGCAAAACTCTGACAGGACCTCAACTTAATTATGCTACTACTAAAAAAGAGCTCCTAGCTGTTGTTTTTGCTATTGATAAGTTATCTTACTTAGTGGGAGCTAAAGTAATTATTTATTCTGATCATGCTGCTTTAAAATACTTGCTCACTAAGAAAGATGCTAAACCCCGTTTGATAAGATGATTTTTATTACTTCAAGAATTTGACTTAGAATAAAAGATAAAAAGAGAGTAGAAAATTATGTTGCCAATTATTTGTCTAGAATGCAATTTGAGAATCCACATGAACTACCCATCGACGACTCACTCCGGGACGACATGCTCTATAGAATTAACAGATCTGACCTCTCGTATGCAGATATTGTTAATTTTATGGTTACAAGTTATGTACCACTAGGAGGCAACAAAAGGAAGCTAATCCAGGAGAGTCGTTCTCACATATGGGATGAATCATACCTCTTCCGAGTATGCTCCGATGACTTACTCAGATGTGTGCCAGCTGAAGAGGGAATCAAAATAATTGAAAGATGTCATTCATCACCATATGGAGGTCATTTTGGGGCGTTTCGAACACACGCCAAGATATGGCAGTGTGGATTCTTCTTTCTAACAATGTATGAAGACACAAGATAATTTATTCAGAGATGTGGCCCGTGCCAAAGACATGGTAATATCAATTCAAGAGATGCCATGCCACTCATCAGCAATCTTGAGATAGAGCTCTTTGTATGTCTGGGGGATTGACTACGTGGGGCCATTTCCACCGTCAAAGAAGTATGGGTATATTCTGGTGGCAGTGGATTATGTCTCCAAGTGGGTTGAAGCCATGCCTTGTAGGAATGCTGATAGTATGCATTCAAAGAAGATGTTTGAAGAAATAATATTTCCAAGATTCGTAGTTCCAAGGATAGTAATAAGTGACGGAGGTTTTCACTTCATCGACAAGCGCTTCGAGCAATACTTGTCGAAGCATGGGATACATCACAACATTGCTTCTCCTTACCATCCTCAGACAAGTGGTCAGACAGAGACATCAAACAAACAAATTAAGAATATTTTATAGAAGACAATAAATGAGATGGGGACAACTTGGAAGGACAAGCTTCGTGGTGCACTCTAGGCATACCAGACAACATACCATCCTCAGACAAGTGGTCAGACAGAGACATCAAACAAACAAATTAAGAATATTTTACAGAAGACAATAAATGAGATGGGGACAGCTTGAAAGGACAAGCTTCGTGGTACACTCTGGGCATACTGGACAACATATAAGACACCCATCGGGATGTCACCCTATCAACTTGTCTATGGAAAAACTTGTTACTTTCCAGTAGAGCTAGAATTCAAAGCTCACTAGCCTATCAAGAGATGGAATATGAACTTGGCAGCAGCTGGAGACAAGAGGAAGATGCAACTCTCTGAGCTAGAAGAATGGAGAGAAAAAGCATATCACAATGCCAAAGTTTATAAAAAGAGAGTAAAAAGATGGCATGACAAAAGGATCAAGAAGAAGGAGTTCACCCCAGGCGATAATGTATTACTTTTTAATCCCAAGGTGAAACTCTTCGGGCATGGAAAACTTCGAAGCAAATGGGGAGGACCGTTCGAGGTGGTGAGCTCATCGTCGCATGGAGTTGTCACGCTTCGCAACAACGAAGGTACATTATTCAAGGTAAATGGTCAACGCCTTAAATTTTTTTAGAGCCCAACAATGAATTAGAGAAAGTAGACGTAATTACTTTCATTCTTAATTAAAATATTTAGGCCTGACCCTTTTATTTTTGAATTATCGGAGAAAATCAACTTTTCCAAATAAGAATATAATTAATAAAGTGTACGAAAAAGTTGAGGCAGAGGGGGCTCGAAGGTCGGGCGACCGCTCAAAACCCTAGGGGCGCCCGCCCCTCCCCCAAGGCCATTCATCGCCGCCTTTCTCCATTTACATCCTGAGACCTTCCTTATTGATAAAGGTGAATCTTTCGATTTTCTTCCCATCCTTCGTTATTTCACTCCCAAAAATACGTTTCCAGACCCCTATATAAGCAACTCATGCCTATGGTCTCATCTCATCCCATCATAGCAATTCTCTCCTCTTGCTTAAAAGCTAGCAACACCTCTCTACTCAGCAATGTCTAAGAAAAATTTATAATGATCCCCTTTGGGATTGATCTCAACACCATAGAGAGAACTCTTTCTTCAGTCTTCTTCTAACCTATGGTAAGTGTGTAGATATCGTTCTAAGGGGAGTAACTAGAGAAAAGAGACACATCAGAGAGCGCTTAACCCTAGTACCATATACCCTACCTTACCTCCTGACGGGACATGGATTACTGAGATCCAAGAGGATTGTCACTTCCCCCAAGAGGCTACCACAAATCTGGCCAAACAGGGAGTATCTATGAGTATTCCTAGCCCAAGCACACGCTTACGCTATGAATAATTACTCTATTCCCTACGCGAAGCGAATAAAGTAAACTCGTAAACCAAAGAACAATAAGAACAATAACTTACTAGTATTAGAAGTTGAATTGCTGAACAATTCTAGAACCAAGCCTCGGGTTAGGAGACTTAATCCCAAAGATACGAAGAAGAAGGCACCGACAGGTTGGGATTCCTCAACTCCTATCTTCACCCTATACTCTCTCAATCTCTCTTGTTGCTATCGCCCTAAAGAGACAGATCCATTTGAGGGACCCCTCTCTGTCTAACTCTCTCTGGAAAATATGAATTAGGGTATCAGAGTTAGATACAAGGGGGTCAGGGTCTTTATTTATAGCTCCCTAGGAATCACCATAGCCCTCGGATCAAACCGACTTAAACATAAGCTTAAGACTAATCCTCAAAGTCGGTGGAGGCAGCATCCGCGAGGTTTGCTCCGATTGGTGGAGAGCCCCGGGCGGCCGCCCCACCTAGCAAGGGCGCCCGCCCCTGGGTGGCTTCCAAATTGGCCCAGGTTTTAGGTGGTGGCTCCTGGAATCTTCTAGATTGTTCCTGAGTTGACGTTCCAGTCTTCTCTCTATGTAAATCTAACATTTGGACCTTCTTTTATTATTATTTCGATAACCCCCTGCAGAAATAGACAATCACCAAAACTCGTGGAATTCTGTTAGTAATAACCCTATATCTATCGAGTGCTTGTAAATAGGTCCTTTTTCATGTTAAGTTGATGGTTAAAATTAGGAGTTATGTACCGTCAACAGGTAGGAGCAGCATAGGTGCGTGTCTCTAGGATAGAAACAACATAAAGTGTAGTGCGTATATGTGGGTGGTACTTCTAGGAACAAAAGTAGCACATAGTGAATGTGGTGGATGTAAGTGGTTGCATACTTCTGAGGACATAAGTAGCTAAGATCAATGGATGGCTCACCAGGTAAGAGCCTGGTATTTTCTATTCGCCAAACACAGGCAATCACGTTTCTTATGTCCGCCAAACCTAGGCAATCACGTTCTCTTTAAACTTCCAGTCCGTATAGGACTATATATAGAAAAGAATCAACATCACGGTACAACACCTGCAACCCAAATCGGTAATGCTCTGTCTAGGCCATCCGTCCATCTGGATGGACTCGGACTTGACCAGCGTGATGAAGCGAAATGACGCGACGCGCCCGCTCGGCTCCTTATCTGTTCGCCTGCTCGTTCACTTTCTTCTCCACTCGTCTTCTCTACCTCTCTCCTCCTCCGCACTTGTTGTTGCTCACGCTATGCTCGCTGCTGGTCCCTAGGATGGAGCATGCTCGCATCTGGCTTGCCACCGTCTCGCCTCTTCCCGATCCCTCCCTCACTAACCTCTATGGCACCGGTGAGGATGGTGACGACGGCAGTTTCCGGCGAACTGCACCATCCCTCCCTCCCTCCCCGCCTCCCTCTTATCCTCCGTGACCTCCATGCCACCGGAGATGATGGCTATGGCACAGCTTCCAGCGAGATAGATGAGTCCTTTTATGGATCTGACCCTTCCTCCTTCTCCCCCTCCTCTGGATCTGAGCTCTCCTTCTCCTCCTCCTCCTCCTCCTCCTCCCCCTCCTCTGGATCTGAGGGATGCAGTGGTGGCTAGGGTTTCGACGAGCTCTATTGCAGTAGCGTTATTTTGTTGTTGCAAAAGTATTTTTCCTTTGTTACATTAGTTTTTTCTGATGTTGTATTCCTACTCCTCTAGATCTAGATCTGAGGGACACAATGGTTGCTAGGGTTCCAGCGAGCTCTGTTGTAGTAGGCTTTGTTTCTACTGTTGTAGTAGCGTCGTTTTGTTGTTGCACAAGTATTTTTCTTTGTTGTATTAGTTTTTTTTCTGACGTTGCATTCTTACTTCTCATCTGGATCTAAGATCTGAGAGTTGTTTCTATTATTGTAGTAGCTTTTAATGTTGTAATGGTTCTCTCTAGATCTCTTCGTGTTGCAATGGTTCTCTTTGGATGTTGTCGTAAGTTTCAATTAATGTTGCAGCAGTTCTACTTTGAGATGCACGTAGTATGTGAGTTGCTTCAATCTGCATATTGCAGTAATTGTTGTATGTCGTTGTAGCAGTTGTTGAGTGTTATTTCAATAATATGTTCATGATGTTTCAGCTGTTTCAGCATAATCTTTCAGCTGTTTTTTTGTTGTTGCAATAATACGTGTCAAGGTGTTTCAACTTCTTCATCCTAATGTTGCAGTTGTTGTCCCTTTTTGTTTGTTGCAATATATGTGTTCATGGTGTTTCAACTGCTTCAATCTATTGATGTAACAGTTTGCTTAACGATGTTGGAATAACGAATTCATGGTGTTCAAAGTTGCAGCAGCAAGTGGGGCGGGCTGTGGGGGCGAGCTGGTGATGGGGGGAGGTGTTGGGGTTCCGGCGAGGTTGGGGGCAGGCAGATCCTGCGCGTGGGGGATGGGGCGAGTTCCTTGCACAGGGAGCGGAGGAAGAGACGATTCCCTTTCTTCTCCGTATGGGGGTGGGCGGGGTACGTTCGTATTTCTAGTTTTTTTCTCCGTGCGGGGGCGGGTGGGGTTGGGTTCGCATCTTACTTTTCTTCTTGTTTTTTCTTTTCCGTGTGGTGGGTAGTGAAGATGTATAGTAAAGCCAGCGTCTGGACGCTAGCACCCGGATTGGACGTCCAGGCGCTAGCAGTACCGAACCCAAATCGTTTTCAAATCGAATATGCTAGATAATGGATTGTACCATGTAATCAAAATCAAACACAGATCGATTGAAATTAGATCTCATCAGCAAAGTCACCAAATTTCCCCTGGTTTGCCGAATTGGTCAAGATAGAAATCGCGCATAAGATTCCTGTAGTTGATCACTGAGACAAAAAATCTAAACGCAAAACCATATTGCAAAAGAATTTCTAGGGGAATAGAAGGGGATCCGAAACTAACCTGAAGGTGCTCGTCATACGCAAATCTTGGCCGCTGGACCATGAGGGGAAGCCACACGCCCCTGTAAGGGAAAGGGGCTGGGTTGCGCCGCACCGTCGTCGAGGCCGTCATCGGTGGTTGGAGGATCGATGCCGCAGGTGAGGAAGAGCGGCCGCAGACGGTGGAATCGGCCTGGCGTGTGATTTGGGAGCGTCGATGGTGTTGGAGATCGATAGGTGTCGCGGAATCGGCCCAGCATGGGATTTGGGAGCGGGGCCGGCGCAGGTGGTGGAATCGACTAGGGCCTTGTTTAGCTGGGGAAAATTTTTGGTTTTGGGTACTATAGTACTTTTGTTTGTATTTGATAATTATTGTCTAATTATTGACTAACTAGACTCAAAAGATCCATGCGCAAATTACAGACAAACTATGCAATTAGTTTTTTAATCTATATTTAATGTTTCATGCATATGTTCAAAGATTCGATATGATGGGAATCTTGAAATTTTTTTGCAAAACTGAACAAGGCCTAGATCAGGGTCGTGTGCAATGGTGACGGGTTAAGAGCTATCAACGCCAAACATCCTATGCCGCTGCTCGCTCTAATAACGCCCGTAGTACGCGGGCACGTTGCATTCGCGCTGGGCTAGCCCGAGGCAAGTCAACCGCTCATTTGGTTTTATGGGACCAGGAGGGCTGTGCGGCTCGGTCAGATGGACCGGATGCAAAGGACGTGTTTAGTTGGCGAAATTTTTTAGATTTGACTACTATATGTCCAATCATAAGCTTGTTAGACAATAGGATAGTATTGTCTTGGTGCATTGAACGTGTGTGCTAGGCTCAGGGTTGTTGAGCACGCCACACAAGTTGTTATAGCATCTAGATATCTAGGAGATTTGTTGTAACAAACATCCATCTGTACAGGCCACGTAGGGGGCTCTTCCCTACCTATATAACATGCACCGAGAGCCCCTGGATGGGCAACTCTCCTTCTCCTAGTTTTCACATGTATCTGACTAGGTAGATTCATTCCACGCGAGTTCGTCGCCATGGCGCAATCCTCTGGTGTCGCCAAACTTGCTTTCGGCTTCCTGCCTCCGGTCACCGAGAAGCTAACTCGGGGTAACTACGGCATGTGGCATGCCCAAGTCTCCCACACCCTCAAGGGGGCTCGCCTCGCCACGCACATCCGGGCCAGGGCTATGCCTCCGGCTGCGTTCGTCGAACCGGATCCGCCGGTTGATACTGATGGCAAGAAGAAAGCTCATGTACCCAATCTAGAGTACGAAGAGTGGATTGTGAAAGACAGCCACGTTCTCAACTACCTGTTCTCATCGCTCTCCAAGGAAATCTTCTCTCAGGTTTCCTCCGCGGCATCGGCGGCAGCTCTCTGGGCCGCGATCCAAGAGCTCCATGCGTCGCAGTGTCGTGCTCGGGTCATCGCCACACGCATGACCCTCGCCACGGCGTCCAAGGGGACGTCCACCGTGGCGGAGTAGTTCACGAAGATCAAGAACCTCGCCGATGAGATGGCTTCGGCGGGCCGCAAGCTGGAGGACGAGGAGATTGTCTCCTATGTTCTCACCGGCCTCGGGGAGGACTTCGACTCCGTCGTCTCTGCGGTGACGGCGCGGGTCGAACCGATCTCCGTCCATGAACTCTATGCTCAGCTGATGGGTCATGAGCAACGCAAGGAGGCGCGTGATGGATGATCCAATTTCTCTGTCAATGCTGCAACCAAGGGCGGTCGCAGTGGTGGCAACCACAACTCCAATCATGGTGGTCATGGCAACCGTCGTGGCTTCAATCGTGGAAAGCCCGGCCGCGGCGGTGGTGGCGGCCGTGGAAGCAACTTTCAACCTAGTGTCTTTTGCCAGGTCTGCGAAAAGGAGGGGCACAGTGCCTTCAGATGCTACAAGCGGTTTGATCAGAACTTCACCCCGGCATCGCAGAAGAGCGTTTCCTCGGCTACTACTTCTTCCTATGGAATTGACACCAATTGGTATGTTGATTTCGGAGCTACATATCATGTGACGAGTGAGCTCGACAAGCTCACCGTACGAGACAAGTATGGTGGCCATGATCAAGTCCAGTCTGCAAGCGGTGCTGGTATGGAGATAAATCACATTGGGTCTATATTTTGCGTACCCCATCAAGCACCATTCATTTATAGAAAATCCTTCATGTTCCTAAAGCTAGTAAAAATTTACTATCTGTCCACCGCCTTGCGTGCGATAATGATGCTTTTCTTGAATTTCATCCACATCGTTTCTTTATCAAGGAACAGGGCACGAGGAAGGTCATCTTCCAAGGACCATGTGAGGGTGGTCTTTACTCGCTAAAGTCAAGTTCATTCCAGTCGCGTCCAAATAAAAGTGTGCTCGCTGCCACCATCAAGCCTACCTCCACCCTATGGCATCGTCGGTTGGGTCATGCCCCTACACTTGTGGTTCGGCAGGTCCTTAGTCGTCATAGGATCCCATTTGTTTCAGATTCAAATGAGAGTTTAGTTTGTGATGCTTGTCAAATGGGCAAGAGCCATCAGCTATCCTATTCTAAATCTACTAGTGTGTCATCTAGTCCTCTAGAACTTGTGTTTTCGGATGTGTGGGGGCCTGCTGCCTCATCAGTTGGTCGTCAAACATATTATGTCAGTTTTATTGATGACTTCAGCAAATTTACTTGGA
>Ga0182004_10002378_pt1 | contig 14569 bp, 16 predicted proteins | sample Sormic07211540_1_FD_120479 | JGI IMG/M metagenome (GOLD analysis project Ga0182004, IMG submission 120479) | Endophyte microbial communities from Sorghum bicolor roots, Mead, Nebraska, USA - 072115-40_1 MetaG | ecosystem: Host-associated > Plants > Roots > Unclassified | place: USA: Nebraska...
AACAATGTTTGTCAAATAAAAACGAAAGTGCTACAGTAGTAAAAAAAACCAAAATTTTTACGAATTAAACAATGCCTAAAGTTCATCGAGACATCCCAGGTACCACGAGCAACGTCTGTCGGTCTGTGCGACTGTGCCCAAGCGTTACATGTGGCCCCGGCGTTTCCGTGGCCGCAAGCAACGCACAAGAAAAAGAAGGGCTGTAAATGCAAGCTGCTAAAATCTCGGACGCCACGCCGCCACGAGCGCATGCGCATGGGCCCAAAAACAACTGTCCCCTTCCGAGGTCCACCTGTCTGTCACGGTCTCCCACGGAGGTTGTCTGCTCTGGGTGAGTCTTATCACCCACCCCCAGAGGCCTCGTTCTAATCCACACGACACGAGAGACGAAGGTCGAGCACGACTCCAACCGCAACGCGCGAGCGGCGAGCCTCATCATTCCCAACCGAACACACGCGAGTGCGAGCACGAGTATACCGACCACGAGCAGACGAGCTCCTCCGGCCCGCCACCAGTGTCATCGCGTCGCCGTCGCGTCGCGTCCGCCTGCCTCGCGCTCGTCCATGGCTTCCGTCTCCACGGCGCCGCGCGCCCCGCTCCCGGCGGTGGCCTCCTCGTCCTCGTCGTCCGCGCGGCAGGTGGATCCGAACCCTAGCGGCAGCAGCTTCCTCGCCGGGCGGCGCCTCCGCGTCGTCCGCCGCCTCGCCGGCGCGGCCCCGTCGCGGCGCGCTCCGTTGGCCTGCTGCTCCGCGCGTAGCCCCGGCGCGGACGCCGGCGGCGATGAGCGGCGCCGGCGGGGTTGGGACGCGATGCTCCACGACGCCTTCCAGGGTGCCGTGCGGCGGTGGAGCGAGTACGTCCGAAATTACTGGCCCCCATCGACCTCTGTTAAGGAGGTGGGTACGGGGAAGAGGGTTGGGAGTTCTCACGAGCAGGAGGTGATGAATGGGGGTGAAGAGAGGAAGGCTGGGGATGAAGAGGGAAAATGGGGCTGGGAGAGGTGGAAGCGGCACTTTGCTCTCGTTGAGGAGAGCGAGCGTCTCGTTGATGAGCTCCAGGTTAATTTTATCTCTATACTTACTACATGGTAGTAATCAGCCTGTAATGCTTTAAATGTGGACGGAACTTGCTTATGAATCAACACTGGAGTTTTTACACCACTTCACTTGCTAATTAGCACAAGTTTGAAGACGTGGTTGAATGAAGACGAGAATTTCCACTATTAGTATAATCCTGGAAGTTTATTCTTTGAAATGCCCCTCAAAATAAGCTGGGGCTTCTTTTGGTTAAAGGTTCAATCGAACACAATGCAGTGCACCATTGTATGAATAGGATGTAAACATCATTTTCCATTTTTTTTATATAGCTTCTGCATCAGCATTTGTTACTTGAGTGGCGCGAGTGTAAAGAAAGTTGCCTAACACGGATACTTTACACACTAGGTTCATGCTAATTAACTGTTGTAGGAGCTTTACTCAGGAAAAAGCTATTAAACTCACACTCAAATTTGAACAGGCTGCTTTGAAGTAAATGTTTTTTTTTGATGTATTATTTGAATCGACTTTGTAGAATGATGAAAGGGTTCTTTTATCAAAATCATTGACATTCTCCATTTGCTGCCTATGATATTCACTTATTTGGCACCGCACTGTTGACATGTTGTCAACAATACATGCCTTAACATTGCAACTCTCAGTAGCAAACATCGAAATCTCCATTTCATTATAAGCCCAGTCACCTGATATAGGTTCACAAACCATGCATCATACTATTGGTGAAGTTTGTTACTCTGTTTGTACAGAAAAAATCTATATAACCCCCTTGGCATGTCGTCTACTTCACCCCAACCTAAAAAACCAGGTCTTGTGCACCTCAAACTATGTAATATGGTTCAATAACTCCCTGTGGTGAGGTGTTTTTTTTTTCACTGTGGCATTTGGGCCTGCTTGTCAGGGATGGCATGTGGCGTTTTGTCCCATTTGTCTATCACCCGCCGCCCTCTCCCTCAGTTAGTCAATCTCCCTATCTCCTCCTGTTCTTCATTGGGGTGTAGAGAATCCAAGGGCTGTAGTGACGCCGACGCCCTTGTATTTGCAACCGGCTTTCTAGTGCTCTTGATGGTCCATTGGGTTGTGCGTGGGAGGGAGAGGGATAATGGGGATTTTGCATATGTGCTCACCCTAGGCAGATGCAACAGTGATGGTGACGGCGAAGGACTGTGACCGAATACGAAGAGGGCGGCACATCCATGCTTGCCGTTGACATGCGTCTCTAGTGGCCATGGTCCGAATCCAAGGGCACCAGCATGTTGAATAAAACCATACGGTGTTGAGGAACCACGCGGATATGGCGGACATGATCTGGAGGAAGAGATCAAGACTGCAGCGGTGGTTATTGAAGTTAGTGAAGACCATGGCGGTGGTGGCGGCTTTTGTGAGCTCCAGCTGCTCAATCGACACCTCACTGAGCACCCCTTACCCTCACCACATCGTTGTCACTTGAAACCTTCGGTGAGCTCCAGCCATGAGGAGCCCTCGATGGGCTCCATGACGATGATAGGATGGCGGAAAGCGCGCGGCAGAGAGGACAGCTGATGGCATTGTTGCTCCTCCACGACGCAGGTTAGGTTGGCCAATGGCAACACTGCTCCCTTGTGGCGCCACCCTCCTGTTCCTTGGTCGTCATGCCAGGCCGGATGGTGGAGCGCTGCCTACCACTGCAACAGTGTTGAAGGTCAAGAGTGGATGAGGGAGACCATGCCGCCTTGCAGCTCAGTCGAACAGAGGGGCAGAGGAGCATGTGGAATGGGACGGTCAGAGGTTGAAGGAGATCCTGATGGGACGGCCCTGATGCCATCAGATGTCTATGATGATCCAGATGCCACATGTCATCTCTAGCAAGCAAGCCCAAATATCACGGTGGCAAAAACACCTCCGGGGTTTATTTGAATGGTATTACATAGTTTAAGACAATACCTTTGTGTGTGTGGGGGTGGGTGGGTGGGGGGGGGGGGTTATATATAGACCTTTCCCTGTTTTTACATAGAACCCCTATATGCTCAAATAGTCAAATGTAGTGCTGGAATTGCATCTGTTTCAATGGAACACATGACTAAACGTGCCTGCCTCTATTGTGGTCAGTACCAAACTGCATAATTTATTGTCTAATAAATGTTTTGAGACTGTCCTTGGTTCATGCCAGTGAGCCAGTGTTGCAGAGTTTCAGGAGCTTATGTGCGATTTGAGTGAGGCCCTGGCCTTGTTTAGTTCCCAAAAAATTTTGCAAAAACTTTCAGATTCCCCGTCACATCGAATCTTGCGGTACATGCATGGAAATTAAATATAGATAAAAATAATAACTAATTGCACAGTTTGCTTGTAATTTGCGAGACGAATCTTTTGAGCCTAATTAGTCCATGATTGGATAATATTCGTAAAATACAAACGAAAGTGCTAGTGTAAATTTTGCAAAAGTTTTTGGAACTAAACAAGGTGCCTGTTTAGTTCCCACCCAAAAACTTTTCGTGACATCACATCGAATGTTTGAACGCATGCATGGAGCACTAAATATAGATTAAAAAAATAACTAATTGCATAGTTTGCATGCATTTTGACAAATCTTTTAAGCCTAATTAGTCCATGATTGGACACTAATCGTTATAGTTACAAATGTGCTACGGTACCCAAAAACTTTTCTTTTCGCGAACTAAACAAGGCCTGATGTGCAATGTGGTTTTTAAACTATTGAGATGTTAGTCACGAATTACGTGCTGTCAAAATAGAACTTTTTGAAGTACATGTTGATAGAACTTCTCTTTGAGTGAATTGTTGCTTGCATGGTTCACCCATGTGTGTGTGTTGCATTTTGTGCAGATCTCACCTCAAACACCATAATAGCAGTATAGCACTATAATCTATATTGAGAAATAGCAAATATCTTGATACATGTATATTGCATTTCAGCTGCAACTCCAGGCTGCTGTTTATAGAGAAGACTACAGGAGTGCTCATAAACTGAGGCTGGCTATTGCTGCTACAGCAAAAAATGACACTGTGGGCAGAGCTATCTCTGACTTAAATGTAAGAAATATCTATTTTCTTATGTATGTACAGTTATTAGTGGTAAATAGCATTTCTTACCTTTTTCATTTTCTTGCAATTTTGAATCACCCCCTCTACATTACGCCCTACTTGAAGTGTAATGTTGGTCCTACTCTACAAAAAGGATGAATGTCTGGCATGGTTAATAGTTTAGCTGCATATCTCTGAATATTTAGATTGGATGTTGTACTTTCTTATAAAAAGCACACTACTAGATATTTAGTAAATTATGGTCAAAGTGGTGTTTTGGAGGTCTTATAAGTATAAAAAAACACCACTTAGTTGACTGAAAGAAGTAATAAACAATAGCTAAGTTTGCAGCTATCTGAAATGACTCAACGTATGGGGATGTTGTTCTTTTTTTCTACAACGGTCGAAATCGAATTTCTTTATGCGCGTAACAAAATTACAAAGTTCAACATGGGGATGTTTGCACTAACATATTCTACTAGCTGCTGTAGCACATACTCCGGTGTAACCAGTAGCATGATACCATGCAATATTTAACACCCTTGGTAACAGGACTGCTAGCGATATAATACATTTATAGAAGAACCAGTATCAAGTGTTCTCATGTAGAGGAGCTGATTTGGTCTATGATCAAGTTGAGGGGCTAAAATTGTTATTTATAAGATAGTTGTCTGCTGTTTTGGGTTTTGCAGATGGCCATAGACGAGGAGCGCTACAAGGATGCGGCATATATCAGAGATCATGCTGGCGCAGGACTGGTTAGTACAATGGAGTTCCTCTATATTGTTTGTCCTGTGCTATCTAAGTTTCTTTGACGTCTTCGCATCCAAGTTAATAGATTTTTACTATTCTTTCTCAAAAGATAAATCTTTGATTATGCTTTGTAATTCATAATTGCCTATTACACCATATTTCTTTCCATCCAAACAAAATATGCCATTACCTGATCCATTAGAGCATTTGCAGCTGGGGTGGTGGTCTGGAATTTCTGGAAATTTGGCTGATCCATATGGTCTTATAATTCGTATAAGTGCTGAACATGGTCGGTATGTGGCAAGAAGTTATGATACGAGGTATTAATTTTTTTTGAATATTATTACGTGCATAATAACATCATTGTTGATTGTTTATAGTTTAATTGATCATTCTGTGAGTGGACTTGCTCTTCACGTTCGCTGTCTTTGTTTTAAAGGATGGAATGCTCAAATACATTTCATTATTAATATTTCGTTGTGGATGGGAATAAAAATGCCTAGGATAATGGGGTTCTCTACTGCGGTATGCTCTAGGTCCTATAGCACTTAAGGAGCTAAGCATTATTGTTGATTGTTTATAGTTTAATTGATCATTCTTTGAGTGGACTTGCTCTTCACGTTTGCGTCTTTGTTTTAAAGGATGGAATGCTCGAATACATTTCAATATTAATATTTCGCTGTGGATGGTAAAAATTGCCTAGGACAATTGGGTTGCGGTATGCTCTAGGTCCTAGAGCACTTAAGGAGCTATTGGCATTTGACAATGCTATTTTGGTTATGGGGTGCGTATCAGTAGTGGCTTGAGCATCAGGAGGTCCCTAGTAGAGAAATTGATGGGTGCAGCAGGAGAGTAGTGTAGAAGTGTGTCTGTTTGTGGTTGGGTTAGCCTACTTAGTTGAATCAGTCACTGGAGCTTATCTGTGAAGAATTGTGTGGACAAAATGGGTTGTGAATTCATAAAAATGAACAACTTGTTCTCAAAATAATATCTCAAAGCAAGTCTCAGCATGCCAATCATAAATCATTAAAATGTTCTATGAAGAACTGCAAGAAGAAACTTCCCTTTTATCATTCCTAGTTGGTGATATGGTGCAGCAGGCTGCTTGAACAACACATGTTTCATAAATTAATATAATCAGCACTATAATTTTAAACTTTCTTAAATATACGCACTGGTGATCCATATGCTTGTAGCTGATTTCATTTTACTGGTGTAAAATGTGTTTACTTTATTCTATGAAATATTTGGTTGCATCCTAAATGACTTGTTAGTTCTCCTCATTTTCAGACAGCTGGCTTCTGACAGCCCTGGTCTCCCTATATTTGAAATATACTTTGCAGAGGCAAATGGTGGATACAACCTGCAGGTACAATGTTTTGCAGTTAATAAAAGTAAAGTCAATGTGCAAATATTAAAATAATCTTGGAAATGAGATTCTGGGTTGGGAAACATGAAAAACATGATAATGACAAGCGCCTTCTTCCCATGGTTGAGATTTTTGACATTAACAGTATAGAATATGAAAATGACAAGCGTCATATTGGACAGCATTGCATACTCATTTTTTCTAAAAAAAATATTAACTCTCTGTCTGGACTATATGTTGCTGGCCTGTACTTGCACATGTCTGTCAGACTTGAGTATTAACATGAAAAAACTTTGTTTCACTTAACATTTCTTGTTCCCATAGTAGTTGCCTGTTAGTTTCCTCGAGGCCATAAATCCATGCACATTGAACTTGATTGTTTGTAACTTTGGGAAAATGTATTTGGCATGCACTGTGAGAATAAAATTCCTGTATCAGTTTTGAGCAGCTTCCAATTTCAAGAGCTGATATTGTTAACTGCAAGATTTCAGTAGCTATGAGTAAGGTCACAATAACAGTTGCTCCTATATTAAAAATGAACTGTTATCTTGTTAACTAATGTGTTATAGTTCTGTGCATCTTCTGAAAAATTGGGATGTTATTTTCAGGCAGTGCATCTGAAACCAGATGATAGCGATTCTGACCAAGTGCCAAACATGTTAAGGGAGAAACTTGGCATTGACAGTATAAACATATCTAGCAGTTCAGTAGGGTCTAAGCATGAAAAATTCGATGGAAGTGTAAACATGGATGATAAAGATAGTGATGACAGCAACATTGCTGCTGGCCCTGGTTCAAAAAACTTGTCAAGCGATCCAACTGCAGTTCCCAGGATTAAAATCTTGAAAGTGGTACCCATGCAGAATGTTGACCAAGACTACATAATCAATATATTTGATCAGATTTCAGAGGAAGATGATGACAATGATGATCCTGAAGTTGAAAATGAATCTTCAGAAGATGTTGGTGATGAAGATAACAGTGGAGTAGCAGAAACAGTTTCTGCAGAAGAGAACGGTGATGAATCTGGTGACGAAAGTGATATTGAAGCCTTGGTTTCAATTGATTTTGTCAGTGAGAATAACAACGACTATGCTTCTCGTCCATCTGATGAAGCTTTTGAACGAATGCCGGCTAGATTAGAAAAAAGAGACCGCTTCTCATTTTCCTTCTATACTGAAGAATTCAGTAAAAAGCTAGATGCTGGAAAGGCCCAGCAGACTTCAAAGAAAACAGTTGGTTTGCATACCGATCAGCAGGATTATGATGGTTTTGTCCAGCTTGATCGTGTAAAGTTGAGTGGCAGCAACAAAAAACTATCGGTAAATACTTTATTTGTATAATGTTCTGCATTAGCTTTTGATGCCGTTCATTGTGCTTCATTGTATCATCTAAATGAGCATTGATTCATGTCTTGTTTGACTATGGGGATCAACCGATTTTTTTTTAAATGATCACTTCTGGTTTAATCTATTCAGTATCTTTATCAACTGGTAAAGTAAAACATCAAACATAACCTTTTTTATGCTTGAATCCCAGTGGATCTTCTGAGCTGCATTCATTTTGTAAATTGGACCACTTTGACCTTGTGATAAATAGCAAGGACCTGTCAACCATTTCTCCGCAGAATGTGTACCATACCTGCTTTTTCTAGTTTGCTGTTGATGGTCAGATTCTTTCATCTGTATCAAATACCTTAGATTATTATGATAATGTTGCCCCATGATCCTTCATGTACTTTTTGATTATCTAGTTTGCTGTTGATTGTCAGATTCCAACATGCACATTGACACGACTATATAAATGAATTCCGCGGTTTTTGAACATATATGTGCTTGGAGTAAAAAAGAGGATGAATTTCTGTATGGTGCTGTCAACGTACAATGTGAAATACTTTTAAACAGCTTGATATCTTGCTGGAATGTTTCTGAACTGAACGTTGTAATTTCGTTACAAGCGTAATGAAATTCGGTTGCGACCGGTGTGGAAAAGCTTCTTGATATCATTTGAACTTATCTAATGCAGATACTGCAACTTGGCATCAAACAAAATAACAACAAGGTTCAGCAAAAACTGCATGGAGTTACCCACTTTAGTCGTATTCAGATGCCTATATCTTCAGATCCTCTTACCGGTATGTTCCAAATTGAGTACCCCCCACTTGAGCCTTTCATGATATGCATCTTGTCTTCTCTTTTCTTTCTGGTATTGACTGAAATATATTCTCTGGGCAGGCTTATATGTGACCGCCTCAGGACTTGACTCAGAAATTCTTAGTTTGCAACGAAAATTTGGTCAATGGCGGGAGGATGGTTCATCTGAGGAGCATAGTGACCTATTGTTCTATGAGTATGTTGAAGCTGTAAAATTAACAGGGGACAACCTTGTGCCAGCTGGTCAGGTGTGATAACTTTCACTGGGTTCTTATTACCATACAGGAATAGTGTTTGTAAGTAGCTGAGTAATACTTGCCTTCTGGTTTATGCTCTTCCTGTTTAGAAGGATACTTCCTCCAGTCACAAATATAAGTCCATCTAAGTTTGAACTAAATAAAGCTTTTCTAACTTCGACAAGCAATATCAATAAAAGTATATTATCTTTTCTCGAAAAACGCAGGAGAGCTGCGCATCATTCTATTAAGAAGTGAAAGACACCCATACAACACACGTCCAGTCATATATGATTGGAAGCAGTTTTCATAATGAATGTAGTAATGTCAATCTATATATAATAATGGTCAAAGTTAAACAAGGTTTGATTTAGGACAAATCCAAGTGAACTTATATTTGTGATCTGAGGAAGTATTTAATACATAATTTTTTATATTCCCATGTTAATTTTCACTCACCAACTTCAAGCTAAGAAGTGTGTTCATCATATCATACACATTTGTGGACAGCCTTCTCTGTTGATTTCGTTCAGTTGTTGCATAAATCTTTCCAAGGAGTGCTGACGCAGCCTAACTTTATGCTATATCATCGATAAGTATAATTGTCATTGATAAGCATAGTAATTCAGACTGACCTATGGTTCCTTTGCTAGGTTGTCTTCCGTGCAAAAGTTGGTGAACGTTATCAGCTCCCTCATAAGGGAATTATCCCTAGAGAACTTGGAGTGGTATTTTCTATAATCCAAATAGTATTTTGTCTTTTCACCATCAAACATCAAACCTTACAACCAATGTGATATAGATTGCTAGGTACAAGGGGCAAAGGAAAATTGCAGATCCTGGTTTCCAAAACCCTCGATGGGTTGACGGGGAGCTTTTGATACTAGATGGAAAGGTGAATTTTATAAACAAATTACTTCTTTTATTCTATACTTATTGTCTTTCTGATATACTTTCTGTTTTGCAACTTGCAGTTCATCAGAGATGGTCCTGTGATAGCTTTCTTTTACTGGACATCTAATTTTCATCTTTTCGAATTCTTTAGACGGTTGAGGCTTTCTGCCTAGTTCCCTTCTAAAAGTAGTTAAAGGTAAACTGCATTTCATCTAGTACTGGTTTACTATTTGGCATTATTATTGTACTAAAGTACTATTATATTTTAATTTTACTGCTGTGTGTTCTTGTGCTTGCCAAATTCCATTATATGTTTTACTATTTATGCAGAGGTAGTGCTTGTTGGCTGTTGCAGGCCATCATTGATCCAAATTTGGCCTAGTTTCTTTCTGGGAATGCTACATTCATCCTAAATGGTCATCCTTTTTGGCCCCTCTAATAAGCATTAAAATGGACAATGGATCCAACTGGCTGAATTTTACACAGCAGTTGGTGCTCTCTCATAGGGTAAAGCCAGAAGTAAATGAAGTATGCAAAATTCTTACATTTGTTTATTTAGGATAAAGATATGCTGTTGAAGCTTACTACTTGTATCCACTTTCTCCTGCAATCTGTCTGCTTTGGGACAAAGTTGGTATTTGATTATTGTGGTGATAAAATGGTGAATTCAATTCTAACTTTGCCTAAGGTTAGGAGACATGGTTTTGACTTAACATATCAAGTTTGGCTTAATATTTATGCATGTCTGTGGTGAATTCAAGAACAGTCTGTTCATTTGTTGCCTGAAGATGTCATTATATTGGATTTTTCTGGGTCTGGAAGTGTAGCATCTTAATAATTCTTAAATGGCTGGAAATGTTCTTCCAGACTGATATTTGTTACTCCCTTTGTTCCGAATTGTAAGGCGTTTTGGCTTTTCTAGATACATTGATTTCACTATGTATCTAGACATAGTGTATATCTAAGCGGAAACTCAATTACATGACTGGTCGCGCGACGCGCGTGCAGTACGGGAGTCAGCCCCTCTCTTCTTCTCCATCTCTGCCGGGATTAGAAAGGCAGGCCAGGTGGTGGGGATGGGAGAGACGGCGGCGAGGTGGCGGAGGAGGAGGTGGCTGGGCCAGGTTGGGGTGGTGGCGACCATGGTCATGTGAACCGCTGGTGGCACGGAGCTCTGGCGAGACCCTACCGTGCTGTGGTGGGTGTCCAAACCTGTGCGCCGGTGGTGGATGCGCGAGGGAGGGGGCGGAGGAGGAAGGGTGCCAGCGAGGAGGAAGACAGGTCGTGGGATATCTTCCTCCATATCTAAGTGCATAGCGAAAGCTATGTATCTAGAAAACCCAAAACATCTTATGATTTGGAACAGAGGGGTAGGAAATAATATCGAACGGTTCTTGTGGTTAGCATTTACGATGTATGCACCCACAGGTGCTTGTGCCATAGCTGGAAAGGTACTTTGCTTGCCCATTCTAATAATCAAGTATTCCCCCCCGTTCCAGATTACAAGGCATTTTGGCTTTTTCAGATATACTCACTGCTTTACTATGTATCTAGACATTAAATACATAACAAAAGCTACTTATCTAGAGAAGCCAAAGCGTTTTTTAATTTGGAATGGAGGGAGTAGCTCTAAGATCATTCAATGCGATACTTGAGTAGCTTTTTCAGACCAGCCATTATTCATGTGTTAGGCTGTACTTTTCTGTCATTCATTCAAGTGAACAAACACTAGAAGGAATTGTGCCATATGGTGAAGAGCAGTTTGTAGTTATTCAGGGTTGAGACTCTTGATCAGAAACTGCTCCTACTCCCTGCATTTTGCCTGCTTTATACTCCATCTGTTTCAAACTATAAGACGTTTTGGTTTTTCTATATACAATGGTAGACATAGCAAAAGCTACGTATCTAGAAAAGCCAAAATATCTTATAATTTGAAATGGAAGGAGTAACATGACACACGAGTCCATGACCAGAGAGAGAGAGTTGAGGCCAGGTTTTAGGTCAGTTTACGTTCAGGGGTCGTGTAGTCCTGTGCTACTGTGCTTTGGGTCCTTTTTGCTGTACTCTGAAGTTACACCTGCCTACCGTTTTCATAGTGCATCAAATTTAACTTAGATTTCTTGTACCTCTTAGCAGGCCATGCTTATTTCAGCATAGTTGCATTTGGAGCCAACCGGAGTTGCCTGGCATTATATTTTCCGGGGACAGTTCTGATGTGGAGAACAGGGCTGGCATGAATCAAGTGGCATCTCCATCCACTCTGAAAGCCTGCCATAAGGGTGGAAATAGCTCGCAGCTGCAGGAAGAGGAATAATCCTGCCAACATGGATGAGCCGCGGGCGCAACATACTCGTTCCGCTTCTGCGCCGCTTGCCTGCCAGGTCCAAAACCGCCAGTTCCTGTGTTTCTCAGAGCACATAGTAAAGCACCTCAAATATGTAAAGTTATGCAGTCGCAGATAATTTAGGATTTTGAGAGCATCTTGGCAGCTTTCATGCATGCAGAGTCAGTATGTGAAATAGTACGAGCAATGGTTTTGTGTAGCGTGATCAAACAGTGGCCGTCATATTTGTACATATGTCGCAATCAGCAGCAGAGGCGTGCAGCCCAACACGGTTACACTTTCATAGATTTGTTAATATGTTGAAGTTTGTTTGAGCGTGCCTTTTCTCACGCAAGCACTCTTAAAAAAATTAAGCTTCTCTGCAACAAGCAAGGGTAGCAAAAAGGCTGTGTTGTCGCTGCAGCAAGAGGTACGCTGTTAACCTACTCGTCCTTGTTTCGCACTCGCACGTGTAAATGATAGCCGTATTTACAATGCTGTGCTATACGAAGGACCAGTAAGATCTGTTAGATCTGTCGGCTTTCTCTAGATTTGGTGTGTGTTTATTGGGAGAAGTAAATGTTAATTGGTTGACATATGACACCGAAGGATTGTGAGCTAGCGTTCGTTGTGAATTTTCTGAAGCTAATGTCCTTTCAGTGTGTAGTTCATCTCGTTGCAAGTGGCGTGTGGTTTTTGTGGTCTTGAAAACCTTGTATACTGAGAGCTTGGTGTATTTTTAGTGTGATTTTTAAAGCTCTGGGAGGCTGTGGACGAAGATGGCCAAACTAGTTTTTGATGTACTATTAGTTTTTTATATACTATTATTTTTAGAGGTTATTTTATGTCACATTATTTATCTTTTGTGCTAGCCCATTATTTTCTTGGATATATAGAAGATCAGTCGCTCTTTCGAGTATCTTTATTAAAAGAACTTCCATTTGGCCATAAAACCACCCAAGATTCAAAACTCAAGGACCGCTTGTTGATTTTAAGTCAATTAACACAAACATTATATATGAATTTATGTGATTGCAAAATTTATGAAGGGAGTTCGGTGCATTTCGATAAAACCTATGGGGCTTCGAAGTGTCACGTGGTTGGCTTGCTCCAGGTCTTTAGAGCACGTTTGTTGCAACTTGAGTGCGTTGATCTTATTTTACTTTGCCAGGTAGCTGGAATGGTGGTTTGTTTCATTGTTTGGTTGAGCCATGCTAACGAAAAAACATGTTACAACCACACGAGTGTGCTTTAGTAAAGAGGAAAACATATTTATTTCTATGTGTTTCTCGTTAGATGAACTTTTCTTTTTCATTTCATCCATCTTTATCGACCACCTATTTTCACAAGGCACTATGCCTGATCGCCTGATCGGTGCAAGCTGTTCTTGACAAAGATGGACAATCCAATTAACCTTGGGGTAGTTGACTAGTGGAGTCAACCACGTCAGCATCCCAGTCTCATGTGGGTTTTGTTAGAATTCTCATTTTTTTTGGATTTGTTCTTGCTTATATTTCTGGATTTGTTTTTTTATTATAAGCTATATATACAATGTGGATTATCTAACATAGCTTGATGGTAAATTAGAGATTTATCAGAAAGATGGGAAGAGAACAATGTTCATTAAGAGAGAAATTTGCCTAGTGGAGCTGTGCAAAACATTTTATAGTAACCAAGACTGTGTGGTAGCACACAAATGTTAGACACTTAGGGTGTATTTGGACGCCGCCTATGCATGTCGCGCTGAACACGACGACAACAAAAGTTGGGCGAACAATAGCTCGCCACAAATCAACGTGATTTGGTGTAAAAACTGACTGACATAGCGTTGACAAGTTTTGGTGGCGCCTTAACTCCGGCCACGAAACAAACACATGCAAAACTATGGCATGGAAGTTGTGGCAGACTGTGGTACACAAACCAAACACGCCCTTAGGCCTTGTTTAGTTCCAAAATATTTTACAAAATCGACACTGTAGCTTTTTCGTTTGTATTTGACAAATATTATCCAATCATAATCTAACTAGGCTCAAAAGATTCGTCTCGTCAATTTCGATCAAATTATGTAATTAGTTTTTATTTTTATCTATATTTAATACTTCATGCATGTGTCTAAAGATTCGATGTGACGGGGAATCTGAAAAATTTTGCAAAATTTTTTGGGAACTAAACAAGGCCTTAATAATAGTGTAGTAGAGAAAGCAATTATCTATCCAGTTCGTTGTGACAAACAAAATTGATTTGTCCATGTAAAATTTTAGGTTGCAATCAAACACATCCTAATTTCGTTTTTGCTTTGAAGACAAAGGGACTATTGCTTGTTTGAGTTTGAATTGAGATAAGATCGTGTGGGCTCGGCAGACCTTGCTTGGGATATTATTTGTTTTCTGTGCGTCATTTGGTCAACGGAGGATCCATGGAAGTCATTCAAATAAAATAATACGGATGATTGTACAGTACTAATAAAAAGTGACCTGTTGCATCCCTGGCCTTGTATATAAGGATGAAAACGGAACGGAAATATCCCGAACCGAACCGAACCGCTTTCTATATTGGATCCGATCGAATTCGTATTTTCTTATCCGACTTTACCTTTTTCGTTTTCCTATTTTAGATGTTTCGTATTTTAAATGTAAAAGTAGAAAACGGTTTAGATATTTTTCGACCGTTTTCTACTTTTCTACTTTTAATTTGAAATATTTCGAATTCAAAATTTGGTTTAAACCGAATTTAGTCAATTGCACGGTCACACAGCCTAATTACAGAGTACT
>Ga0182004_10002379_pt1 | contig 14568 bp, 24 predicted proteins | sample Sormic07211540_1_FD_120479 | JGI IMG/M metagenome (GOLD analysis project Ga0182004, IMG submission 120479) | Endophyte microbial communities from Sorghum bicolor roots, Mead, Nebraska, USA - 072115-40_1 MetaG | ecosystem: Host-associated > Plants > Roots > Unclassified | place: USA: Nebraska...
TGGATAAAAAGCTTGTCCGTGTCTTGCGTCACCGTCGAGTTCGTAGTTCGCGCACCGTCTACCGATAAACTACTACCGTGGGTATACCCCAAGGTAGACTGCCGACTAGCTTTCGTCGACACAAACTCAGGAGCATACCTTGGCAGATGATTGAAAGCATGCAAATAATCCTTCAGAGTTTTGTTGCCTTGAGTTAACTGCATGAACTCAGTATGCTTCATTTCCACGACCCAAGGAGGTATGAAATGTCCCTTGAAAGCTTCACGGAAGAGATTCCTGTCAACCACAGTGTTATCTGGAAGAGCCATCCTATGTTGATTCCACCAGATACCAACTGGACCTTGCAGTTGATGAGCTACATACTGTGCCGAAATAAGCAAAACTTTTGCTCCACCGTGTTCAGCCATTCATCTGTGTGAAGGGGTTCCTCAGGCTCTTTGAAAGATGGAGGCTTGGTATCCATGAAATCCTTGAAATTACTATACTAATTAGGTGCTGACCCCTCTTGTACATTCTGACCACCCTGGTTTGCCATCTGATTAATAGTCTCAATGAGCAGCCTCTGACTTTCCACCATCAGTTGCATCAGCTCAGCTGGATTTGGTGGTGGAGGAGGAGGGGGTGGATTCATGTTCGCACGATTTTCTGCACCTCGAGTGCCACGAGACATCTGTAAAGACACAGCCAGTGAGTATTGATGGTGACAACATTTGCCACAGAAGAACTTATAATCATGCCTGAAAGTATTCGAGGGAATAACTTTATAGAAAAAGGCACAATAATTCAATTCCACAAACAACATCACCAATTCCAACACATGCCACAGATATCCATGAAATGCACAACCACGGAAACATCATTGTAGCAATTCAAACATGATAGTGTTGTTACCACATTGGGTCCATGAAGTTATTACATCACTACAGTACAGGCACAAGTCTAAGACCAATATTTAGGATTACAACATGATTACAAGGGCATGACCGCCATAGGTCAAACTACAAAAGAGTCTCACAGGGTGAATACCAACTACCCACTACACTCCAGGCTCGTCGTGCGAGTCAGTGTCTAAGATCGCCTCTCCATCCTCGTCGCTAACCGGCTCAAGCTCCTCGTCCTCCACGTCCTTGTGCAAGGGTGGTGCAGCCGTGGCCGGTCCATCTACCTCTATACCATCATCATCGGCCAAAATCACCTAAGGTCCCACCTCCGAGTACACTAGTACAGGGTGAGGAACAGGGTGTTGCAAGTTGTTGAGGCGGTGAATTTCCACAAGACTGGCCTGAATTTGATCCTATAAATAGTTCTCCCGCTCAGCTGAGTGAACACGGTGCAACTCCCAAGCGCGGCGTCTGTTCTCAGACACCTGTAGTGCAGTATCCCTCTCACGAGTGATCTGCACCAAGCGCTCCTGCACGGTCTCCTTCTCCCTAGCCAACTGACTCATCTGCACCTGCTTATGATCTCTCTCTCTAGTGGCCTTCACCCACTGCTGCCTACGGTAGTCTGCAATGTCCTCCCAGTCATTATGGTCCTTCTGAGCCTGCTCCAGGAGTCTAGCTTGCTTGCGCAACTAGCGAGCACGCTTTTCAGCCTTTTGTTGCATCTCTGAGCCTAGCGAACAGCAACCATCACCTATGCATAGGTGTCCTCTCGCTGACTGAACAGCTTGAGCACAACCATCATAGCACTCATAGTAGGGCTGGAGCAGCTTGAGCACAGCCATCACAGCACTCATAGTAGGGCTGGAGCTCTCAACTCGCTCTCCTCAGCCTCGGACCAACGCATATCCATCAGCAAGCTTCCACTCGGTCGCTGCTAGGTCAACATGGAGAATGGAGGCCGCTGGCCCTCCTGTCAGCTCATCGCCAAACCTCTGACAGATGTTGAGCAGCATTGTATGGGCCACAACCTGAGCTACTTCCCATAGAGTCTGCCCATTATAGTTGCAGGTCCAGCCTGTCCTTGCAGGCCTGCCCCCATGTGGTGGGATAACACCCTGCATGGCAAACCACTGCAAGCCTCCTGTCATGTCCACCTCCCACTAGGAGTACTGAGGTGGCTTAGTATACCCCACTAATTGCAGCACAGAAAGGTGTCGCTGGGGAGAGGTGAGGCGGGCACATCCATCTGTTGAAAGGAATAACTGTGGGTGAGAGAGGATGATTTGAGAAACATTTATTAATTTAAAAAGGAATGATATTGTAAGGGAAGAAGTAGACAGAATGTATGTATGAATGCAATATGATGCATGCACGAACCGTATGTCCTCACAAACTTAGAAAATTAATATTCTAGTGGATATACGGTGGGATACTTTCGTCTCTTCATACGGTGACTATCGATTTACACGCGCGTTGTTAGAGTACCTGCAGAAAACTTCATTGCAGCCCAACAATTCCCGATATCTCACTCAAGAAAGCAGTAAACTAAGTGCACATTGCTTATACATACCCCAGCATGCAAAAACAATGACACCAAATCTAACCAAAAATTTAAATACTCCCCAATTAAGTTTCTTTTGTGGTTCCATGGTTTCACATGCCACCACTCCAGAAAACCACCGTGAACACTCTCCTAGACCGCCGTTTGGACGATCATGCTCTCACAGCTCACACTTACATGAGCGTAGGTGCGATGTTGCATAATATAAATCTAGCGACATATGTGGCTCCTTCACATATGAAGGCTACCTCTACCATTTGACCACACGGTAGCATGGTGCGGTCATCAAACATCCATACCTGAGTACTGCCAGAGATGCATAATTAAAACCCCCCAAGTAAGAACTTAAATAGCAACCTAGAGTCTTTATATGGGCAGGGAGGATTCAACCACTGGCATACTTTAGGTGCTAATTTTCACAATTTATTTAAAAACTCCTTTTTTTAGTTACACAAACGCTGCATTTTAATGCTGAACTTGCTCCGATACGAGTTGTCACAGAACCGACCAAATTATAAGAGTTCAAGTGTAGAAATGATCGAACTAACAATCAAGTTTCCAGACTTGAGCCCATATAATCCCGGTAGTCAACCGAAATCATGAAGGACTTCAAACCAACTTTGAAACACACCAAGATCGTAATAGTTCAACACAAAACAGCGAATGTTACATAGTTCATTCATTGCTGACGAAGCGGCACCAGATCAGATTTACTTAAGTTATTACAACACAAGTTTGAAGTAGTGGAAGCAACATAGTTTTCACACACACATTTCATAAGATCTTGTTACTGCCAGAGTATCATCACATCCACCAAAAGCATTAGGGTTGCAAAGTCGTTAGAAAACCGTGCCGAACGGTTTAGTCCTCATCCCTAGTGGGATGGAGACAGGTCTTGCAGAAGCCATCATAGAAGATATCATCTACAACAGGTGGGAATAAACCTAGAGTATGAGAATGTACTCAGCTAGACTTACCCGTCTAACCAAACATAAAGCACACCATGGATCATGCAAGGCTCAGTATAAAGTGTAGCTGGCTCGACTCATACATTTGCCAAAAAGCTTAGATTGGATAGTAAACCATTCACAAAAGCATCATATTAATTATCATTATCCTACCACTAGATTAGGACATAGACTAAGCACTTCACTTGATTATAAGCAAACAATAATAACCATATCAAGTTCCAACGTGTGTTCTTCTTACTATCCTCATCATCATCATCATTAAGAACCAATAAGTACTTAGTGAATGCTACGCTTGCCGCTGCTTTGTCAAGTTCTCACTATCCGAGAGAGACGGCGATTTGAATCGATTCCTATCCAGCTGGAGGGTTATTCCTAGCACTTACCCATGCATCCCCTGTCGGAGAGCAAGCGGGTCACCTTTGGTACGACTCAGGAATCATGGCTCCGATCAGCGCCGTACTCCCAAGGCTGCCACTCTGCCAGGAAGATCAGGACTTTTAAATCACCTGCCCTTGGTCTTACGCCAATGGCCCCCCGCACACCGCACTTCCTCCGGTAGTGCGCACTTTATACTTGCCGGTCTTCCGGCCTGAGTCATACTACTAGGCTTCGCGGTCGGAATGAGTTATCCGGCCAACTAAGTGTCAGGCATGTGTTCAACATGACAAGAGGACATACAACGTTCGGTCCTTAGCTGCCACAGATGGAGTTACTACCACCTTGCAAAACTCCACCTGGCTTAACTCATTTTAAACCAAGTTCTTTTCCACGATAGCACATATAGCCAATCGTGAACCAACAACAGACCCTATTTCGCGCAGGTGACAGGGTATCACCTGACTTCTACCGATTAAAGCATGGCTAAGCTTCTACTCGATTTTAACTCTATGACCAGGTAGTGATAAGATATTTAGACAAGGTAAGGAATAATGCAACAAGGGTTCCATCACAACTCCTATACGTAATGCATCAATAGATATAACATATTCAAGTATGCTTTGAAATTAAAGTGGGAGACTTAAAATGCTCCGGGGCTTGCCTTTCACAAACGAAGCGGGCTCATGACTAGGGCACTCGACTTCCTCTTCGGGCTTCTATTGTCCTGCTGGCTGGACCTCCGTCTCCTGGGTGACCTCCGGACCTTCGGGATTCACCCTCTCGAGCTCGAACGATGCTGCGATCTCTGGTGCACCTATTGCGTGCATGAATGAATAAGGAATGTATGCATACGGAGAGAATGACGAATGCTTTGGCAACATGATAATAAACTTCACTGGACACTCATTTATGGAGTAAGCTTCTATCACCAGCTCAGAAAGAGCACCACCACAACTTAGCACAATTAAACAGCAGCAACCAAAATAACAGAGCAGCTCAAAGAACAGTTCATAACTAGAGATATATAGATCCAACAAACACGAATGAAGACATTCTGGAAAGCTTATGAAATTGTTTACATTTCATCTTTAGACATCTCAGAAAGATTCATAAGTTAAACAGGTCAAATAAACAGAGTTCTATGTTCTGTTCTAGAAATACAGAGAGCACCTAGTTCTGGAACTCAACTTCGAAGAGTCAGACTTTTAAACTACTGGATGAAATGATCCCAAATTTAAACTGCAGCTAGCATACAAAGTTTACAACATCTTTGATATAGACAAGTCTTCCAGAAAACAAAGTTATCATTAGACAAACTCAGATTACTCCCTTGCTATCCAGACTGCTAAATAACCTTTAATTAATTATTTGTTGACATAGCAAAAACATATATAATACTGACCAAGTGTCTCATAAGAACAAGTATAACATATGATTACCAGAAAACCATATGTTGATTACAAACACTTAAGAACAAGGCATTTATTAATTTAATTCCATGCGAGGGCATAATTAAAGGGTACCAGCAATAGTGCTCAGAAAAATCTACAAACATTCCAGAAGCACAAGCAAGATACTTTGACATTACCATAAAATTTTCAGAGAAATTGCACATGCCAAACTTAAGATATTTAATTAACATGTACCAAGGTGCTTATTTCATAAATTAAGAAACATGGCTTAGATAGTGTCAAACAACAGATTTTAGATTATTTACATGTTACTACTACTACGAAGAAGCTTGACACCAAAGGAGAACACCAGCATAAGCATATAACATTTAATATGATTTAAACATGGATTTAGGCCATAGTAATAACATAAATTACATATCAGAGATTCAGCACTCCACAAAATCATGAAATATTTACTAGAGCTTTCTAATACTACCCAGAGCATAGCATAAAAACTTCATAGCATTTGAAGCAATAGATCAAGAGATATGAATTAACATAGAATTAACAAGATTAATTTATAACAATTATTTTTCACAGAAAACATGGTGCATATTATATTTTTATTAAAAACTAGCCATCCCATGGATCATCACAAAATTTGTTTCACAACTTTTGGAGTTCACAAACAGGAGATATGATTTTTGCAAGATTGCAAGAAATCTAGAATTTAAATAAAAGAGAGGAGGGAGCCGTTGAGTGACTGACAGCGGGACCCGCGTGTCAGCGACACAGGAAACAGAGAGCACACTCGCCGGTGAATGCTCGCCGATGGTGAGCTTCTCCGGTGGATCCAAGGGCATCAGCGTGCTCCTTGAGTCATTCCGCATCGATAGAGGTAGGTGGTTCTAGGGTTGGAGCGACTGGAAGGGGTCGCCGTCGGTCATGGCGGCACGACGGAGCTACCCCGGCTTACACCGGCCATCTCCGACTGGTAGAGCATCTAGGAAGAGTGGCTTAAGCATGATGAGACAGCGTGGAGCTTTCTAGGTAGAAAGGCCTAAGCCTAACGGCTCCGGTGAGTCTGCTCACGTGCGGGATGGTCGTCGGCGGTGAGCGTGCGGTGCGGTGGCTGTGTTCCCGCAAGACGGTGTCACGAAGGATGGAATGGCATGACACAGACCATGACAGTGACCTAGGCAAGCTCTAACATGACTCAGAGAGAAGAAAGGAGGCAGGGATGGAGCAGAGGCGAGGTTCGCCGGAGTCGGGGTCGCGACGGCCGTGAACCCGACGCCGAAAATCCTGAGAAATGCGGCTCACCTCGGGGCGATCTCGGCCAGCCAAGAGGTGGAGAAGATGGAGGACCTCGAGGCGGACTCAGAGTCGCTCGGAGAGGAGGCGAGACGCGAAAGCGAGAGTGCGAGGAGCTCCCGAAGCTCTCGGCGGCAATGGCGACGACGCTGCTGCCGTCGGAGTCACGAGAGAGCAGGAGGGAGAGAGTGGACGGGCGCTGGGCGAGTGCGGGGTGGCGTGGCGTCCATGACGGTGTCGACGACCTAACGAGTGGGCCCAATGCTGGCGTACGGTCGCCAAATGTCGCCGAAACGCTGCCGGCGGTCGGCCACGTCGACGGGGACGATGTCCATTCAGAGTTCGCATTGCTGACTCATAGAGCTTCTTTGGCGTTGATTATCTTCCAACCCGTGGCGAATTAGGAGATAGTGTCGTTGACATTCTTGGAGTACTAACTGAGTTCTACAAGTTTGTCAACTAGAGCAAAGACCAATTTGGCCTGGATGAAAAGATATGAAGCTTCTAAAATTGATCAGGCAAACTGGTGGCGCCAGGACTTAGCAAAATTTTGCAAAGTGTCAAAACAACCCCCAATTCTGCCTTTTGAGCACTTTTTGAACAAGGTGTAATCATTTTCATTAGGTGGCCATAAAACAACTTTTGTTCCTTATAAAATTTGATACAACTTTGCTTTAGGAAGTTTTGACATCCAAATATTTTATGAAACACTTTTTAAAAGCCTAAGCAAAAGAGGTTTATAGGGCCTATGAGTGAAAGGATGACTTAGAGACATAATTTGGAGATATGACCAACATGAACATTGCTCCCAAGGTTGAGTTAAGCATAGATGAACTATTTACCAAGGCCTAGAACATGAAAAATAGCATGGCAAAACAAACATAAGCATAGAGAGCATAATTAAACAAGTTAAACCACACTTGTGCATAAAGTGACATGACCCTAGGTGAATGATGATCATGGTAGGCTTATGAAGATGATGGTGCTCATGTTATGCATGTGAAAGGATGCAACCACAACACTGGGGTGTTACAGAATAGCCTCAACCCACTTAGTGAAATTATCTTTGGCAACAAAAATAAACTTATGCCCTTTGCTTGATGGAGGATAAATTTGACCTATGAGATCAATAGCCCATCCCCACAATGACCAAGGTTTAATAAGAGGATTCATAGCCAATGCAGGTGCCCTTTGAATATTACCAAACTTCTGACATCCTTGGCATCCTTTGAAATATTTAAAACAATCTTCAAGAACGGTCGACCAATAATACACATTTCTTCTAATCATCCATTTCATTTTGAAAGCTGTCTGATGTGCTCCACACACTCCTTCATCGATTTCACCCATCAAAGCTTTGGATTCATCAGCACCAAGACATCTGAGCAGAGCTCCATCCACAGTACGATAATACAATTCATCATCGAGGAGCACATACTTAGTGGCTTGAAATCTAACACGCCTCTCAACTTTCTTAGATGGATCTTTTAAGTAATCAATGATTTCCTTTCTCTAGTCATCGGCATTGATTGCCGATGAAAATACTTCCAGGATAAGTTGATATCCCAAAGCATGCTGAGCCAACTGATTAGCTTCTTCATTATGTAATCGGGGAATATGTTCCAAACGAAAATCCTTGAATTCCTTTAATAATTGCAAACACTTTTCATAATATGACACTAAAATCTCACTTCGGCATTCATAAATTCTAGCCAATTGATTTATAACAAGCATAGAATCACCAAAGATTTCGATAGCATCGACACGAACTTCGCTTAATAGTTCTAATCCCTTGACCAAAGCTTGGTACTCAGCCTGGTTGTTTGTCGATGAAGTAACAATCGGCAAAGAAAACTCGTACTTCTTTCCTCGAGGAGAAATCAACACTATACCGATGCCTACCCCTTGATCATATGTAGACCCATCAAAGAAAAGCATCCAAGGAGCAACCTCCAAAGAATTCATTAAACCGCAATGTTGAGTAACAAAATCGACCATAATCTGTCCCTTGACTGCTTCAGCTGATTCATAACGTAGATCAAATGCTAACAATGCCAATATCCATTTGCCGATTCTACCACTCATAATTGACATTGACAACATGTATCTGACTACGTCATCTTTGTATATAGCAGTACACTCGGCTGATAGCAAATAATGTCTTAGTTTAGTACAAGAAAAGTACAAACATAAGCATAATTTCTCAATAGCCGAATACCTCGTCTCGGCATCCACCAATCTCCTACTTAAGTAATAAATTATACGTTCTTTCCCTTCAAATTCTTGAATAAGGGTTAAACCGATAACTGTATCATCGGTCGATAAATACAATCTAAAGGGTTTCCCATGCTGTGGTGGAACTAACACTAGAGGATTTGTCAAATAATTGTTAATTTCATCTAAAGACAACTGTTGTTCTTTTTCCCACACAAACTCTTTGTTGGCTTTTAGTTTGAGCAAAGGACTGAAGGCCTTAATCTTACCCGATAGATTAGATACGAATCGCCTAATAAAATTGATCTTGCCGATCAAAGATTGAAGCTCAATCTTATGGGCAGGAGCAACTACCTTGTTCATTGCATCAATAGACCTCCTACTAATTTCAATTCCTCTCTGATGCACCATGAAACCCAGACACTGGTCAGCCGATACAACAAATGCACATTTACTAGGATTCATCTTTAAACCATGCTTCGTAGTGCATTCAAGTATCTTCCGTAATTCGGCTAAATGCATTATGAAATCACCAGACTTAACCACCACATCATCAATATAAATTTCCACCAATGTGCCAATGAACTCATGGAAGATAAAATTCATGGCCCTTTGATAAGTAGCTCCAGCATTTTTTCAAACCAAAAGTCATGACTATCCACTCAAATAACCCAACATGGCCAGGACACCAAAATGCAGTCTTGGGAATATCTTCTTCAGCCATGAATATTTGATTATACCCTACATTGTCATCCATGAAGCTAATAATCCGATGTCCAGCCGTAGCATCAACCAGCAAATTGGCAACCGGCATTGGATAACCAACCATCGGCGTAACTTTGTTTAGATTTATAAAGTCAATGCACACACGAAGCTTTCCATTCTGTTTGTAGACAGGAACAATATTGGAAATCCACTCAGCATATCAATATTGTCGAATGAATTTGGCTTCAATAAGTTTGGTTATTTCGGCCTTAATATTAGGAAGAACATTAGGATTACATCGGCGTGCTGGCTGCTGATGTGGGGCCAAAATCCAGATTTAATAGGCAACTGATGTTCAACAATCGATCGGTCTAATCTAGGCATCTCAATATAATCCCAAGCAAAGCAATCTTTATATTTCTTTAACAAATCAGTTAATTGCCGCTTACATTCAGAATCTAACTTAGTACTAATAAAAGTAGGCCTTGGCCTATCACCACAACCTATGTCTATTTCTACCAAATCCTCAGCTGATGTAAATCCCTGTCCTAACATTCCATCATCGGCGAATCTATCCATTAAAACTCTTCATCAGAACCAACTGCTTGGATCAGTGGAATCTCATAATCGGCAACTTTGAGGAAATCTTTCTCCCAAGCTTCTCTCGATATGCATTTAGTTCGCTCATAAGTATCTGATTCTGCCGATGCAATAATGTAGGAAGAATCCCCAAGAACAACCTCAATTTTGTCGCCTACCCACTCAACAAGGCATTGATGCATTGTAGAAGGAATGCAACAATTGGCATGAATCCAATCTCTTCCTAACAGCAAATTCTACGTGCTTTTTCCATTGATGACAAAGAAAGTTGTCGGCAATGTCTTGCTTCCGGTAGTCAATTCGACGCATACGACCCCTTTAGCTAGAGGTACATTGCCTTCGAAATCTTTCAACATCATATCGGTCTTGGTTATGTCTTGATCTCCTTTACCAAGCTTCCGATACATCACATATGGCATAATGTTAATTGTAGCCCCTCCATCAACAAGAATTTTGGAAACCGGCTGCCCATCAACTCTGCCTTTAACAAATAAAGCTTTAAGATCTTGCCTTTCATCATCAGAAGGTTTCTCAAAAATAGCTATCATTGGATCAAGTTCTAGCTGAGCTATTTGATCAGGGAGACTAATTTCTTCATCATCACTATAGGGCGCAAGAAACTCCATTGGCAACATGAACACCATGTTGACATCTGCCGATGGTCCTTTCCCCTTGCGGTCTAACTGCTACCGATCTTTAGACTTAGTAGAATTTTCCTCTCTGTACAAATCTTCCTGACGTTCCTGCTGCATCCTCCTCCTTTGTGTCCTTGTTAACCCCTCTGGACACCATCGGGGAATTTTTGTTTTCCAAACCGGCTGATAGCAAACCTCCTTTAATTCCACCCGATGAATGCTAGAGTCTCTGCAAAATATGAATTCATCAGGAACCCGTGCGTTTGCCATTTCTACTAGTTCTTCCTGATTCGTACGGAAATCACTGATGTGTTCACCAAGCCTATCATGCATGCTAATCCTACCCCCCAGCCGATCGTGAACTGACGTTCTACCCTTGATTGGCTCATTGAAACGTCGATCATTGTTCTAGAATCTCCAATCTGACCAATCGTACCGACAATAACCATTACACTCGGGACAGTCTCGAACAGTTGGCAATTTGATATTTTGTTCCCAGCAGTGAATAAAGAACGGGCAATTCCAATTATCTTTATGTCGATTCCATTCTTCTCGTTGCCTTTCTTCCTATTGACGCCGATACCGATCCTCACACTGCTACCATGTTTCCCGATGCCGCCTATGAGTAATTACAACACCAGAGTGGGGAGGTCGTCCAGAGCTGCTACCCTCCCTTACCAAGCCTTTTCCTTTGGCATCATCGGTAGTTACTTGATGCTGGGGATCCACCGATGCGTTCTTCTCAGCTGTTTCTGATGTTAAGACTTTGGTCTTGCCTTTGGCATCTAACATATTTGTGGGGAAAGGATGCTAATCAATCTTCATCGACTTCTGAGTTTTGGAACTATCAAACTTGATTCTCCTAGATTCTATAGCCGATTGCAGTTGCTGCCTAAACACTTTGCACTCATTTGTGCTATGTGAGGTTGCATTATGTCATTTGCAATACTTCATTTAATTTAGCTCCTCTGTCAATGGAATCACATGATTAGGTGACAATTTAATATGTCCTTCCATAAGCCAGAAATCAAATATCCTATCGGCTTTAGTGATATCAAAAGCAAACTTTTATGGTTCTTTCTGGCCAAAAGGACAAGACATCGGCTACTTATTTTTCACCCACTCTGCCAAGCTGATGACTAGTTCTTCATTAGAATCAGAACTCCCTGCCTCATCAACAAATGATACTTTCTTATTCTAAGCTTTTCTCAGTTCAAAAGCCTTGATATCTTGATCAGAAATCCTCTGCACCAAATGACTCAAACTATCAAACTCTTGAGAAGCATATTTATCTTTGATATGTGGTAACAATTCTTGAAAGGGCAAATCGGCTAGATGCCGATCATCCAGAACCAGACTGTAACATTTGTTCTTTATATCCCACAGCCTCTGCACAAAACTTTCCACCGATTCATCATTATGTTGTCTCAATCTCACTAAATCGGTAAGCTTCTTCTCATGAACTCCAGAAAAGAAGTATTTATGAAAATAAAAGAACTCTTAATTCATCTCTGTTAGCAGCTTCTCCACATTGGTTGATAAACCGATTGACATGCTCCATGGTTGAGGTATCATCTTGTCTAGAGAATTTAGTGAAATTCGGTACCTTGTACCGGTTTGGGAGTCGAATTAAATCATACGCAGGAGGATACGGCGTCCGATAAGAGTAAGTGTTAACCTTGGGTTTTATCCCAAACTGGTCTCTCATAACCTCTGCTATCTTATCGGCCCAATAGTCATCGACATCTTGCCGATGTACAGGTTGAAAGTCTAGCACCTGCTGATAGGCTTCCACATGTCTTTGGGGCACACGGTCTCCAGTAAACATCATATTAGCCATAGTCTGCTGACCGCCGATGTGCTGAGCAAGATTCATCGGTTGACCTGCTGGCGCCTGATTCTAAAAACCAACCTGCATATGACCCTATTGGACCAACCTGCAAATGACCCTATTGGACTCCTACAACTTGATGATTTTGCTGTGTTGTATGTGGAAAGACTAACTGCCCTGCCCAACCATTGTTGACATTCATCAGCACAAGTCCTACCGATGGCTGGTAATTAGTTGTCATTGCTAGGTTGACATAACTTGCCTGAGACATAAACCTTTGTTGAGTCGGCAATGGGTTTACCGATGAATTTGCATTAGGCATCTGAAATGTGGGTGCCTGAAAATAATATGTAACTGGCCTCGCGGTAGTTGTTGTGGAATACTGAGGAATTTGAGTCATCGGTGAGACTGGAGGTGCCGATAGCATAGGGGCTTTCCCTGCTGAGTCAGTTACATGGGATGTTCCAGAATTATTTGCAAAAAACTTTGGAGGCATACCGTATCCCCACCAATTGTGAGGAACTTGACAGTTCTAAAATACAGACCCTGACATTGCCGATGCCGATAGATCCGTGTTGAGCTGAACTCACCCCCCTGAGGTCATTGGATTAGATCTCATCGGTGTGAGATGCTCATTAGCTACTCCCAATGTGCTTGGAGGAGAAGTAACCTCTATACCCGCAATGGCTGGAGGAGCCGATGGAGCCCCAACTGTTGACAAACCTGACTAGTGATAAGCTGGACCAGCGTAGAGTGGAGGTGTCTGCCCTTCTTTAAAAGGTTTGAACCATATCATTGTAAATGGTATTGGATAGCACATTGGAGTGATTAATCAAAGCATGATTAATAGCAGTATTAACCATGTCTTGCAATTTACCAAGATTGGGATCAAAGGTAACCTGCCGAGGCAACGACATATCTTGCTTCTAGATAACTTCCCCGCTCCTATTTACGCTGAAGGATTTCAGACAAAGCTACCTGTATTCCTCCATAGCCCTCTCCACAGCAATGACATTATCCGTGTCGAGATCAGAAGTAGCCATGTCGATCTTGTTGATAGAGATGTCCCACTAGGCATGCCAAAAGATGTGTTGATGCAAAATAAATCTGCAGACACAAAGGGCTAATACCTGATTCTGATGTTAAGGCGTGCCAGCCGATTTGACCTAGCAATCGATTAATGTGATAACTTGAATACTTTAGTCCTGACAACAGCGATGCGAGTTGACGAAATCTTCGAAATAGTAGATGCAAAAGTAGATGTAAAACTTGTGTATAATAGTGATTGATTCTCTCCTTACATTGCTGCCAGGCCTATATTTATATCCTGACCTAAAGAGTTACAACCATATATGACTAGGATCTAATTCTAGATAAAATAGGAGTCTTACATAAGGTATGTTTTAACAAATATAGAAAATAACACCTATTTTTTCGTGTCTCCAATCCAATTACGAAAAAACCTTTCATTGGCTCCTGCTTCAACGGCATACCCCTTGTAGTCTCCTGAGCAACTTCCACGCTCTCCTTCATTGGCATCGGCGATCAATTGTTCTCCATTGGCATCGACGATCAATTGGCAATGACTAGTAACCATCGTCTCCATCCTCAGGCCAGCAACATCCTCCACCTGTCATCCTGTCATCGGCATCATCGGCTACCGGCAATCTTCTTATCGGCTTGACACAACATTTTCCTGACTACCAATCAATTCGTCCTGACCATCCTAACTCATGCCTAAAAAATGGTGTTAACACCTGGTGGCACCAAGGCAAGGTCGGTCGACCTACCCATGGGAGCCCTAGGATATCCATTGCACCTCCTAGGATTCATACTTCTAGCCAGAGTGGAGGGAGAGGTAGTGGACCCACAAAGCTAGGTCGGTGTTGATATTTGGGAACGCAATAAGGAATTGATCCACAAGCGCACGGATATCGGTGAGCACTTCACCCGGGAGGTTATCCAGAGTATCGTACTTATTTTTTTACCACTAGGAGAAAGAGTGCATCTGACTAACCGGTCTATTACTACTAACCTTTAGGCACAAAGAATGTCTTTCGATGTGAGTGATAAATAGAGAA
>Ga0182004_10002380_pt1 | contig 14568 bp, 16 predicted proteins | sample Sormic07211540_1_FD_120479 | JGI IMG/M metagenome (GOLD analysis project Ga0182004, IMG submission 120479) | Endophyte microbial communities from Sorghum bicolor roots, Mead, Nebraska, USA - 072115-40_1 MetaG | ecosystem: Host-associated > Plants > Roots > Unclassified | place: USA: Nebraska...
ATATAGACAAAAATAAAAACTAATTGCACAGTTTAGTCGGAATTGACGAGACAAATCTTTTGAGCCTAGTTAGTCTATGATTGGACAATATTTGTCAAATACAAACGAAAAAGCTACAGTGTCCATTTTGTAAAATATTTTAGAACTAAACAAGGCCCTAATGTGGCTCCTCCAAGCCAGTTCCAACTCCTCTATTTTCCACTGAAAAATAGGGAGATGCCCTATCAAACAAATCCTTAAAACCGAAACAAAAAAAAACCAATATTTTGGCTCGGCTCAGCTCGATTTATGATTTAAAAGTGCCCACCCTAAGAAACCGAAACGTGCGGAGGTTTTTGCCAAAAAAAAAATCGCAATCCTCGTTGGGAGTTTTGAGCTCGGCTTGTTGTTCAGTTAAGACGAAATCCAACGGTTACTATTTTAGTTAATTTATTTATGAAAAACAAAACTATTTGCTGAAAATTACAGTGTGGGCAATTAATTGTTGTTAGCCAAGAAACAAGGTTTTCTGCAGCTAAAACAATGAAACGGCTATTTTGTGAAAAGAAAAAAACTTCCCGGGTCCATTTTAATAACAGCTTAAAGGTATCTCAATCGACAACTCAACCAGAACTTACTGGACAGATTATCACAAATAACAGCTCAAGCACTGCCAGTCACAGGGCATGGATATATTCAAACGAAATAAAGTATTGTGACTGGCAGAAGATTCAGCCACAGCCAAGGCACTCTTCTGCCGCTACTGATGGTAATACCGGTCGCCATCGCCAACCCAGGTGCCCCCATGAAATCAGCAGCTAGGGCAGTCATTGCTCCAATGCATACCCCCACAAAATTCAGCAGCAGGGACATATCAGTTCAGTTCCATGGTGTCCGAGAGAAAAAAAAAATCAGTTCAGTTCCATGGTAGGCTGCAATAATCTTCTACATTCTGCCCATGATGGACTTCACCGTGTCCAAGATCCTGTAATAGTGGTAGAAGAGCGACGACTGCTCTCCCTCCAAGCCATCACGGTGGAATCGATTGCGCCCAGCAAGATTGTTACAGGGGCTGCCCCCAATCACCAGGTCAAAACCACCAATCCTCCTGATGCATGACTCGAGCCTCTCGGTAGTCAGGCTCTGAACATCGGTGATCTCTATCAAAGTGCCTGTTTGGGTCTGATTCCACCAAGTCCTCAAGACGAACCTGTTCGTCTCAGATATCTCCACCGAAACGACTGTCTTCATGCGAATGTCGAGCCTGTGGAGAGCTACCTCTGCTCCTCCAATGCCAGAGAACAAGGAAAGGACATTCATGCCATGTGGAAACATGTCCCGAAGTGCTGAGAGATGGTATGCGACGGTGTCGACATGGAATGAATTGCCCAAAGACTTGAACCTCTCAGGCCTGCCGATTCCCCTGGTGTGGTCTTTGGGGAAACCAAGCAGGAACTCCATCTCATCAGGCTCTAGATGAGCAACCTTGTTCAGACCAACCCATACCAAGTTCGCCGTCCTGCAGGTTTCCAAGACATACTTCTGAACACGTCGAGGTGGTGGATCTTTACATTTTGCAAGAGCATGGTGAATCTGTTCCGTTAACTTAGGTTTAGCCATACTGGTCAGGAGGCAGTTGAACTGTTTTCTAGGGTCCCATGAGGGCCACCACTTTTTAGTATGGGGGAAGGCCTCAAATATTGTCTTTGGGGGTAAGGGAAGGAGAGGTGACCTGTTCTCAATTGGCAAGTTATGTACGTAACCTCTTTTCCTGGCAGCAGCACATAAGAACCTAGAATCCACAAACTCAGGTTGGATGTCATATAAGAACTGTGATATTGTCGTCCAGACACCCTTTGGAGCAATGGCTACATTCTCATAGTAGAAGAAAGGTGGCCCAATAGCCTTTGATGGTAGAGATCTGTCCACTGATCTTAAGCTCACATTTGGCAGGTTAAACCCAACCATTGGGTTTGGGAGAGGCATCGGCTCATCATGGCTACTGCCTTGTTCTGCATCTTCAGATCTCTTTCTCTTTTCCTTTCTTCCTCCAAAAGAATCATCCTGTAGAATTACAAAACACAGTTCTAGTTTCAGTCCATCCAATTTAAGGAACCAAACATTTCTTTGCTAACCGAAATAGACATATATACTTACCTCATGGCCAGAGAAATTGCCATAGTAACCATCTTCTGAAGCTTCTGAACTATAGATTAAATCAATCAAAACAGACATAGGTGCATCCTGCCCTTGTAGTTTGAAACCAAAGTAGAAAGAATCAGTGAACAAGGCATTTGGAGTGTGTCTAACAAGAAAGTCACGGAACAAATTCTGTAGGTAGACGTAACTCAGAAATAAGACCGTACGAGTCTGCAAGAGATATGCATGCTTACAGGGGAAAAAAATTATTTGATAGCAAGTGAGTGGCTGATACCCTTAGTGCTCTCTCTTCAGACTCAAAAAATTACCTACAACCCCTGACTTTATGCAGACAATACATTCACGCCACTGGTTTAATGCTTAAACACTTGAGGAATGTTCTCAGAAAGCTAGAAAACCTAAATAAAAGAACTCAATAGTCACATTAAACATAGCAGTGCTGTTAGCCAATTGATTGATCTATAAAATAACATAGGCCACTAATCTGGAACTTAACCTTGAAAACAAAGTTTCTACAAAACTAACTTATTTTGCTGAGTACATATAACTGGGTACTTGTAAGCAAATATGCATAACGAGGTGGGTGAAATAAGGTGATTAAAATGTAAAATATCATACAATTGCCTGTAAAAACAACAGAAAGGAGCTACTCATGACCAAAAAGACATTTGTAGAAACTTCAATAGAGAGCATACCACATCTGACAATGGCCATTTCTGCTTCATCTTTAGGAAAGCCCATTCTCACTAAGGACTCAATTTTTTCATCCTTCTGTGACAAGCCCTGTAGGAAATCCTGCATAAAAGCACAGGAAACCATATTAGAAAGCACTGAGATTATACAAATAGATGGAACCTGGACTTCTACGGAAGAACATTTAACAGTCCTTCAAAGGTACCGAGGGCATAACTAGGAAATAGAAAATTTTAGTACCTAGGTATCAATTTGTTTAATTCAACCGGTTAGCTGCATACAACTCTAGATACACAAGTCTGTAAAAAAGAAAACAATCAATAATATCAACACGTCAACAGCCTCAAATTGATGAGCATGGAAGCATAGAAAGTACACACACCATGCTCTTATCTCAAGAGCCACATAACAGAATGATGTCAAGGTGCAATATTTGTTGACTATGTTCAGCCAAAGTGGTCTACATCACTAGGGTGATGACTACGGTCTACGGATGCTCATCCCACCGCAGCCACCCGATGAAGGCAGTAAAACTGCCACTGCCGCCCACACCAGCCACCAAACTCTATCCATATCACAATAGTGATGTCCTTATATTTATAGCACAACCCAAACTCTATCCCTAATCATTAATTACAACTCCAACCTAGTTGTAACCTGCTTGTACATATATTCAATAGAAAAAAATAGCAAAGTACTACAATGGATAATACAAGACAAATTCATTGATAGATAGAACTACGAATGCTGTTGCAGGTTGCACCATACAATTACCATAGGTAAAAATTGAAGTTCAAGATGAAAGAGGCATGGAATCAATACCTGGATTAGCAAGCTTAATAATCATATGGAACTATGAAAGTTTGCCCAAAACAACAGACCCTCAAAATAAAAGGAAAAACAAAAACGGGAAATAAAGCACATCCAATTTCTGTTACAGCTATATATCCAATGCAGGCACTGTTTCTTTGTAAAAAAAATAAAGGGGAATGGCAGCATTGCATGACCCTACAATTTTGGCCAAGTAATCGATTTGTGCAGTACCAAAAGTGCAGGGCACGGTTACCATGAAATAAGTACAAAACTAATTTACAAGGGATGAGGTAAATTAATTGAATCCTCAAGTACAGTGAAAGTTTCTGTAGCCTATGGCCTATGGGAGGGCTGTTGAGCTTGAAAGTACCTCATCACCAGAATCATCAGATGCATGATCCCTGTCACTGCTCGTACTAGCATCATGCGCATCCCAATTCGCAAGAATGTCTTTGTCATCACAAATGGTCCGGGGGCCACAAACAGAAGCAGAGGATTTATCCAATGAAGGGTCATTGCCTATCGCCTGCATTTCACAATATCACTTTTGCCAAATAAAATATATTTTTCCCACCATCCAATAAGAGGATCAAAACGAATGATCAATAAAAGGAGGCAAACTGGCGAGAATACCTTGTATGCCAGAAGGAGCTCTAGTAATGACTCTGCACCACCATCCCCTGAAAGCAAGATCAGTTGTCAAAAGAAGTACGAAAAACAGTCACAGCCTAGAAAAACAGAAGGGGAAATAGGAGACTACATACCATTCCCCTTAATAAGACCCATCCCTACAAAGTCCTCCACCAAAGAGGCAGATGGCCCTGCTCCATTGACCTTCACATTACCATGATTCCACACAATTCCACAAGCAGACACCACATTAGGGTCATATGCACAACGTAATAACAATGTGGTGAGTTAGCTACGCATTCGCGTGCTTGTAGCCTTGTACCCATCACTTAGCTGCCTTACCAGCAGGGACGGGCCAGGAGCATCTTTTAACTTGTTCCTCGAGGGCGCAATTGGCGAGCCAGCGCCATCGAGGCTCCTCGCCACCTCACCGTCACTATTCCACTCGGACTTGTCTCCGTCGTCGCTGCCACCGACCCTGTCCTGTGAGACAAGAGTTCATCACGCTTCAGGTATATCTCAAGTAACAATTGAACCAAAACCAATAGCAATGTGAGTACCCCAGTTGGTTATAAGTCATTCCAAGAATTTTATATAATCAAAGTATCTTAAGTTTGACTAAAATTATAGAAAAAATTATAAAGATTTATAAAATCAAATAGATATATTATGAAAATATAATTGATGAAGAATCTAATGATACTTAGTTAATATCATAAATATTATTATTTTATTATATAATATTGGTCAAACTTGAGATTCTTTGACTCTCCAATATTCTTAGAATGACTTATAATTTGGGATGGAGAGAATAAATCTGAAGCCCCATTGAAGACAAAAGATACAATCTTGCTACGCCATTCTCGTAGGAAAGAGAAAAGAGAAACTGAATGAGCATTTAAATACATTGAGAAAGGCAGGAAGCTTACCGCCATTCTGGAAGCTTTACCTCGGCCTGTTGAGAAGGCGGAGGACGGGAGGAGGCGGCCGCGACGGCGACCGACGGCGCAGGGCTTGTCTCCTCACCTCCGCCGCTAGAAACCTACGGGACACAGTACACTGATGCTAGTGAGGCTTCCAGAATGGCCGTGAGGGGTATTGACAGACTGCTGTGTACCGCGGAACAAGTGCATTTACCACGTCTCTTATCTTTTTTATCGATTATAGGCTTTCTCATAAAATTTTACAAAACTTTTCACATTCTCTGTCAAATCGAATCTTACGACATATGTATAAAACATTAAATATAAATAACAAAATAATTAATTACACAGTTTGTATATAATTTGTGAGACGAATATTTTGAGCTTATTTAGTCTATAATTAGACAATATTTGTCACATACAAACGAAAATACTACAGTGTCTATTTTTCAAAAAAAAAAATTAAAACTAAGGCCTTGTTTAGATCAAAAAGTTTTTGGATTTTGACACCGTAACACTTTTGTTTTTATTTGACAAACATTGTTCGATCATAGAGTAACTAGACTTAAAAGATTCGTCTCATAATTTACAGGTAAACTATACAATTAGTTTTTATTTTCATCTATATTTAATGCTTCATACATGTATTGCAAGATTCGATGTGATAGAAAATCTTAAAAAGTTTTTGTTTAAGGCCTTGTTTAGTTCACCCCAAAAACAAAACAAAAATCAAAATTCCTCGTCATATCAAATCTTGCGGTACATACATGAAGTATTAAATATAGACAAAAACAAAAACTAATTACACAGTTTGTTTGCAAATCACGAAACTGACCTTTTGGTTCTAGTTAGTCTATGATTGGACAATATTTGCCATAAACAAACGAAAGTTCTACAATAGCAAAATCCAAAAAGTTTTCGCATCTAAATAAGACCTAACAAAAATTATAGCACAAGTCTCAATGCAGGTGGGGAGTGAGAAAAAACATGCTGCTGAAACAAACGTTGTCATTGTTCATTTGACTGATATGTCATGACAGAAAGTACGATTGCTGATTTATTGTGAGAGAAAAAACACTACTAAATGACTGACTGATTCGACTAATAAGCGTTGACAAAAGGATTGGCGGCTAAATGTTCTTTCGGTGATTAAGATGCATCCAAAATTCCAAAAGTTTACAATATTTCTCATCATATCAAATCTTGAAGTATTAAATATAGATAAAAAATAACTAATTACACAGTTTGCTTGTAATTTGCGAGACAAATTTTTTGAATCTAGTTAGTGTAAGATTGAATAATAATTATCAAATACAAACAAAAACACTACAATATAGTTCATAAGTTGAACTTTTGGCATCTAAACGAGGCCTAAGCTACGCAGACGGTGATTAAGCTATGTTTGCTTCAACAACGTTCTAGCGCATATTTTGATCACAATGCCATGCAATACTGGTGGACCAGGGTTTGAGACACTAATCTTTAAATTATAGATATACTGTAACAAAAATACTCTTGCATTACCATGACTACTGTGTGAGATTTGGCCATTTGTTTCAGCAACAGATGGATTACCAACAAGCAATCAGAGATAATCATGTCCCATCATAAAATAGAGACATTGAAATAAAGCGCCCAGAAAATTAGTAATAACAGATCGAAACAGAAAGTGAAAAATAAGAACATGCTCAGTTCAAAAGTAACTGAAATTGATCACAAAACATCCGGTTGCCAGGGTAACCTATGAACTGTAGACTGCGGATGACTGATTGTGGATACATGAGCACGCCTCTTTGGACAGATGCACATACCCCCACACTAACCTGAAACACACGCAGATTCTGCTACATGATTGTGGCCGCAAGAAGGCAACCTAAACATAAAAACTCTTTTAAGTTACAACTGGCTAAGCACTACAGCGGACTTACAAGAAAATTCAGCTATAGCCAAAGTCAAGGTTCCACAGCTACTAATCAAAACCCAAAGAAACCAAGCTCCGTCGCCCTTTCCTTCTCGAAGGTTTCGAAGTATTGATATATGATTGTCACAGCGAGCAGTATACCAGTTCCTGAACCAATTGCACCCATGAAATCAGCCAGGACAGTCAACGCGCCGATGCATACTCCACCAAATGCAGCAGCAGTGGGGATGTAACGGTTCAGTTCCTTCTGCAAGTTTGACTCACGATGGCCTGGCATCACCATTTGTTGTTCCTGTAGAATATCCAGTGTCAGAAGATCACAGGTATTGTAGGAGTAGTGAGTTTGCATAAGAGAGCCAAATATAAACAGTAGCTCAACACATTAAGCAAACTGCTCCATACCAAATGATAGGCATGTGGAAATTCATTAAGATAATATCCCATTAGAAAGATTACGTGTGTTCCTCTCAACCAAGAACATGTTCTAACATAAAAAAATGTAGTATATTTTAATGTGAAATATACAAAACACACAAAGATCTGACAAGCATCAAATGTTAATGTGTTGTTCATAGTGATGCTATTAGTGTACTCATACTGGCATCTAAATTTATCAATCGTATAATGTTTTGAATATAGACAACAATTTATGATAAAACTACCTCATCCTGGCAGATGAAATATTACTAAATAAAAAGATGCATATAACTGTTTGTACCTTTAGCTGCTTCGCAACATCCTTTGCTGATGAACCAGAAACTTCAATCCACGTCTTTGAGAACAGAGCGCAAGCTGACAGCATGAAGACCACATAAAACAGTGCATGGAATGGATTTGCAAGGACATCAGCCAAACTGCATTGTTTCCAATGTTCTATTGTTAGTCAAAAGAACAATCAATTATTTCTGGAATAACAAAAACAATAAAAACAATCATAACGAAAAGGATCTGGCTTTTCACCTTGATGGGGCAGTTACATAGTAAGCAAGACCACCAACAGGAACAGAATGGCCAGAGTATTCAGACTCCTTCCACTTCCCAAGAAGGTTAACAAGGAAGTTTCCACTGTACTTCCTGTAGAGAAGCTGTGATAGCAATAAAATACATTAGCACTTACACACAAATACAAAAATATAACTTACTACAGCTTTGTAAATGAGGTGTGTACCTGGGATATGAAATAGAGGTTGGTAATCAGTGCAGAGTGCAGAATGATGGGCATGTTTGAAGTGTAGAACAGCTTAATTGGATATGAGCCTTGCTGGCCACGAGCATTCTTTGATCTCACTGGAAGCACAACACGGAAGCCTTGGAAATAGATAACTATGAGGAAGACCAAGACGGTGGCAAGCAAATTGGTCACATTTGGAAGGTTCTGGCGGTAGAAAGCCTCACGAAGAGCACGGACTTTATCAGTTCTCGTAATCAACAGATGGAACAGTGCAATGACAGCCCCTTCAAATTCAGCACCACGACCACTGTTGATGGTTGTGGGGCTAAATGCCTTCCAGATGATATTCTCACTACATGAAAGCAGTCTTATTATAAGCTCAAGTGCAAAACAACAGCACATCAATAAAAGGATTAAGTCGAACATGCTTACCAGATATTGGTAGCAATGAACAGAGAAATGCCAGATCCCAAACCATAACCTTTCTGGAGAAGTTCATCCAGACAGATGACAATGATACCAGCAAAGAAAAGCTGAAGTATAATGAGAATAGCATTCCCTGTTCCAAGTTGGCTTACACTGCCATACATTCCAGACAGGACATATGCCACAGCTTCCCCGATAGCGATCAGGATACCAAGCAACTTTTGCGCGCCATTCCTAAGTAAAGAAGGTGCAATGTGCATCACAATACAAATATATAATAAATACATATCAGAAGGTTTATAATCTACTTTGGCAGGCTATAATAGAGATGCTTCAGCAAGACTACAGACAAAATAACCACCAACAATTAGAATTGTGATAAATTGAAGGTACATTATTTTTAGTAAGACAACACTTACAGCAGAGCACGATCCTCTCTCACACTGTTGTCAACTTCAATGATCTTGGATCCAACAAGAAGTTGCATTACCATCCCAGAGGTCACAATTGGAGTAATACCCAACTCCATCACAGTGCCACGGTTTGATGCAAGGATAACACGCATCCAGTAGAAAGGATCAGCTCCAGTAGTCGAATGAATGCCATAGAGTGGGAGCTGGCTGCACACCAGGAAAATGAAGAGAGAAATAACGGTGTAGATAACTTTTTCTCTGAATGGTATCTTCCTATCCGCGCTCTGCACCTCTGGCAAGAAAGCCAGAAAGGGCCTGACCAGATGCAGTACCCTGAAGCCACCAGCCATCTTCCTGTAATCAGGAAAAGAGTTTGTAAACATTTTGCATAGTACAATGACAAAGTTTTCATGCTACAATGATTAATATGACCATACAGTCTATTATGGGTAACAAGTTTACTAAGGGCTGTTTGGTACAGCTCACAACAGCTTCATGAGCTGTTGTGAGCTGTTTTTTTTTTTGCCAAACACTTATTTCCAAAACAGCTTCATGGGTGAAGCTGTTTTTCCCCTCCTCTCACAAAGACATAAGTTGGGATGAAGCTGAAAAAAGTAGCTTATTGTAGCTCTCTCTCTCATTTCTCTCTCTCAACTATGCATGAAGTAGTTTGTGAAGCTATTTTGCCAAACACTTTTTCCAAAACAGCTCAGCTTCATCTAGAAAAGTCACTCATGAAGCTATTTTCTAAAAAAAACAGCTTTACTAGTGAAGTTGAGTTGTGCCAAACAAGCCCTAAGATGCACCAGTTTTACCGTAATAATATAAATGAGCCTATCCAATTCATCCATATAACAAACTTCTATATAAATATTTCCTTCCTGAGAAGGCACAGGTAGGACATGTGTTCAGTTTGCAGTCAAAAAGAATGCTCAAAAAGCAAAACAATATTTGTCCCGTGTATCAAGATTTGTCTGAGAGCATACGAGTGGTGAGCTAAACCCAAGCCACAGAAGCAGCTTAGAAAAGGATGCAGACCATCTACAAATATCTATAATAATAATTTCCGTGCCTACCTAACAAACTTCACGAGCATTCAACATGCCGTGGCAAATACGCGATCATTACTAACCAATTGGCTCAGATCCAATTAGCTCGGATCCAAACAGTTTAGCTGACTCTTAGCATGACACAAAACCACCTTGTCACCTCTGTTGCATCGGTTTTGCTCGCTCGATCCCCCGGGTGAAACCAATCATCCCTAAAAATAAAAGCACGAATCCAGCCCCTAAACATCGACGCCATCCTCGTACCCATAGAAAACCGCCACGGATCTCAGCATCTTACCTACACAACCCTGAATCTTAAACCCGTCGACAGCCCAGATCCACACCAGTAGGAGGTGTACGGGGAAGGAGCGAGCAGATTTACCTGGCCGACGACGACCAGAGCCCGGCGCCGGGGAGGGCGGCGCTAGCGACGGCGTGAATACGCGATCATTACTAACTAATTAGCTCAGATCCAATTAGCTCGGATCCAAAACAATTTAGCTGACTCATAGCATGACACAAAACCACCTTGTCACCTCTGTTGCGTCGGTTTTGCTCGCTCGATCCCCCGGGTGAAACCAATCGTCCTAAAAATAAAGCACGAATCCAGCCCCTAAACATCGACGCCATCCTCGTACCCATCGGAAACCGCCACGGATCTCAGCGATCTTACCTACACAACCCTGAATCTGAAACCCGTCGACAGCCCAGATCCACACCAGTAGGAGGGGTACGGGGAAGGAGCGGGCAGATTTACCTGGCCGACGACGACCAGAGCCCGGCGACGGGGAGGGCAGATGCTTCGCCGCGGCAGGCGCTAGCGACGGCGTGAACGCCTAGGCTGAGGAGCGGAGGATGAGAGGAGAGAGAGAGAGATGAGGACACGAACAGCGGTGGGGTTTTAAGGGACGCGGAGCTGGGAACGGGGACACGGCGCGAGCCTCTCGCTGAAGGTGGGGCTGCGCGGGGTTGGATGGCGCCGCGGCCCGTGCGATCTGGAACGGGCGGCCGCGATGCGCTCCCGTGACGTGGAGGGGGTAACGGAATGGTAGCGTTTCGCGTCGACCACACGGCACGGCCTCACGTGCCTAGCCAAGACACTGCTTGGCGGGTCCGGGATGACGTCGCCGATCCAACCCGTTCCGACAGAAGAAAAGCTAGCGGATGAGTCCGCAATAAATGCTTTGGAGTTTTTCCAGATGATTAGGCATTTTCTGTTCTCTATATACTCCGTACTCTACTACTCCTATACTTGGCTACACTTCACGGCATATCACGGCACGTCAGGCCTTGTTTAGTTATTAAAAAAATTTATAATTCTCCGTCATATTAATTTTTGGACGTATATATAAAATATTAAATATATATATATATATATTATATAGTTTATTTATAATTTATAAGACAAATCTTTTAAATCTATTTAGATAATAATTATCAAATACAAACGAAAATATTAAGCAAGCAAAGCTAAATCTTTTTCCCACTAAGGTCTTGTTTAGTTCTAAAACTTTTGCAAAATAGACAATATAACATTTTATTATATTTGATAAATATTATCTAATCGTAGACTAACTAGATTTAAAAGATCCATCCCGCAAATTATATATAAACTATATAATTAGTTATTTCTTTCGTTTATATTTAATGTTTTATATAATTGTCGTAAATTTTGATATAATAAAAAATTTGAAAAATTTTGTAAATTTTTTTGAGAACTAAACAAGGTCTAAACCAAGCCTCGGTGTGAAACGTGAGGGAATACTGCATCAACATTTTCTGACTCATCGGTCTCTTTCGGAGCGAGAAGAAACGCAGACCGTGCGGCGTGCACCGTGTGTAAATGGTCAAAGGCGGGTAGCTGCTCGGTGCTCGGTGCCTGCGAGTTGCCTCGCGGCTTGGACGGAGAACAAATGAAATAAGAATCAAGTTCGTTTACCAAAAAAACAAAATATAAAAATATAAAAACAAAGATCGTGTAGGCCAACGCCAAATGACTCGAAAGAAATATATGGCTCGTCGGACTGGACGTCTGGACCCTTTGGTTGTACACGCGGGGGCGCGAAAGGATTTGGGCTCCGTGCATCGCCGTAGCAATCCACAGTACTAGTGCCTACTCCTACAATCTCAGTGTGACAGTGTCTCTTGTTGTTGTTTCGTGACGTGGCAATTCAAATCTTAGGCTTCTGTATGTATATATTATATTATTACTCTATCCATGATAAATTAACTTATACTATTATTTTAAGTCATATTAACTGAACATTGACTAAAATTATAGAAAAAAGTATCAACATCTGTAAATTGTAATACCAAATTATAATCACTGTATATATTGCATAGCTTAGTAACAGTATACTAACATACATCATCATTAACCACAGAGATTGTAGAAGTAAGCATTAATACCGTCGATTGATGCATTTTAGTTAAAAGACACGACATGGCAAAGCCTTGCGTTAAAGTATTACTTGGCGTAGTTATTGTACTTAAATCATTTCTCGAGTTCTATATCTTAAGAATAGTATAAAGAATATCAAGGTGTCATATACGTTATTACTAATTCTTATAAAGTTTGTCAAAATTAAGTGATTGTAAGAATTAATTTATTTTAGGATAGAGGTAGTATTATACTCACTCTATTCTAAATTATAAGATATTTTGGCTTTTCTAGTTAAGTCAGTTTTGCTATGTATCTAAACATAGGGTATACCTTAGTGTATAGCAAAAGCTAGTATGTATCTAGAAAACCCAAAGCATCTTAAAATTTGAAATGGAGGGGGTACTGTGTTTGTGTACGTGTGTTCGCAGGGGTGAGTGTGTGTGCATATTGTAGACGTCTACTTTGTACCGTATAACTCTAAAAAAAGATGGATTAGTTTGAATAAAATCTTCTTTGTTCATTCTTCTTTCGGTATGAGCATGGATCTCTGAATGTGGCAATTTCTTTGTCGTTTAAGGTCCGATGTTTGCAATTCTTTTGGTCCCTAGCGTGAAAATGTGTTCATTAACATTAAAAGATGACATGGAATTTTCACTCCTAGTAAGACGTTGATAAGAAACCAATTATAGTTCGAATTTATAATTCTCCTCTTCAAAATGGACTAATGAAGTGACAAGCTGATCCTTGGCTTCCGTCTCAGCTATGGAGATAATGCGTATACTTTGGTGAGCAAAGCATTTGCTTCATACGCAATTTGTCAAAATTCAGTTCATGAATTTTATTCTGTCTTCACTGGATCACGATCAACGATCATTGAATCAACCCATAGGGTTATTTATTGCTTCTACCTGATTACGAACAACGATAGAGTTTGGGGATCGTGGATGCTGAAAGTCCAAAATGTCCCCTCCCCCCACTTCCTCTCTATTTTTTTGTCCCTTTTCTAAGTGGCAAGAGAAGAATTTCTCACATTAACCAATCATAATAATCTAGGAATTTATCATAACAATCTTCTGTGATCTAAACATGCTCCAAATTATCCCTCCTTTTCCACTTTCTCTTCCCTTTTCCCATCATTTTCTATAGGGTAAGATAAAAAATTTTATTCAGCCACAATAATACAGGAATCCAAACACTCTCGTCTAGGCTATAATAATGAGTAAATTATTTCCTTGGCCCTAAAAAATGGCTCTTAGTTTCTTAGCCTTTTTTTGTCGAATTTATCTAATTGGCCCAAAATCGAGTTTTGTTTGGTTTCTTGGCCTTGCATTAGTTTGATGAGATAATAGAGTTAGCTTGTATGTGAAATTACTATTTTACCCCTAACACCGAATGAACAAGGCGTACAACATCATACATTCTGAAAGTCGGGGTACACACAAAATCTAGGCATGGCAGTTAGCAGTACAAGACACACATATTCTCATTATCATAAGGCTTGCTAGGCGTGCTCTAGGTGAGTATGTGACACACCGCAAAAACTATAGAAGTGTTGGATGTAGGTATGGAGAAAGATGCAATTAAATTATCAGCTAGTTTACAGGACCCAAATGAAGACTACACAAAGATTTAAGCAATGACAAATATGCATGCCCTCTGCCCGTTGCCCTGCGTCTGCGTCGCGTCGCCCTGCTTGGCCAGCCCCGCAACGCTCGGCTGGGTGTGGCCGGGAGCTTTTTGGAAATCTAGCACTATGAAAAGTGGGCTTCGGAGATATACCATCCCGCAACGGGGCTTCGCCAGTTTATCATTATGAAACGCGACACAATCGCTAGAATGCCATTGGATGGATTTTGGAGCCTTCTATTCCCCTTCTACCCCTGTCTTCTTGTATATCCTTTCACGAGCTGCACTGGGACGGAACGGAGGCACAGATTACTTCCACCCAGAACGGATCGAGCGAGGAGCTTGTGGCGAGTGGGTGCTGCTGTCCCTGGCGAGCGGCTC
>Ga0182004_10002381_pt1 | contig 14566 bp, 6 predicted proteins | sample Sormic07211540_1_FD_120479 | JGI IMG/M metagenome (GOLD analysis project Ga0182004, IMG submission 120479) | Endophyte microbial communities from Sorghum bicolor roots, Mead, Nebraska, USA - 072115-40_1 MetaG | ecosystem: Host-associated > Plants > Roots > Unclassified | place: USA: Nebraska...
AGACCTAAAAGACAACACTCTCTGCAAATGGGTCTCGAGGAGAGAGGATACCCAAATTTGGGTTATGCCTCTCCTGATACCCAAAGTGGGTCTTCTGTATGGGTCCTCTGTTGGAGGCTATAGATATTGTGTTGGAGATCCATTTTGGGTTTGGGTTCCCAAATGGCTCTCCTGTTGGAGATAGCCTAAGGGTGCAGTAGTTCATATAGACACAAGAGGCGGGCAGCAGACCTGTTGGGCCCTTAGCGGGCAAAACCTCACATCCTGAATCAGTTCCAGTTGCAGCCCACCACCACACGGTTGGAAATCCGTATAGACAATTAATGGTTAGGATCTAGGGCAAAACCTCCGTCGTCCTCTTCCTCGTCTTCCTTCCGTACGTGACGCTCGCGCCAAGGGCGGCCGGTGTTTCTTCGATTTCTTTGATTTTTTCTTTTCAAAAAACTGTTTTCCTCCATCTCCGATCGGAGAACCCCGGCCGGACGGCCGGACGTTGAAGCCGTGAGGAAGAACCAAAGCAAGGACGCCAACCAAGAGATCGACCAAGTCAACTCAAGCCGATCGTCCTCAGGTACGCGTACGTAGCCCTAGCACTCCAATCCAATGATATAGAATATCATGATGCGCGCGCGTTTAAACTGAAATCTCAATCCATCTCTTCAAATCCACCTTATATTATTATTATAATTTCTCAACAGTTTGTGCGATCTTGGCGATCTATATATAGGTGTCGTCTTAACTCTTATCTTAACATATATAGGAGCTTGTCTTTTCTTTTTCTGTGGAAAAACATATAATCCATCTATCAGGCTGTCACAGATGCAATGCTCGGAACCATACTTTAGTTAATTTCTGAGAAATGTTCTTTCATTTTTCCCTAAGGCCGGGATACATACCTTTGGAAAACCAATTTATTGTGCGTCCCTCCATTTCTTTTCACGAAAAAGATAATCTTATGGCCCACTGTATGCGCAGGACGACTCTAGCATTTAACAATTGAGTATAGTGTATACAAAGCTAATCTTCTGACCCTATACTATATCTAGGACTCTAATTTCTTAACTCTCAGTTACTGAACCCATTTACTTAGGTTCCACGCCTTCAGAGCACAGGAGTGTCATAGAAATTATGTATAATTTTACATAAAAATAGTTCATTTTCTTTGGAAAAACGCAATATACAGAAAAAAAACCCACGTTCCAAAGTACCCATTATCCCCATATATTGGTTTGCGTGATGTGACATATTAGTGTGGCGTTATGGGAAGGGTAAAATATTTTGTATAAGTGAAACAAAGCTAATGCAACAATGCCCAGGCCTGTTTGGATCTCGTCCTCTAAATTTTGGAGCTCTAAAAACTTTAGAGCAAGCTTAGCTCAGTTTTAAGGCCTGAAGTATGGGTAGCTAGTAGCAAATCACCTTTCGCAGTCTGCCGCCCTAGGTCGCACATCATGGAAGATGTCGCCTGCCACTGCACGCACCGACCGAGTGCTCGTTCTCGGTAGCCATCAGTTGCGGGCTCGTTCTCGACCGCCACCATGCGCCAATAGCCTTTGGTTGTTTGCTTGTTCTCTGTTATCACCGGAACCCTATCACCTCCAGACTAAGATCTAGATCTTGGCGACGACTGGCGAGGAGGGCGCCGGCAGCGACTAGAGGCAGAGGCGACGGCGTGTGGGGAGGAGCAGGGAGGGGCGACGGGCAGAGGTGGAGGCATCGGCGTGTGGGGAGGAGTAGGGAGGGGCGACAGGCAGAGGTGGAGGCATCGGCGTGTGGGGAGGAGCATGGAGCGGCGGCACTGTGAGGGAGACCGAGGGATAGAGGGACTCATGCGTGGGGGAGAGATCGTGAGCATTGACTGATATGAGGAATTTGGGTGTCAACGTAGTCCTCCTCTCCCTATGTTTTTCTATTTCCTATTTTTTTTCTTTTCTTTTTCTCTTTTTTTGAACTGCTTTTTTCTCTGGTATCTTAGATTATAAATAAAAATCATCGAGAGGAATTGTATTTCTTCTTTCTATTTATGAAATTGTTTTAATTCCTTGGCTTTTCTGAAGTTTCACCTAAAATCTTTCACAATTCTTATTAACTGCGTTGATGCATCACTGATTAGTGTTAATGACTACCTAACACATAGGATGTTATGATTACTTTGATTTTAAACATTATTAGTTTACGTTTAAGATTTACCATAGAGGTGCCAAAATGATCCGTAACGTCTAACCATGATGATAACTTAACCAGTCATCATAGATATATCACTTCAAAAATAAATTGTCAAACATGATAGAATTCTATGACGATATCTTAAAACGTCACATGTGAACCGTCATGTATAAGGATTTTTCTTGTAGTTAGTGGGACAAATAAAGAATAATAGGGTCATAAAATTACAATGTCGGTTAAACTTCAGTTTACTCCATATCAAATTGATTTGGCTTCTGAAATGAATTATATATGTGTAGCTAACTCCTTCAGCTGCAATTTACTTAAGTCTTTCATTAATTTACAAAGTTTGAAAGCGGAGTCCCTATTTACAAAATTGCTTCACTCAATTCAATAAAAAAACTCTCACCTATGTGTAGGATATTTTAATACCTTATTAAGAAATTGATTTTAGTATAAATTAGAGTTAATCCATAATGTTGTATTAATTTTCAAAAGTTATTTTTGGAGACAAATATACTGTATTTTCCAATGTACGTGATGTATTTACTATTATGAAGTACTACAAGGAATGGTGCTTTACATGACGATCACTTTGGTCACAACCAGTCAAAAATACGTCACAATTAACTTACCATGACGATCAAAAAATCTATCATATATCTCACGTCATACATTTACTGGACCTAATTAAGGCGTCATAGATTGCAATTTGTGATCGTCTTGCATTAGTTGTGTATCTTCTATAACCAGCCCGTATCCAAGCCCAGATCCAAACCATAGTGACGAAAAAGAACATCACAAATTATTGCCAAATTTTCACAGCATTGTTACAGTTTGTTTTTATATCACAAATTTGTGCCACATCATCACAACATCGCTACAAGACACTGCTCATCATTTTTATTGATACATCAACATTTGTTTTTGTATAAATTTTCACACAAATTATTATTGGCTTGTACAACGCTAACTCATCATTTGCTAACAAAATCTTTCGAAAAGAGCCGGTGAGCACTACAATCCTCTTGCTGCACCAAACTATTTCTAGCTCGTTCTGACCTGAAAACAGAAACAGGAAACACACTCATATGACATATGAAAATACAGCAGAATTAAATAAGAAACTCCTAAATTACTTATACCTATATTACGTCTTTAGAAGATACCAATGGCCTCGCAGAATCATAGACACAGGCTACTTCTGAATCCCCATCAATTTCCTGCAAACAAGCAATACACAAGATCTCTACGATATTATTCACACACAAAAAAGATCTCTACGATCTTTACGCACAGGAGGAGAAGGAGCAATAGATATGATTTGTCGCTGACCTGAAGTCAATGAAAATCGGAGTCCTATCTCTCTTCCGGGCAGCGGCGATGGTACAATCCCGTGGCTCACCGTACCTACGCTGGATGTGGGAGGAGAGGAAGGAAGGGAGGGATGAGCTGCTGGATCTTCCTAACCGCGCGCTGATAGCCACGCACTGCCGAGGGAGAGGGTGGGAGCTCGCCGTACCTGCAAGATCTGAGGGGAGACGGAGGGAGGCCGCCGGATTCGAGCCATGGCGCCCCGCTCGTCGGCAGTACGCGTGGTGACGACGCAGCGTATCGATGACGACCCAATTCTACGTGCAGCGCGCCATGGAGAAGGGGCTGGGTGTCGGCCGGTGGTCTTGCAGCGCCCGACACCGCACTCGCGACTCGCGACGGGGAGAGAAGCAACACCGTAAGCAGCTGCTGGCATCCTCGGTTGGGCGGCGGCTGCAGGAGCGGAGGGCGTGGGGATGATGTGCTGGGCTTAGGGTTTCACAAATCAACATATACTGAAGTCCCTGTTGTCAAGTGTCCACCTCGAAGCAATATAAGATGATGAGGCAAGTCATATAAGTACGTTTACGTGTTTGCCTACCATTTTAATCATCACTTTAATTGCCTTGGCTATTTAGTTCAACAAGCTAAAGTGCATTAGCTACTTAATTAAGGCAAACATGTGAGCACGGAGCCAAGGTTGTGACAAAAAAAAGTAAACGTGTATCAAATTTTTATTAAGACAAATGTGTCATTATCAATCCAATTTAATATGAATAAATGTTTTATTTATATTTTATTAATTTACTAATCTAAAATGAATATATATGTCTTGGGCTCGATATCCAATACTCTTGATCTTGCATCATTTTGCAAGGGAATAACATCTGTGACGTCCATCAGTGACGACAACTAAACCAGTCATCATAGATTTATCATCTCAGAAATAAAACGTCACAGATAGTAGAATTCTATGATGGTTTTTTAGAACGTCACCAAAAATCGTCATGTAAAGCCTCATTTCTTGTAGTATTTCCTAATTTTACAAATCCGTTGCGAAATTGAGCGAGGTTGAAAATGTGATAGTTCCTGTAGTCAAGAGTTGAAAAAGGAATGTATCGCAATTGCGAGTTGAAAACCAGAGCCAATCCATAGTTGAGAGTTGTAAAATGGTCTTGTTTTTTCTCGTTTTTTTTGTAATAAGGGATGCATATATTCAAATTTCACAATCTTTGGCCGATACTATCCCAATATACACAGTGTGTGTGATATAAGTTTCAATTGGAATCATATTTGAAATACTATATATCTCATAACATGTCCATGATTTTATATATAAATACTATATATAATGTAGTTCCGTAGTCCATACTATATATTGTGCAAAATAGAGGAACTAGAAGATTTGTTTGTCCTTTTTACATGCATGAGTCACATCATATTATATCCATCCTGAATATTCTTCTTTTGCTTGCTTGCTTGTTTCCTGTAATTTTGCTGTAATCTTGTAACTCAGGGGTTTGCCCTTTTAATAAAGCATCTGTAGGGGCCTCGGCCCCTCTAGTATTCTCAAAAAATTTACATGATGCATATGTCTTGTGTCTTGGCCATCTGATTGTGTTAAATTGTCTGAATTTTCTGACAACCATATATTTCCCGTTGAATCCTGAATATTTACATGATGCATATGTCTTGGCCATTTGATTGTGTTAAATTGTCTGAATTTTCTGACAACATATATTTTCCGTTGAAGAAACCGAGTTGAGATCTCTGAGAAGAATGGCGTCCACCACAACCACCACCACGCTTAGCATGAAGCTCCTTATCGACACCAAGAAAAATCGCGTGTTGTTTGCTGAGGCAGATAAGGACGTCGTGGACTTCCTCTTCTCTCTTCTCGCCCTCCCGATTGCGACGATCGTCGGCAAGCTTGGAAAGGAGTCCATGTGCGGAAGCTTCGGCAACCTCTACGCCAGCGTGGAGAATCTCGACTACAAACTCGTCCTGCCGGGCGCGGAGAAGAAAACGCTCCTCCAGCCCACGGTCGTGCCATCGGCCGCAACCACCAGCACTAGCTCTCTCTTGCTGCCGCTGCCGGCGCCCCGGCCCGAGCCGCCAAAGAGCTTCTTCAAATGCAGCGAGTCCGGCGACTACTACAACGCCCGTTGCAGAGAGTACGTGACGGACAGTAGCAGAGCGAGCTGTCCGAACTGTGGGAAGAAGATGACTAGGGCACTGAAGTATGTTCCTCCTCCTCCGGCGGCGGCTGACGGCACCGGCGGCGGGCAGAGTGCGCAGATGGGATCCTCCACGGGAGGTGCCATTGCCATTGCCAAAGGGTTCGTGCAGGGGGTGGTGACGTACACGGTGAGGGACAACCTGGTGGTGAACTCCATGTCCACCATCTCCAGCATCTCGCTGCTCAACACACTCGCCGTTACAGACTTCGCCGCGCTCCAGGAGAAGACCGTGCAGCTTAGCTACACCGAGGTGATCGATGAATCGATCATCAGTTGATCTTAATTATATATGCGCACCATCGCTGCCTCTTCTCTAGAGAGGTAGATTTTGTCTGAAATAAAACACTGGTTTTTAATTTGCAGGGCCTGCAGATTCTCAAGGCATCGCTGCAGTCCAACACCGTGCTCACTGACGTTTTCCTCAGCAAGAAGCGTCCTCGCCGTTGTGCTTGAAGCTGAAGCTCAGCTGTCCATGTCTGGCTGAGTTGCTCGTCAATTTAGTTGCCACTCCTAATTTAATTAGTGATGATTCATATGAAGTTAGAGAGAGATTTGCTTTATTTTTGCACACTGATTTAGGAAAGTTCAGACCTCCTCTTCTGCCCTGACCAGAGGTTGAAGAGGCCGACCTCCTCCTCCTCCATGGCCTCAGTAGTCTGCTCCTCTACCTCGGTAGCCTTCTCTTCCTACTCCTTGAATATTGGCAGCACCTTGAATATTGGCAGCAATATCATAGTGTTTCTCAAGCTTCTTAAGTGTCTCACAGAATAATCTCAAAAAAAAAGTGTCTCACAGAAGCAGTTAGATCCTATGTTATCAAGCAAAATACACACATTATTGTTTTACCAAATAAATGAATGAAAAGATAATATAACTACAAAACAACACAATCAGTACCGTTTGTGCAAGCTCCTGACGTCATTATAACATAAGCTCCAAATCTTAAACATTTTGCAATTCTCCCAACATCCTTTCTCCAAAATCCATCAAATTGAAATTCACCAAACTCAGGCTTGACTTTTTAATTGCTAAAAAAACATTGAACTGCGAGGAATGAAGCCTGCAAACGATCAGTAACGAACCTTGATCCATCCAAGGAAATAATTGCAACTAATCAACAAACTATTTGATACAGATAAAAACTGAAAAATTAATAGAAATCTACAGTAATTGATATCCCACGTGCAGGAGAGCCACTGCTGAGCAGAGCAACATAATTAGTCACCTAAAACTGAATCTTGATGCCACTGTATCTTCCAATGGCACACAAGTTTTTTTTTGACAGCCAACAACTTTATTATTAGCAGCAGCGTGCTGCAAGAAGTGTTACATCGTGCAAGTCTACAATTAGTGTTACATCGTGCAAGTCTACAAATTGTAGAACTTGAGAAACAGAGCAATGGTCATAGCCATGCTGATGGGAACACATTGTTTGTAAAGAAGATCCCTGTGAGCTACGAGCCTGGCGTGCTAAGGCATCTGTTGTGGTGTTGTTATTTCGATTGATCTTGATGAGACGAGCTGATATGGTATTGGTGAGGTTAAGATAAGCCTGGGTGAAAGGTTTAATTCTCCAATCAGGTGGATCCGAGTGGTTAGCGGAATTTATAAAGTTCACCAGTTGCTGACAATCAGATAGGAAGTTGCATTCTGTGATGTTCAGATTATGTATAATCTTGATGGCAAGCGCCAGACTTGCCGCCTCCGCCATGAGCACTGAAGTGCATGCAAGCAGTCTCGCCTTGATGTAGATTGCTTGGGTCGGTTGGACCTGCAGATTGAGTATGAAGACACCAAGACCCGCTATCCTAGTTTGATTGTTGGGCTGATCCGACCAAGTTGAGGCATCGACGTAACACCTGGTTCCTTGGAGTAAAGGTGGTGCTACAATTGTGTACCTATTCATCATGGTTGCCTGTTGCATAAAATTTTGCGCACCTGTAGTTGAAGGCCTTGGAGGTTGGACCGTTGCAGTAGTGATCGCGGTGTGCATATTAGGTCCTAAATCTGTATTTTTAGCCGCCGGTAGGATTGCTTGATTGTGGGTGTTTAGGTGAGCAGCCGCAGCGTTGTGTACCTACAGGGGTGTCCATGCTTTGTGGTGGAAAAGTTTATCATTTCTTGCTTTCCAGATATACCACAATATAGTTAGGATTTTGCAGAAAAGAATATCAGAGGTAGCATTGTTTATCAATGTTTGCAGAATAGTTTGGACCCCATCAGATTCTTGAGGGAGAGTATCAGTATGAATAGACGGGGAAAAGGATAACCATACCGCACGTGGGAGCTGGCAGTGGAAGAAGAGGTGGGCATCATCCTCTATTGCAGCACAAGTGGCACAATGTTCATCAATATGGTTTGAGAACCTGGCTGTTCTGTCGGCAGTGGATAGGGCTCGTCGAATGAGTCTCCATGTAAATGTCTTAATAAGTGGCGGCAGATGCTTGGTCTTCCATGCTCGATTAAGGATCTGGTTGACTTGTGGAAGAATGCTACGGGATCCTTGCTGATGTAGTTGGACAGTGTTCTGTTCTGCCAGGTACCTATAGATCTCTTTTGTTGTGCAGACACCATTCTTGGCTGGGATCCAACGAAGGATGTGCTGATGATTAGAAGAGACAGGATGAGTCGATGTGATGGTCTGCACAGTTGGGACATCAAAAACAGTGGTTAGCAAGGGAATATTCCACGTTCGAGAGTTAGGTAGCCAGAGGTCAGATGCTGTTGCAGGTAGAGGATGTATTGTGACCGGTAATTCAAGTGGGAATCCGATTACAGATACTGCAAAGGAATCGATTGAACAAACCCTTCCCTAATTCATAATTTCACACGATGAAACTAAATTGGGAATTGTACCCTCACCTTTCACTAGGATGAACATGATCCCCTTCAAGACAAATTTCTCTAACTCCAAAACCAGATAAATCTCCAAACATAAAAGCTTAAATCTCTAACAACAATATGATATGCAGAGCCTAAATAGTTAAATGTTGTGCGTGCCGGATAGTATTTGTAGAACATAGCAAATGAGAGGACTTTGAAGAACAACAAAAATAAATCACCCAGTAGGCCTTTGAGTGCATTAAAACATAGGCAAGTCTCTTTCACCAGTATAGGCCCATTCACCTATATGAAGAACATGATATATATTTTAACCGGATTATAAAGATCAAACAAATCTTGAGCTTTCATTTAACAGATCCTAAGGGCATCATATGCACAAGAGAAACGAAACTCAAACAGAAGTTCACTTGGAATAATTCAAGTTTGTGTAACCTGGGAACACATCAAATGTTTTTTCCCATTAAAGAAGATAGATTAACAGCTTGTCTAAACTGCAAGCTAGCGATGACACAGTAGATGGAACCATTGGTGTAGAATCTATGCGATCAAAATCCATAGGAATAAGGGTTAGGGATCAGTAAAGAAGAATAAGAGACTGCACGTTAGAAACTAACATTGTGGCCACCAGGATTCTGCTATCATTGACACTATGCTTCTGCAAACTGTCAATGCCTTTATCGCCAGCAACACGGTGCATATGGGAGCCACCACCATTACAGCTTCTCAAAAAACCCACTGCTTGATCCAATTCATCAAACCAATAAAATATGGATCAAAATTGGAGGATACTGGTACTACTACGGACCTGAAGCGATGGCGGTGAGCAAGTGGCCGCACCTGAAGCCCGCCGCGTCCTCCATCGCGCCCTCACACCACTCCATCTCCGTGTACAGCAGTGCCGGCTTGGGATCCAAATCCTCCATATAGACCCTCGTGTGCCCTCGCACTATGCGCGCTCCACAAGCCCCACGGCCGGATGTCGTCGTCGCCACCCTGCGAAACCCTAGCCCCATGGCTGGGCGCCGCCGCCGCAGCGCGAGCCCCACTGGAGGCACCCACCATGCCCAACCACATCAGCAGGAAGCGAGAGATGTGCGCGCCATTGGAGGAGGCCGTGCCACCACATCGGGGAGACAGAGGGGAGGGAGGGAGGGAGGGAGAGACACGCGTGCGGCTAGGGGAGAGGAGTCGTCCCGCGAGACCGGTTGTGCGGGAGAGGGGGCGTCGAGGAGAGGGAGGGTCACGCATGGGGTGTGTGCGGGAGTGCGGGACGAGATGATGGGTGAGTGATGAGGTTTGATCTGAGGAATCTAGTCCATTAGATTTGAGTGAGTAAGAGAAAGAAGATGTGAGAGTGGATCTCGTCCCTTTATATTTTAAAGATCGTTAGGTTTTAAGTGTATTTTTTGGCCACATATTAAGCTTAGGGATTATGCTGAGTTACTTTCTTGTATTTATCAAAAACAGGATATCTTAGGCAAAAACGGGATTCTGGAAATACAGACGGACAAACGTTTCACTGTGTTCGGTCCCGCTCCTATTTCACTTTGTCCTATTTTCGATCTCATTTCTGTTTATCCTATAAAAAACAAAAACAACCACAAAAATGCAATATACAGTTGCGGACGGAACGAGATTTCCTGTGCCCGTTTTTTACTTTACCTGGGCCATGGGGACAAGATTGATTTTCGTGAGCCCCTATCGTCAGTTTAAGAATGAGCAATATCACTTCAACTGGCTGCAATGTCCCTTTTTTAAGGAAACAGAACTGCGAATGTCCCTTCAGGCCTCGTTTATGGTTTCCTCTTTGAAATGTTTTTTTTTAAATTGTAGCACTTTTTTATATTTGATAATAATTATCGAATCATTAATTAACTATATCAAAAAATTTGTCTCGTAAATTATAGATAAATTATATATTTAGTTATTTTTTTATCTATATTTAATATTCTATACATGTAACGTAAGATTTAATATGACGTGAAATTTTAAAATGTTTTTAGTTTTTGGGTAGAACTAAATAAGGCGCCGGTTTAGTTTCTAAAAATTTTAGGATTTTAACTACCGACACTACTAAAATGATGAAGTTTTCCTAGTGTTTTTAGTTAGTAATAAAATACTACCATTAGTCAAAATACTAGGAAATCCTCATTAGGAAGCATTTATTAGGAAACGTTTATACTAAATTTTGAATGCTAAAACACTAGAAAAACTGCATATCAGGCCTTGTTTAGTTCCAAAATATTTTGCAAATATTGTCCAATTATGGACTAACTAGGATCAAAAGATTCGTCTCGTCAATTCCGACCAAACTGTGCAATTAGTTTTTATTTTCATCTATATTTAATACTCCATGCATACGTCTAAAGATTTGATGTGACGACGAATCTGAAAAATTTTGCAAAATTTTTGAAGAACTAAACAAGGCAGTCAATTCAGGACTCAGTGTTCAAGCGTGTTATCCGGGAGGTGGAGAATGCGATGTAAATTTTTCTTTTGCAAAATTAACACCGTAAAATCAACACTGTAGAGTATCTAGGTTAAAAAAAATCGTCTCACCGATTATAGACAGATTATATAATTAGTTATTTTTTAATTATATTTAATGCTCTATGGCTTCATGCATATATTGTAAGATTTGATGTGACAAAAAATTTATAAAATTTTATAAAATTTTTAAGAAATTAAACAAGGCGTTATTAAAAACAATTTATGGGAGCTGGTTATATCTCTTTTATCTTCCTATTACAGAGTCAACATGAGCCGGTAAAAACGATTCTCCAGTTCCCATGAGATTAGGATAACAGATTCGTCTCGTTAATTAATCATCATTTACATAATTAGTTTTAAAACTAGTTCACGTTTAATTATTCTAATTAATGTCGATCTTGTTTGGCAGGGTTTTTCTAGAGGTTTTACGAGCTATTTGAAGCCATTTTATGCCAAACATGATAAATTGAAATGGCTACACCAGATAAAGTCTCTAAAAATATGCTCTCACATAGCTTTGAGGTGTCACGGAGCCAAAAATAGTGGCTTGTGCCGTTTTATGAGAGCATATTTCAAAGAATGAACTATTTTACCAAACGATTTATCAAAGCGGCTCTAACTCTACTAATAAAGTTTTTTTATGAAGCTAAAGCCTCTCAAAAACTTCACTACTGAAGTTGGAGCCGTGCCACATAGAGCCAGATATAATACTAATTTTTTAATACTAAAGATCCAAACACCAAATAGGTCCAATGACAAAAAAAAGAAAAAAATAGTTTTACCATCTCCTACTCTACGGCAGTCCCGATGCTAAAAACTACATATACTGTCTACGTCTATTAATTTTTATAGACACTATATATAGAAACTATGGTCCCAATATATGGTTTTTATAGAAAATTTTTTTATTCGATCATATTCGTTCTCTCTCCATTCTCAACCAATTATATTAGTTCATATTTTGGATCTCGTGTAGACATAGTTTTTAACTTTGGCCTTGTTTAGTTCACCCAAAAACAAAAAAAACTTTTCTAGATTTCCCGTCACATCAAATACTATGGCACATGCATGTAGTATTAAATATAGATGAAAACAAAAACTAATTGCATAGTTTGCTTGTAAATCGTGAGATGAATCTTTTAAGCCTAGTTACTCCATAATTAGACAATGTTTGTCAAATAAAAATGAAAGTGCTACAGTCTCAAAATCCAAAAAAAAAAAATTGGATCTATTCCACCCAAAATCCAAAAACTTTTCAAGATTCTTCGTCATATCAAATCTTTAGCACATGCATAGAGTACTAAATGTAGACGAAAATAAAAATAATTTCATAGTTTGTCTGTAAATTTCGAAACAATTTTTTTAAGTCTAGTTAGTTTGGCCTTGTTTCCTTGCAAAATATTTTACAAAATGTGAATAGTATCAATTTCGTTTGTATTTGATAAATATTGTCCAATCATAAACTAACTAGGCTCAAAAGATTCGTCTCGTCAATTTCGACCAAACTGTATAATTAGTTTTTATTTCCGTCTATATTTAATACTTCATGCATACGTCTAAAGATTTGATGTGACAGGGAATCTGAAAAATTTTGCAAAATTTTTTGGGAACTAAACAAGTCCTTTATGATTGAACAATATTTGTCAAATACAAATGAAAATACTACTTAGGCCTTGTTTAGATACGAAAAGTTTTTGGATTTTGACACTATAGCACTTTCATTTTTATTTGATAAATTTTGTCCAATTATGGAGTAACTAGACTTAAAAGATTTGTCTCGCGATTTACAAACAAATTGTGCAATTAGTTTTTGTTTTCATATATATTTAATACTCCATGCATATGCTGCAAGATTCGATGTGACAGAAAATCTTCAAAAAATTTTAGGCCCTGTTTAGATTGCTGATGAAAATTTTTTGGGTGTCACATCGGATATGTCGAAAGGATGTCGGGAGGGTTTTTTAAAAACTAATAAAAAAACAAATTACATAGCTTGTCAGGAAACTACAAGACAAATCTATTAAACATAATTAATTTATCATTAGCACATGTGGGTTACTGTTGCACTTAAGGTTAACATGGAGTAACTAGGCTTAAAAGATTCGTCTCGCGATTTTCAACCAAACTGTGTAATTAGTTTATTTTTTATGTATATTTAATGTTCTATGCATGTGTCCAAATATTCGATAGGATGGACGAAAAAATTTTGGGTGGAAAACAGTGTCTAAGTTTTTTAGGAATCTTGAAAACAAAGCCACTAGTGATAGGAGAGATCGGCAGAACCAACGCAAGTGTAGGTACCAGATGTGTACCACTATTGCCACAGCTAGGCTCGCAAGGTCTGATCTAGTCATTGTAGGCAGGAGGTATTGCTGACTTGCTGTTCATGCAGATAGGTAGCTGTGTTCATGCGCTTGCTGTGCTGCAGTTTTATACAAAACCAATGATGTGACATGTTATACTCTTTGTTTTGCCTACTAATCAACAAACACCAGATAATTGAGCTAAGTTAATTAGACACCACTAATGTTATATATACCATACATAATACGATTAATACTACTCCATGAAATATCACTTAGTTGCCTTTTACATGTCATCTTTTACTACTAAGGCCTTGTTTAGTTAACCTCGAAAACTAAAAACTTTTCAAGATTCTACGTCACATCAAATCTTATGGCACATGTATGAAGCACTAAATATAGTTAAAAATAAAAATTGATTACACACCTGTAAATCAAAAGATGAATCTTTTAAGTCTAATTAGTCCATATATAAAAAATATTTACCACAAACAAACGAAAGTGCTACAGTAGCCGAAATCTTTTCATTTCGGCAACTAAACAAGGCCTTAGTGATGTCGCTAAGAACTAGTGTTTTTGATCCATGCTAGTTATACACATAAATAAATTAATCAAGATTTTTTTACTAAATTTATTTAGAACATACATACACTGAGGCCTTGTTTAGTTCAAAAAAACTAAAACCTTTTCAAGATTCCTTGTCATATCGAATCTTGCGGCACATATATTGAACATTAAATATAGATAAAAACAAAAACTAATTACACAGTTTACCTGTAAATCGCGAGACGAATCTTTTAAGCCTAGTTATTACACGATTGGACAATGTTTGTCAAATAAAAATGAAAGTGATACAGTATTAAAATTCAAAAACCTTTTAGATCTAAGCAGGCCTGATAGGGTGATGCATGTCTACACCATGCTAGAAATGGTCATCTCATCTAGAAGCTAGGCCTTGTTTAGTTCACCCTAAAAACTAAAGTTTTCAAGATTTTCCGTCACACCGAATCTTGTGACACATGCATGAAACATTAAATATAGACGAAAACAAAAACTAATTACATAGTTTAACTGGAAATCACGAGATGAATCTTTTGATCCTAGTTAGTCCATGATTAGATAATATTTGTCACAAACAAACGAAAGTGCTACAGTACCGAAAACTTTTCACTTTTCGAAACTAAACAAGGCCCTAGCCCTTTGGCATGA
>Ga0182004_10002382_pt1 | contig 14566 bp, 13 predicted proteins | sample Sormic07211540_1_FD_120479 | JGI IMG/M metagenome (GOLD analysis project Ga0182004, IMG submission 120479) | Endophyte microbial communities from Sorghum bicolor roots, Mead, Nebraska, USA - 072115-40_1 MetaG | ecosystem: Host-associated > Plants > Roots > Unclassified | place: USA: Nebraska...
GCCCCGGCAAGCCCCGCCCCCCCCCCCCACCCCCTCCAGCCCCCGCGCGGGTCCCCGTCCCCCCCCGCCCGGCCCCTGCCCCCCGCCCTTGCCGCCCCCCCCCCGGGGGCCCGCCCCCCCCCCCCCCCCCCCCCACACCCCCCCCCCCCGCCCCCCCCCCCCCCCCCCCTCTGGACCCCTCCCTCTCCGGCTCTCCCTCGACGTCGTCTCGTCTCCTTTCCGGCCGGTGTCGCTTTCCACGCCCTTTTGTTCAAAACCCGAGCGTTTTCGGCAATTCTTTTTGGGGAAGCAGTAGCCAGCAGCCCAGCACCAGCAGGCAAGCTACGAACGCACGCCGCCGCTCCCCCAGTTCAAACCCACCGCCCCCCCTGCCCCTTCATCTTCCATCCCCAGCTGTGCACGCGCTTTCCGATCGCTTCATCTACCTCGCCACCCGGGCTTCCGCCCAGCCCCAGTCACCAGTCCACCACGCACCCCCGCGCTCCCGATCCAGCGATGGCTGGCTCCGTAGCTCCACACGCTGTGGTCCTCGCTCTCCTCCTGCTCGCGGGGCTCGCGGCGGCGCAGAGAGGGACGACGCCGACGCCGACGCCGGCGGCGGCGGCCCCCGCGCCCGACCCCGGCTGCAACGGCATCGAGGTGACGTACAACTTCGGGGGCCGCACCAAGATCCGGCCCTACGTCAGCGACAAGAACAAGCAGCCCTACGCCTTCCGCGCCAACGTCACCGTGCGCAACTCCGGCACCCGCCCGCTCAAGTCGTGGGCGGCGCTCGTCACGTTCGGCTACGACGAGATCCTCGTCGGCGTCGACGGCGCCGTGCTCACGGGCGGCGGCGAGCTGCCGTACAACACCACGGAGGACGCCGGCAACGCCACCTCCTTCTCCGGGTACCCGCAGACGGACCTCCTCACGCCCATCGCCACCGCCGGGGACCTGTCGCAGATCCAGGCCTCCGTCGGCATCGTCGGCACGCTCTTCGCCGGGCCCGGCTTCGATCCGCTCCCCACCGCGCTGTCGCTGGACGACCCGGCCTACGCGTGCCCCGCGGCGACCAACCTCACCTCTAAGGTGCTGTCCACCTGCTGCGTCCTCACGCCGGAGGCCGAGGCCAATGCCACCGTCATCGACGCCAACGCCACCGACCCGACCAAGAATTTCCTGCCGCGCGGCACCGGTGACCTCGTCATCACCTACGACGTGCTCCAGGCCTACCCCTCCAGCTACCTTGCGCTCGTCACGCTCGAGAACAACGCCAAGCTTGGCCGCCTCGACAACTGGCGGATGTCGTGGGAGTGGCGGCGCGGCGAGTTCATCTACTCCATGAAGGGCGCTCACCCATCAGAGGTGGACACCTCGGGCTGTATCTATGGGGCGCCTGGGCAGTACTACCAGAGCCTTGATTTCTCGCAGGTGCTCAATTGTGACCGCAAGCCGGTGATCCTTGACCTGCCCCTGTCCCGGTACAATGACACCCAGATTGGGAAGATCGACAACTGCTGCAGGAATGGGACAATCTTGCCCAAGTCCATGGATGAAGCACAGTCGAAATCGGCATTCCAGATGCAAGTTTTCAAGATGCCACCAGACCTGAACCGGACTAAGCTGTTCCCCCCTGCCAATTTCAAGATTGCCGGTGCATCATCGCTGAACCCGGACTACACCTGTGGCCAGCCGGTGCCTGTCAGCCCAACTGCGTTCCCTGACCCAAGCGGGCTTGACTCGACGACACTTGCTGTGGCAACATGGCAGGTGGTGTGCAACATTACCACAACGAAGGGGGCCAAGCCCAAGTGCTGTGTGACCTTCTCGGCGTACTACAACGACTCGGTGATCCCCTGCAACACCTGCGCCTGTGGGTGCCCTGCAAACAGGCGAGGTCCAACGTGCAGCACGACTGCACAATCCATGCTCTTGCCACCGGAGGCGCTGCTTATGCCATTCAACAACCGCTCACACAAGGCGTTGGCGTGGGCTGAGCTGAAGCATTACAATGTGCCCCGGCCAATGCCTTGTGGTGACTTCTGTGGTGTGAGCATCAATTGGCATGTCTCAACAGACTACAACAAGGGCTGGAGTGCTCGGGTGACATTGTTCAACTGGGAGGATGTCGACATGGCCAATTGGTTTGCTGCCATCGTCATGGACAAGGCGTATGATGGCTTTGAGAAGGCGTACTCATTTAACGCCACCTCAGTGGGCAAGAACACAATCTTTATGCAGGGTTTGGAGGGGCTTAATTACCTGGTGAAGCAGACCAACATGAGTGGGATTGACTACCTTGTGCCCGGTAAGCAACAGTCAGTCCTCTCATTCACCAAGAAGCTGACCCCGGGGATAAATGTTGTTGCTGGAGATGGCTTCCCAACAAAGGTCTTCTTCAATGGCGACGAATGTGCTATGCCGCAGAGAATTCCGATGAGCAATGGGTTCGGCAACCGTCTCAGCAGTGGCCTTGCTTTGGTCTTGTTCCTTGCTGCTTCGGCTTTCCTATTGCTTCAGCAATGATCCACGGGACTCAAATTCTTTGATTCTTTCAGGTGGTTTGGTCGATGCCATTTGTAAGAAGGCCTTTTTTGTTTCTGTGATTTTCTTTAGTAGATTTTACTTAGCTGCTATTTGTTAGTCAGATGAAGCAGCAGTTGTGAAACAGTATGAATACTTGGATAGTGAGGGAAAAAAAAAAGGTGAGGAAGCATTTGTTGCGAGTTTGCAACATTGGTTCCTCATTCTGATGGCATTTACATGTTGACACCAGATGAGTCTGTACATCTCTAATCCAGTTGTCTCATGTTTGGTCTGTCATACCAGCCATACGGAATTTACTCTGTGAATTCATTCAAGAGCATTCTTTTCACGTTGATTGACTGTTTATCAAACCGTATGACTGCCGATCTGATGGCGTTTTGGTGCCTCTGTCAGGATCTATCATTTGTTTGTGCTGTTGTACTAGCACAATAGCAGGATCTATCTTTTAAGTGTCCTGTAGTACTAGCACAAATGCACAAATAGTACATTGTTCGTAGTGGGTACCGGTCTCAGATATGACTATCGTATGCGCGCAGATGAACATTGGATGCTTCTCAGATCAGTATAGTTTTAAACTGATAGTAAGACCTTGTATGCTTGTTCCATTCAAATTTCGAAAGATCTTTGGCGGACAGTTGTTCGTTAAGGGGACCCCTACAAGTACAGGGTCACCAGCCAGCAGCCTCCATTTCAAACTCTCAGCGCAAGTTGCAACGTTCGTTTCTCAGGCCAAAAGCTGAGACACCAATGGATCCTTTCGCTCTGTATCTTCTCGAAAGCAACTTGCAGTTTGTCGTTGCGTCTCCTGTTATCGACTCATCAGTTGGATACTTGGACTGGCTTTTCCTCCTCGTTCCACACTGGCACACTCCCACGACGTCATACGCAGTTTTGAGTCAATTCAAGACGCAGCGTATATCATCCGCGCACGTAACATAAGGTGTCTATTTCGTGCCTGAGACAACATAACTGGCACGCACAAACTCTGCACTTGTTTATGGCTTTATTATTCAGAGAAAAAGAGCTGTTGGTGACAAGGAAAGCTGTAGTGTTCAAACCTGCAGAATCATATCGTGTGAGAGCGCGTGTTAGATAGCACCACGTTCTTACCGGTCATCGGGTTGTAAAATATTCAGAGTTTCAAGATCCTTTGGGACTAAAGGTCTTGCAGAAATTATACGTGGCTTTCAGTCCTCCATTTGAGAATTAATTAAGAGCCGTACACCAAAGAAGGTCCCAGGATATCCATCATCCATGCAAATTATATGCTTGGATGCAGGTACTAACATGCTTCCATGCTGAAAAGAGATTTACAACAAAAAAGAAAAGATAAAGTTAGTGGATAAAATATATACTCCGTATGCACGTCATGCATGAATTCGTGCCGAGCAATAGAAGAGCATCATGTGTGCCTACCCCTGTGGCCTGTGCTATTATTGCTGCAGGCTGAACATGATTATGTATTTATGTTGACTTCTCATGAGGGCAGACTGCTGCTTTCAGAGGTACATGCAAATTATGAACCTCGCTTTTCCTACGGCTTGCGCTGGACTGAAACATTGGCTGTACATCACCGTTCGATTTGTGGTGAGGAATATAGGTCTGCGCTACCAACTCCGTGACTATGCCTTGACAATTGATTTGTTCCTCATTTGCCGGGCCCACACGAAAAAGATGAAAGGTGCAAGTTTACCTTTTTTTCTTTTTTCTTTTGAGACAAGTCCAAAGTTTACCTTTGAAGAGGTTGAGTTACAAAACGGGCCTTTCATCTCAGCACTATCAAGGGCCCAAGATAACTAAACGCAGCTCTACTCCCATAAGCCCACCCACACTGCTATAGTGCCAGCCCCATTTCCCACTGCGAAGCATAGCCCGGTAGGCCCAGATCTTCTGGAGCAAACGGCCTGGCAGGTACACGCCCACAGGCCCGCTGCCAGCACGCAACAGCGTCCATTCCTGCCAAAGCCACAATTTGACCACCACCGAGCGAGAGCCGAAAGCAAATTTGCGAGCGGTTCCCTAATCACGGCGCAGAAACAGGAGAGGCCACATCGCCCACCACCCCCCACGCCCGCGGCGCGGTTGATCCGCTAAGCGCTAACAACGGGCGCCCGCCCTCCGCCGCCGCCCCCGCTCCCGCCCCGCCCCGCCCGGCCTCCGGTTCCCGAACCCCCACTCCTCCTCCCTCTCCGCTCGCACACACCCGTCGCTCCTCTCTCGCTCCCTCCCCCTCACCCGCCTTCGCATCCCCGCAAGGAATATCCCTTCCGTGGCGTCCCTTGCTTCTTCCCCACCCCACCTTGTATTAGTGCGTCCCTCTACCGCTTAATTTCCCGGTCTCTCTGCGCTCTTTCGCCGTCTTGGATCTTGGTCGCCTCGGCTGGTTCGTAGGTACTTGCTTCAATCTTTGCTGGGATCCCCATTGATGCACTGTTTGGTTGATTTTTCGGTGGGGGCATTTCGTCGAGCACCTGGGATGCATCGCTGTGACTGCCGTTGAGCTTTTCTTGTAGCCAGATTTGCTAGCTTTTAGTTGGTTTCCGTTGATGGTTTTTAAGTATGAATGTGTATGTGCTGTTTTAGATAGTTCAACGGATGCTTGCTATATTTGCCCCTAGTTCTATCGGGCCACGTGGATTTCTGTATCATGCCCTGCAAATTGGCGATTTGTTGAGCATCTGACTGGTATAGAACTGTAACGTTTAAGAAACACTCCATGCAAATTGGAGATATAAATTATGATGCGGCCGTATGAGTGTAGAGGAGCAAGACAAGGAGTAGCTGTGAAATGATTTGGATGGTCTATCATTGTTATTTAGTATCGAATGTATCTGCTTGACTTAAATTGTACCATGATAAACAACCGCCATGAGATTCATTATTACAAAGATGATAATTAGTTACCAGGAAAATGTGGCTGTTCCGTGTCCAATATTCTTAATGCTTACTATGTGTTCTTAATAAGTCTGTGCACAAGAATTGATGGCCATTTTATTCGTTCATTTCAGGATAGTCAACCAACATAGAGTTCATGTTGCCTGATTACCTTAGTTGCTACTGTGTGGTTTAAGGTGTTGTCCAACTTCATTCTGGATAAATTAGGTCGCAGGAGGACTTTAAAAACTAGCTGCCTGCTGTTTGTTTTTTCTCCTTCATTCTTGTGAACTCAGCTTTCAGAAGCTTGTTTGCAATATGTCTTACACGAACTGTTTGAAGAAACATCCCCATAGAATCTTCTTTCGATATGGCAACTCCATCCTCAGAGCTTCTTTAGAGAAAGGCTCCCCACAAAAGTCACTTATGGACTATAGCACTTTGCTCCATTTCACTGCTTTCTTCCCTGATTACAGAACTTATGCTCTCCTTCTCAGAGCTTGTGCAAAATGCTCTGACCTCTATGCTGCCATGGAAATCCATTGTCATCTCACTAAAGTTGGGTTGCTATCTGATCTGCATATAATACCTCCTCTGTTCAAGTTATATATTGCCCATGATCACATGTTGGAAGCACGTGAACTATTTTGGTCAATGCTGGAATGGAGTACCGATCCCTTTCATGGCAATCTGATGCTCATGGGATTCTTGAAGAGCGGTCAGCTAGATAAGGCGTATCAGATTTTCAAGAGGATGCCTGTCAAGGACTTGGTCTCTTGGAATTCTATGATTGCAGGTGCTGTAAGGAGCTCACACCTGAAAGAAGCAATGTATCTTTTTAGCAGGTTGGTCAGTTCAGGCCTTGTGCCTGATTGCTTCTCATTCTCCTCAGTTCTGTCAGCATGTGCTCGAGCTGGTGCTCGCCGGTATGGAGTGTGGGTGCATCACCTGATGACTGAACTGGGGGTCGAAATGAATCATATCTTAACTTCAGCTCTTGTTGACATGTATGCCAAATGTGGAAGAATTGATGTGGCAACTGAGATATTCAATAAAGTCAAGAGAAACCATATTTCTGTCTGGAATACAATGATTAGTGGCTTGGCATCGCATGGTCTTGGATCTGATGTAGTGATTTTGTTCCACAAGATGAAAAGTGAAGAGCTGGTTCCTGACGGGGTTACATTTGTTGCACTCTTGACAGCATGCAGCCACTGTGGCATGGTTGAAGAGGCTCGCCAATACTTCAGATCAATGACTACAGAGTATTCTATCACGCCAGAGGTTGAGCACTACGGTGCATTGGTGGATACGTTGTCGCGAGCTGGGTTGCTGGATGAGGCATACAAGTTGGTAATGTCGATGAATGTAAAGCCTGATGTTGTGATATGGAGGGCATTACTTAGTGCATGTCGCAGATATCGCCAAACAAAATTAGGTGAGGTCACTATTGAGCATATGGCATGCCATGGCAGTGGGGATTATACCCTTCTTTCAAACATGTATTCATCAGCAAATAGATGGAATGATTCAGAGGAAGTTTGGAGACAGAGGAAACAAAAGAAAATTAGGAAGAGCAAAGGCTTGAGTTGGGTTGAGTTAGGGGGAAGCACCCATGGATTTAAAGCTGGTGATAGATCTCATCCAGATACCGAGGATATATACCTAGTGCTGCATGGATTATGTAAAAGAGCTAAGGTTGAAGGTTATGCTCCATTGACTGAACTAGTAACAAAAGATGTCTCAGAGGAGGAAAGAGAAGAAAACCTTACCTTCCATAGTGAGAAGCTAGCAGTGGCTTATAGTGTCCTGAAGACTGGTCCAGGGACAGAAATAATGGTTTCAAAGAATTTGCAGATTTGCAGTGACTGTCATGAATGGATGAAGATAATCTCAAAGGTACTTTGCCGTGTTATTATTATAAGGGATAGAATTCGATTTCACCGGTTTGAAAGTGGATGCTGCTCCTGCAAGGATTACTGGTAGGCCTTACCCCGAGCAATACAAATGTGATCCAGCAGCTAATACTAAACGGGCAGTTCCGAGGGGAGACAACAGATCTAATTACTTTCGCCATCTGGAGAATCTGGTGCTGGTTCTGCTGCTGCATAGGAATGAAAAAATATATATAATTCCTATGAGAATGAAACATTTAGACATTAGGTTACTAGTTTAGCTCTTTGGCACATCGCAGGGAACCAAGGAAAGAAGGGCTAGATGACAGACACATGCATGTGTACTGTGCACTCCGAAGCAATGCAAGTGTTTAGTGAGAAAGATCCAAATCTCTGTGGTGGGTTTGTGTTTTATGATTCATTCTGTACCCTTATGTTTTCATATGCGTGACATTGAAACTGCTTTGCTGTCTTGTTTTTGGGCTTGTTTCGATCATTACTTGTGTCGACATGATATGATATGTCATGATATGATATGTGGTGCGTGATGATAACATTTATTTCATTTCCGATCCTGGATCAGTTAATTTTCTGCCAACCACTGATTTTTTCTTATCATTTCAGGATTAATGCTGAAGGGTTATCCAATATTCAGTGAAAACTAGCTACTGAAAAATAGGAGTAGCAATACCTTTGATGCCCCATTCATTCTGTTTCTGCAATGTCCTTGTCTTCTATTTGCTGTGGGAACTTCCATCTACTAAGGAACTCTATAGGAGACACTTGCAGTATCAGGTGGCTTAAATACCATAGCAGATTAATATATGAAACTTTCCTCTCAAGCAGAAGACATCAAAGTAGACCACTTAGTACAACAGTGCTAGCAAGAAGCACAAGAAAAGGAAGTAAGCAGTCATTCAGCAATAGCTGTCATTTGCACGGTAAATCGGTTGAATCATCAATTGAAGTGTTCAAGCAGTCAGAGCTTGAGCAGCTTAAATCACTTCACTGCTACAATGTTGAGGAAGAGTTTTCTGGGGTCAAGACCGAATGGCCTGCAACTATCCTTGTTTTTGATATTGAAACTACAGGCTTCTCACGCCGTGAGGACAGAATTATTGAGTTTGCTGTTCGTGATCTTATGGGGGGAAAGAATAGCACTTTCCAGACACTCATAAATCCCGAGAAAGAAGTGAGAAATGCATATGTTCATGGTATTAGCAACAGCATGCTCTGCAGACCTGATGTTCCAAGGTATGTTCACGCTTTGTTATGCCAAATATGCCAAGTGTGATTCTTGGTTTACTAGCAGCAAGCCATGATCTGAAGTCCCCTGTTGAACACTAAAATAGGACTGAAATGAGGATCACTTTCTCTATCCCATGCATCCTTTGTTTTTGTTTTTCATTGCTTGCCAACATGCTCAAATATCACTACTTTATAACCATGAGATGTGGGAATAAGGCAGTATTATGTTCCGAAAATGCAGAACTATGTACTAGGATCAATCTGCCATATGTTCCTAGAGGGTAGAGGCAATTTACGACCTATATATTTTTTAACATATAAAGGTTTCATATATAGTTAAACCAAATTTCTGAACTACAATTCATTTGAAACATGATCACCCTTTATTATTTTTTACGCATTTGTTTTTATAATAATCATTGGTGGTCTCATTTATGGCTATGCAGATTTGGAGAGCTTGTTCCCATTCTGCTACAATATGTGTGGAGTCGTCAAATGGACGGCAAACCAGTTCTTTGGGTTGCTCATAATGGGCGTTCCTTTGACGTACCCTTTCTCATCTTTGAGTTCCGACGGTGTAAATTAGAGATGCCTGGTGATTGGCTCTTTGTAGATACTCTTCCTATCGCAAGACAATTGGTCGATTCTGATGGTATGCTCTCTTGTCAAGTTTTCCATTTCCTTGCATAGACATATTATTCTAAAGAGCTTTTTCCCCAGTAAAATAAATTGATGAAATACAGCAGTGTACTGTGCACCATTATTGTTGATGAACTAGGAAGCTAAACTTTTTGTTATTTTTCTGCCTATAGTATTACAATTTCGTGATTAAGTGCTTGTGGGATGAAGTAAGATGCATTTTAACCTCCTATTCATATTTGGTTTGCAGGGTCAAAACTCAGTTCTGTGTCATTGAAGAACCTGAGAGAACGCTATAATATCCCACTCACAGGCAGCGCGCATCGTGCCATGCAGGATGTGACAACCCTCTGTTATGTGCTTCAGAAATTGACCTTTGAGCTGAAACTAACTGTTCCTCAGCTGCTCGAGAAGTCTTTCCAAGCATCTGATCTTCCAGCGACTCGTGCTGAAAAGTAACTGTATCGGCCTCACCGGGAAGATCGTCTGAAGCACTAAATTATTCCATTGTTGTTGTATTATTACAAAGATGTTATTTGGATATCCATCTCTGATTTCTTCGAATGTTCTTTCTAACAACCTAATAAAGCCAGCCTGATTGTCACTGATACATCAGTAGTACAGTAATCCGTATTACTGATACTCTGCCCTTGTAGGCTTGTATACATTACTAAATCATCAATTCAACATATATTTACTTGACTGCAAACTTCTGTGTGCTGCTCAACCAAGAAATGTAATGTTCTTGACAGTTTCTGTGGGATGTACATGTACTGCAGTGTCAGGCTTTCACTATTCCTGTGATACTATTTCACGGCAATAAAGACCATTCCACGAATGCATTTTTGCCTCCACTCCCCTGTATTGTACAAATTCAACTACTCCATATGTTAATCTTATTGGTTGTATAGGATTAATATATCTCAGACCCAACTTGTGGTGGCTCAATGTTTCTTTTTATCGGAAATGTTGCTTCATCTATTATTATTATTTTGCGGAAGATTCAGTTATTAACTGTGAACAAACTCTTGTCCTGTTTTGTAGGAGGCTCTGTCTCACTAACCAGGAGAAACAGGTCAATTCTGCCATCTGTTTTGGTCGGCGACGGGCCTCTATATAAGCCGGGGTCAGTCAAACCCCAACTAACATCTCTTCCCTCCAGTTTCCCCAGGCCAACGGCGACAGGGTAACCGCCACGACCTCACCGTCTTCCTCGCGATTCGGACCCTAGCTTCATCGCTCCTTTGCTCTTGCTTCGTGGCTTGGGTGTTCGAGCGCGAGCGGAGGTGATGGAGGGGGACCTGGCGTTCTTCTCGCCACTGAGGCCGTCCCGCCTCTCCTTCGAGGGCCGCGATGGCCGCGGCTTCGGCTCGCCGACATGGGCATCGCAGCTGGGGACGCTGCGCGACTCGTCGCCCTCATCGTGCGTCTCCGACGGCCGTGGCGGCGGAAACGGCCGCTCGGGCTTCAGCTCGCCGACATGGGGATCGCCGCTGGAGACGCTGTTCAACGCGCCCTCATCGTGCGTCTCCGACAGACATGTCGGTGGCAACGGCTCCGGGTTCAGCTCGCCGACATGGGGGTCGACACTGGAGACGCTGTTCAACTCGCCCTCATCGCGCGTCTCCGACAGCCCTGGCGCTGGCAATGGCTCCATGTTCAGCACGCCCAAGCAGGCATCGCCTCTGGAGACACTGCTCAACTCGCCCTCATCGTCATCGTGCGTCACCGACAGCCGTGGCAGTGTCACTGGCTCCGTGTCCGGCACGGCGAAGATGGCGTTGCCGCTGGAGACACTTCTCAACTCCCCCTCATCGTCCATCTCCGACAGCCGTGGCGGTGGCAGCGGCTCCGGTTTCAGCACGACGAAGAAGGCGTCTCCGCTGGAGCCGCTTCTCAACTCGCCCTCATCGTCCGTCTCAGACAGTCGCGTCTGCGGAAACAGGTCTTCACCCGGGATCTCGAAGGAGCGGGACAGCGAGCAGGTGAAGAAGGCGGAGTCTCTCCTGCGCGCGATCACCGAGCGCTACGAGAACTGCTTCTTCCGCCTGCGAGACACTACAGCCGAGCTCGCCGACCTCCGCCTCGAGCGCGTCCGCCTCGGTGCCGAGAACCTGCACCTCTCCCTCCTCCTCGAAGAGCTCGATGCCGCTGAGCAGAGTAAGCAGGCGTCAGCGGTGGTTCTGACTCCGCCACCGAAGCCAGCGCAGGCTGAAGCTGCAAGCACCCCGAAGAGCATCTCCATACGTTCGAAGGGCTTCCTCTCGAAGAATCAGCCGCAGGGCGTGGCCACACCACAGCGCCTCCGAGTTCGCGCGTCTCAGGCGATGGAGGTGAGCCCCCAATTCCTACCGTTCATTACCTTCAATTTCACACCGCACATACTCTTGCCTGTTCACCTCGAAGGAAATTTACACAGAAGAGCGCACTGATTCCTTGAAATGTCCCTGGAAATTGGTAATAGGCGGGACGAATTTGGTTTAGGCTACAATTAGATGGTAAAAAAATTAACACTAAGCTTGCAAAATCACATGAGGATGGCAATTTGTTGTTGGCATTAGCGAGCAATTACAATGAATGAGTTATAGGCTATGTTGAATGAGTTTAATTAAGAATTCTGTACTTCAAATTCGTAAGAACGCATCTTATGGTTAAGCAATGGGAAATCAAAATTACATCTCGAAACTTCTACTCGTGTTATGCATCTGGTTATGCTGCAATTAGATGTTGGGATGATCAGCTTTAATTGAGGGAAAGCACAAAAGTTATGTCAATGTTATAGTTTTCTTAAGTTTGGTCAATCTGAAGAATAAGCAGCTTCAGTTAAATTCTTTTATTAGAATGTATGTGCTTTGGATTAGACAGTTCACAACATTTGCATTTGGGTTAGAAACTGCTTAGCAGTTGCTGTGATAGCTGATAAACTGATTCAATGATGCATCAATTTGATTATGTCATTGGGAATGGCGATCGCAGGACGCAGGGGAGAAGGAGAAGGAGAAGGATGACGGGGAGGTGGAGGTGGATGCGTTCCGGCAGGGCGCCATGAAGACGGAGCTGTGCAACAAGTGGGAGCGCGGCGCGTGCCCCTACGACGGGCGTTGCAGGTTCGCGCACGGCATGGAGGAGCTGCGCCCGGTGATCCGCCACCCGCGCTACAAGACCCTCCCGTGCCAGTTGTTCGCCGCCGGCTCTGGCTGCCCCTACGGCCACCGCTGCCACTTCCGCCACTCCATGGCGCCCACTGCCGAGTCCTGCTAGGCCGTCGGCGACCGTCCGCCTCCTACTGCCGCCGAGTAAACCCAATGCTTCTTCTCCCCTCCTGTGCTTATCGCTTCATCTGTCATTCATACTATCAGTTAGCTAAATAAAGTACAGCATGATGCATGCATTAGTTATTAAGATCATGTTATTAGCTTAATAAAGTAGTAATACTGCCAAGGCCAAGTGATGGGTCAGGGTTGATGGGCCAATGGCTTAGTATGGAATTGATGGGCCAAACTGATGGGTCAGGGTTGATGGGCCAATGGCTTAGTATGGAATTGATGGGCCAAACGGGCAGTGATATGATGTGAATAAGATGGGCCAACGGCCGTGTATGATGTGTAATTGCCTTGGGAAAAACACTAGTGACATGTCTGGGAACCCTTAATAAAGCTTTGTATGTGGACTGGGCCATAATATTGTGATTTTTCTCCCGGAATTTTCTCCAGTTGTGATGCGATGATGACGTGCCGGATCTTTCTGTTCCTCCTGTAGTCCTGTGTGCCTGAATGAATCTGCAACTGGCAGCTAGACCCCAGTCTGATGATCTCTTAGCATTCCTTTCTGTGCAGAGCGCAGGCATTGTCTTCGACAAATCTGTGTATCAGTCAGTCACCGCCCACGTAATGGGCGTCACCTCATGACCTTTCTAGTTCCCTGCACTGTCGCATGTGTGCCATAGGACTGACGCGCCACGCTGATTTCGTTTCAAAAGAAGTGCAATGCAGAGAGGAGCTTTGCCTTTGACCCTAAAGAGAAGTAATTACTGTTCACAGCATGAATTATTCAAATTATATATACTTTTTTGTGCGTCAGAGCCTGAGGGTGAGGGCATTGGCGTTCAATGTAGCCTGTAGCGGCCAGTGAAATACTTTGTCTATCCTAAATTATAAAACGTATTTAAGCGTATATTTCATCCGTTCTAATAAATTAGTTTGATTATTCTGTATAGTCATACTCATACAGTGTAGAGTAAAAGCTATGAGTTCTGTCTGAAAGTAAAAAATACGGTTTATAAGACAAGCGAATGGAGCCTATGTCACTAGAAAGGCTATAATTTAAGGAGAGAGTAGGTGTTAACATATATTTTCTAAAACTTAATTAAAGTTAAAGTTATAGAAATTTGGCTGCCTACATAGTTTAGGAACGGACGGAATTGTGGAATTAGGCGCGTGGAGTTCATGTAGGGGGTGCCGATCGAACAAAAACATGCAAAATAAAATAAAATCTTACTCCCCCATTGCCAAAAGAAAAATTCCCACATCTCCAACACTCCATCCGAGCTACCGGGAGCATCTTGGGGGCATCAGCGGGGCACCTCGTGCGCCCTGCTGCGTCTCGTCAGCCCTAGCCGACGATAACCAAGCGCCGCCGCCAGCCGCCTCGGATACCATGCGCGAGGCTAGAGAGCTAGGGACAAGGACAGGGCGCACGCACTGACGCCACACACGGCCAAAGCGGAGCGCAGAGCATCAGCATCGTGTGCTAAAGAAGGCCTCTTTCTGGCTCACATGGACGGGGTGTGCCGCTTCCAGCTTTCCGAGGGAGATTTGGGGATAGCACGGGGGGGCGAGCGAGAACCCCGGGCCCCCGGCGACGAGCATGACCATGATGTCGTAAACAGGTTGCTTTCTAGGGCCAGCAAAGGCGATTGTAGAGCTGAGCCTGAGCCCCCAGAGATCAGAGAATGAGAGAACAGCGGCAGAGCAGCAGCGCCTCTGCTAGCGCTATTTGCTGCTTATCCTGCCTGGGCGCCAGATGCCCTGATCTCGCACTTTTTAGGATCCCTTTTCGGGAATTAGGGGGCAATGGAAATTGAGATATCTGTCGTGTTTGCAGGCTTGTCTGGATATCTGCACAACAACAGCATAAGTTAGATTTTTTTTTCTAAAAATTCGCTACTACTCCAAGCTTCGTCAGTAGAAATGATCTGATACTCTGATCATTTGAAGAAGTGTTAGATGATCATTTCACCTTTTCTCTAGTGCTACATGATTAAGGGCACTCACAATGCAAGACTCTATCACAGAGTCCAAGACACTTAATTACATATTATTTATGGTATTTTGCTGATGTGGCAGCATATTTATTGAAGAAAGAGGTAGAAAAAATAAGAC